>ENA-ORTU01002983-ORTU01002983.1-human-gut-metagenome-genome-assembly--contig:-NODE-2983-length-14566-cov-2.440080_pt1 | contig 14566 bp, 7 predicted proteins | sample MGYA00241910_ERZ509184 | MGnify/ENA primary metagenome ERZ509184 (study PRJEB26280, sample SAMEA2338847) | human gut metagenome | biome: human gut; feature: human-associated habitat; material: faeces... | reverse complement strand
CTTTGGGCGGAGGCATCAACCAATACCGGGGTAATAACTTCGGGAAAGTGACCTGGGTAAAGAACTACATCGGCGCACTATCTCCCGACCATGAATACTACCGCAACCAATCGAAGAAAACCGACGGTAACATCTATCTGAAAGCAAGCTACGACCTCACCGGAGGACTAAGTGCCTATGCCGACCTGCAATACCGGCACATCGACTACACCATCGACGGAGCAAATGACAAATACGACTGGAATAAAAATGCGTTGCGTCCGCTGGCCGTAGACAAGAAATTCGATTTTTTCAATCCGAAAGTCGGACTGAACTGGAATATCAACTCCAATCACCGTGTCTACGCTTCTTTCTCCGTAGCTCAAAAAGAGCCGACAAGAAATAATTATACGGATGGCAATCCCGACAGTTATCCGAAAGCAGAAAAGCTGCTCGACTATGAAGCCGGATACACATTCGCCAATCATTGGCTGACGGCAGGCGCCAATTTCTACTACATGGATTATACCGACCAGCTTGTCCTCACCGGAGCTTTGAACGATATCGGTGAAGCCCTGACAGAAAACGTTCCGAACAGTTACCGGATGGGAATCGAACTGATGCTAGGTATCAAGCCCTGTAAATGGTTCCAATGGGATATCAATGCGACATGGAGCAAAAACCGTATCAAGAATTTCGTAGAAAACATTCCCATTTACGATGGCTGGAACCTACTGGACATCGTAAGCGTTTCTCATAAGAGCACCCGCATCGCTTTTTCACCGGATTTCCTGCTGAACAACCGTTTTGCTTTTACCTATCAAGGATTCGAAGCAGCTCTTCAATCCCAGTTTGTCGGCAAGCAATATATGACAAATGCGGAAGTGGAAGCATTGACTCTGGATAAATACTTTGTGAGCAACCTGAATCTGGCCTATACATTCAAACCCCGAAAGGTGGTGAAAGAAGTAACTTTGGGTGTGACCGTCTACAACCTCTTCAACGAAGAATACGAGAACAACGGTTGGGCATCCAGTTCTTACGACAAGGATGTGAATCACAGAATAGACTCTGCCGGATACGCTGCGCAAGCGGGTACAAACGTTATGGCCCATGTCTCTTTCCGCTTTTAACAATAATCATTCAAACAGACCAGACAGAAGCCGCCAACATGGAACGCGGCTTCTTATTTCCTCATTTTCTCTTCCATATATTTGGAAGGAAGCACCCCAAACTGTGCAACGAACTGCTTACGGAAGGAAATCATCGAATCATACCCTACCATTTCCGCCACTTCTGTCAGACTGCTATATCGCCCGCTCATGATTATAGAGGCAGCTTTACTCATCCGTACTCCATGAATCACCTCTATAATCGACAAACCTGTTTTCTGCTTAACCTTGCGATAAAGGGTCGGCTGGCTCATATTCAATTTGTCCGTCAGCACTTTTATTGTAAAATTCCGGTTTGATAAATTTTCTTCTATAATCTGAAGCATTTTAGGCATAAAAACATCCTGAACATCTTCTGAAGATTCCAGTACCTCTTCATCCAGCATAAGAGTTTTCGCATAAAGTTTTCTTAGCAGATCACGTTGCTCTATCAACGCTTTCACCTTCCCTTTCAATAACTCCGGATTAAAAGGTTTCATTATATAGTCATCTACCCCTATTTGTAAACTTTTCAACCGGTCAGCATCCTCTGCTTTAGCTGTTAAAAAGATAATCGGTATATGAAAAGTCCGCTTATTTTCACGAATCTCCCGACTACATTCAAACCCATCCTTAACAGGCATCATTATATCAGATATGATTAATTTAGGTATATATTTATCAGCCATAGCCACCCCTTCTTCTCCATTTCCAGCCTCAATAACATTATAATCTTCTTTAAACAGACTGCATAAATATTCTCTCATCTCATCGTGATCCTCTATGATCAATAAAAATTCCTTATTATTTTTCACTCTGTCAACGGCCTCTTCCATAGTCTCATCCTTTTCTTCTACTACTTCTTCCATCGGACGTTCTTCTGCCGGACACTCTTCCAACAAATCCCCCTTCATCGGATCAGGTACCATTTCATATTCCCCCGGCGCAAAATGAGAAAGTCCCACCGGAATGTGCAGAACGAATCGGCTGCCTTCTCCAACACGACTGGTCAACGTAACAAATCCATGATGCAACCCCATCGTATGCTTTACAATATGTAATCCAAGACCTATTGATGTGGAATATTGCGGGATACGTTTTCCTGTTACAAACGAATCAAACACGTGCTGTTGCAAATCATCAGGTATCCCAACTCCATTATCAGACACTGTTACAAGGCAATAAGGTCTTCCGTCAATTTCCGCCTCTGACACAGCCAGTTCAATACGTCCATTCTGAGAAGTATATTTAAAGGCATTCGATAGCAAATTCTGAACAGCTGATTCTATTTTCTCCACATCCACCCATAAATATAAAGGCACTGTATCTACCCGAACCAAAAATTCCCGCTTCTTGACCATAGCCATTTGCAGAAAAGGATTAGCCACACGGCTAACAATCTCCTTTATATTCGATTCTGACAGATGAAGTTTTATCATGCCTCCCTCTATCTTCTGTACATATAGCAGGCGATCAACCAGTGTCTGTAGAGAAAGACAATTCTTGTGCAATCTGTTAAATGAATCAAACCAATTATCCGATGGGGTAATGGACTTCATTATATCATGTATAGGAGCAAGTATCAAAGTAAGAGGAGTTCTTAACTCATGAGCAGCATTCATAAAAAAGTTCTCACGTTCTTCCCGTATATGCCGTTCTGCGTTTCTCTCCAAATTAGCAATCGTCAGTTCATGTTTCAACTGAATCATTTTTTTGAAACGACGCTGCCGACGCAACAAACTATAGAAAATATAACCAACCAAAAATAAAACCGAGAAAATCAAAAGCAAACGAAACCAGATAGTCTGACTCCAATGTGGAAGGATCGTTATCGGCAATGCAGTAACGTCTCCTTCCGTATTATTAGGGAATAATGTTTTGACTTCAAAAATATAATAACCGGCAGATAAATTGGTAAACGAGACCTTCCCCGTTTCAGAAACAATCCAATCTTTCTGATATGGATATAACCGATAACTATATTTTTGTAAATCCTTCGAAAAAGCCAGATTATTAAAAAGAAGAGAAAAATCCCGATTCGCATTAATCAGTTCCAAATGGTCAACTGATGCAATATTAGAATTCAAAACAACTTGCCCTTTTATCTTCTCACCTATATTGATTTGCTTATTATCTACTTCCAATCCGGTTAAAAGAGTTTTGCTGGTAATGGTAGCAGATGTTAGTATCTCCGGTTCAAAATAGGTTAAGCTCTTGTTATTTCCCCAGAATAAAGTATTCTTAAACAACAACACAGATTTATTGCTACTAGAAATATAATAGTTGTAAAAGATATGTTGTTGTCGGCTATATCTTGAGATACCGGATATACTCCCCAACCAAATACGTTTCTTCTCATCTTCCACTATACAATCTATACAATCATTGCAAAGTCCATCTTTTACTGTATAAAAAGACGCTATCCTATCTTCGCCCACAGGAATGATTCCAAATCCATTTTTATAACCCACATATACAGTTCCGTCAGTACCAGTCAGTAAAGCACTAACTGCACGAGCCCCTATATTTTCTTTTTCTTCATATCCATGAACCATCTTTAATGGACGAGCATTTACCTGTGATAATCGTACAATACCTTTTGCTGTCCCTATCCAGATATTCCGCTGTTTATCTTCACAAATAGCAGTGACCCATGGCTCTGTTTCTTCTTTCAAGGCTTCACGCAAAGAGAATAATTCAAAATTACCTGTCTGCTGATCAAATAAATATAATCCGGCAGCAGTGCATACCCAAAACCGATAACGGGTGTCAATCATTAAGGCCACTATATAGGAGTTTACCTTTTTTCCTAAATAATTGAGCGGATATATATGGAAAGAATCGGAACTCCAGTCATAACAAATCAAGTTTCCGGAAGCATTTCCAAACCATAAATTAGAACATGAATCTTTGATTGCACAAAACACCGGGACTTCCTTTTGATTGCCCACAGGAGAAAAGTTCAGCGGTCGCGATTTAGCATAGGGCTGGTCACTACGCATAATTCCTTCATGGTAAGTGCCCAACCAAATTCGACCATCTTTGTCAGCCACCTGAGCAGAGATTTCATTATGTTTTTTGCTGTGATATTGCATATAAGAATGCTGTCTAAAGTCAAAATAGACAATCCCTCCTCCTCTAGTTCCGATCCATAGTATTCCCTCTTTATCATAATAAACAGAAATCATTCTTGTCTCTACATTCCGGTACTGCAAAAATGAGGTATTCGTATAAGGCGTTGCCGACAACTTAGAAGGATCATTTTCTTCAGGAGTTAACAAAGTATATCCATTCCAGGTTACTGCAATGTAAGAATCATTTTCCAACGCAACCACCCCATACGCATCTGTATGTGATAAAGAAGATAACCCAACATCCTCATTATACTGATAATGATCAGATTTTCCCGTAGGAATATGCAGACGAGTTACTCCATCCACTACAGAAGAAACCCAAATATATTCCCCTTCACTCATGATAGTAGTAGCATTAGCGCTAGGATTAATAGAGTATTTGAACTGCCGGACCACTTTACCTGCAATCTTATCAAAAAACAACAAATTTCCCTTATCGGTAACCAAATACAAGAAATGCCCGTCTTGCGAAGCACATAAATTCGAAAAAGACTCCCCCTCATCTAAAAAAAACGGATAGCCTGCTTCGACAGTCATCTCTATTTGTAAGTCACCTTTCACTAATTTATAATGTCGTTTCAAGCATTGCAATTGTCCGCCTTTCACTATCCAAAAAAGAGAATCCCCCGTTATTTCCATAGCACTTGCAGAAATGAACTTTTTTCCATCCTGAAAAGACGGAAGAACAAATTTCTCTTTCCGTCGATCAAAACAATATAAATACTCATTAGCTATTACCCACAATTTATCATCAGAAGTCTCTTTTATATCGGAAACATACATCCTCACATTGTCTACACTAAAATTGCGAATCTGCTTCCCGTCATATCGACTCAGCCCGTTACTGGATCCAAACCACATAAAACGATCTTGATCCTGATAGATACAAGTAATGATGTTATCTACCAAGCCATTACTCATATTCAACTGATGAAGTTCATTATAAGGCAGAACAGCATAGAGAGAAGTAGTAATAACTAAAGAATTTATAATAGCAATCAAAACAAAGATGGTATATCGAACGGTTCGCTTCATTATATATTCATATTAGTTTAAGTGTCACAAAAATAATCAATAATATAACAGAGAGGCGAAGCAAATGATAAAAAAAGCAATTTTGAATGAAAAGATATACATGGATGAATAAAAGCATATGCTCCTGATTCCTTGAAATACCCTAAGTTTGTATCCTGAAAACCGAACGGAAAGTGTGCTTCACAATTACATATAGCCATTTACACCTTTGAATCTATAATATTTAAAACAATTAATCACATGAGAGAAAAAGCCAAAAGCCCTTAAGTCAAATTGAAATTAATTAGAATCTATTAAACCTTATTTAAATAGAAAGCCTAAAAGGCCTTTTTTCAAACTAATAAAATCTTATAGAAAAACATGCGTAAATCATTTAATCTAATCTGGATGGTTTTCGGCTTCCTGCTACTAATAGTAGGTTGTAATGAAGACAAGAAAAGCACAGCTTTCGATCCTAATCAACCAGTCAAGTTTACAGAGTTTATGCCCGATTCCGGTGGCATACGAACCAAATTCATTGTTAAAGGCTCCAATTTCGGAGAAGACAAAAGCCAAGTGAAAGTTTACTTCAAGGATGAAGTAGGTAATGAGCGGGAGGCATTGGTTTTAGGTGTCAAGCCTGATGTTATTTATGCCCAAGTACCCAAGCAAGCCGGAGGGGAAAGCCATGTACGGGTGGAGATTGCCGGAAAAGAAGCTGAACTCAGCAATGCTGAAAAAACATTCAAATATATTGTAACTTCTTCCGTATCTACAGTAGTAGGAAAAGCCAAAGAAGGTGGCAATAAAGACGGAACACTCGGCGAGACCACATTCAATACTCCAAGGTATGTAGCTGTAGACAATGATGACAATGTATTCATATTCGACTCTGACGGAAGAACGCGTTTATCATCCATCGAACAAAATAAAACGATCACTTTACTGGATGGTATGGTAATCGACCAACCTTTATTTATCGATAAAGAAAAGAAACAACTATTTGGTCCATGCGATAATGCCAACTTCGGCTGTTTCTTATTCGATGCTAATGTGAGCTGGGTGGCTGATAAAATGGGACAGCTTTTAGCCAACGGAGGATGGATGCATAGTGTTGTTCTCGACCCTGTAGATTCTACTTTTGTGATATACCGCCAAAATACAGGGCAATTGTGGACACAACCTTTCGATAAAAATAGAAGAACATTAAATCCCAACAAAGCAAAACGAATCGGTACACTCTATAATACAGGTTCCAATGGATTATGTGCTTACAATCCGGTTGATAAGTATGTTTACTGTGTGTTGCATAGTAAAAGTGCAGTTTATCGCTTTAAGCTCACACGCGACGCGGACGGTTGGCCAGCTCTAGACGGAGACATTGAAGAATATATTCCCGGTGCAGGCGCAGGCTTCCGGGACGGAGATGTACAAGAAGCACAATTCAATGAGCCGCGTGGAATTGCTATTGATAAAGAAGGCAATTTATATATAGCGGATGTTAATAACCACCGGATTCGTAAAGTTGACACCAAGCTAAATATCGTGACCACGATAGCAGGTAGCGGGAAAGGATACAAAGATGGAGATCCTTTGGAAGCCCAATTCGATCAGCCTTGGGGTGTCTATTTGGACAAGAATGAATTTCTTTACATTGCAGATCAAAACAACCACTGCATCAGAAAACTTGCTATTGAATAATTAATAAGGAATAGAAATGAAAACACTATATTTTAAATTAACCCTGTGTTTCTTTCTGCTATTGGCAGGAAATGCAACACAAGGGATATGGGCCCAACAAGAACCAATTCAAATTGCCGGAATCGTGTTAGACGAACATGGTGATCCGCTCCCGGGTGCAAACATATCTGTAAAAGGGAAAGAAAAAACCGGAACTATAACAGATATGGATGGTAACTTCAGTATGAAATCATTAGCTCCAAAAACAACACTGATTGTTTCATTTATGGGATATAAAAGCAAGGAAATAGTGGTTACTCAAACCGATAAGAAGATGCGTATATCTCTGGAGCCCGACTCAGAATCATTAGACGAAGTAGTTGTTGTGGGTATGGGAACACAACGTAAAGTCAGCGTGGTAGGTGCTGTCACCAGTGTCAATCCGGCTGCCATCAGTGCTCCGTCAACTTCCGTGGCGAATATGCTGGGAGGTGTGGTTCCCGGTATTATAGCCGTTGACCGAAGCGGCGAACCGGGGCAGGACGTCTCCGAGTTCTGGATTCGCGGTATCAGCACATTTGGTGCCAACCAGTCGGCGCTGGTCTTGATTGATGGTATTGAAGGAAATCTTAATGACCTTGACCCATCGGATATTGAGAGCTTCTCTATCTTGAAAGATGCTTCGGCAACAGCCGTCTACGGTGTACGTGGTGCAAATGGCGTTGTTTTGGTAACAACCCGTTCCGGTCAGGAAGGTCGTACCAAGGTAACCTGGAAGAGTAGTATGACTCTCTCTTACTCTCCCCGTATGCCCGAATATTTGGAAGCATACGATTATGCCAGCTTGGCAAACGAAGCCCGAGTAGTAAGCAATATGGACCCTCTTTATAGCCCGACAGAACTGGAGATTATTAAAGCAGGACTGGACAATGACTTATATCCAAACGTTAACTGGCAAAAAGAGATACTGAAAGATGTAACTATTAATCATCAGCACTATTTAAATGTATCCGGTGGTGGAAAAGTTGCCAGATATTTTGTCAGTGTAGGAGGTACATTCAAAGATGCTATCTTCAAGCAAGATAAAGTTAACAAATACAACACGAATGTCAAATGGGCTAAATATAATTTCCGTGCAAAGGTAGACATGAACCTAACTCCATCGACAATCATGGGATTGGCTATGGACGGAGCTATTGTAGAAGACAGAGCACCGGGATTCGGAACTAACAATGACGCACTCTGGGCCGCACAAGCCTATCTGACTCCCCTGACGGTGCCTTTACGTTATTCCAATGGAATGCTTCCTGCTTATGGTAAAAACGGAGAACAAATCTCACCATATATCTTGTTGAACCATACCGGATTTAAAAAGGGAAACCGGACCACTATGAACATCAATTTCACCTTACGTCAAGACTTCGGGAAATGGATCAAGGGTTTGACTGCCAGAGGAATGTTCTCGTATAACAATAACAATATACACAACGTAGTCCGCTCCAAAATGCCGGACCTATACAAGGCCTTTGGCCGTTACAATGACGGTTCATTAATGACACAACGTACGGTATCAGCCAGCAACATTCAATTCGCCAAGAGTGCTGCCAGTGACCGGAGATATTACTTCGAATCACAACTTGCCTATGAAAGACTTTTCAATCAGGAACATCGTGTAACCGGTTTGATACATTACTATATGCAAAGCACCGAAACGACCGAAGCAAATGATGAAATCTCATCTATTCCCAAACGTTACCAGGCATTATCTGCCAGAGCCACTTATTCTTATAAAGATGCTTATCTGATAGAAGGAAACGTAGGATACACCGGTTCCGAGAACTTTGAACCGGGCAAACAATTCGGTTTGTTCCCTGCAATAGCCTTGGGATGGATTCCGACTCAGTACGAATTTATGCAGAATCATGCAGGATGGCTCAATTTCCTGAAGATCAGAGCTTCTTATGGTGAAGTTGGTAACGATCAGATCGGTGGTGGACGTCGGTTCCCATATTTGACTTTGATTAACTTTGGAGGTGGCAGTCGTTGGGGTTCCAATGGATTGACAGAAAAACAAATCGGGGCCAACAACCTGCACTGGGAGGTAGCCAAGAAATATAACCTGGGTATCGACTTCCAATTTCTCAATGATAAAATAGGCGGAACGGTAGATATCTTCAAGGATACCCGTGATAACATCTTCCAGGAAAGAAAGATGATGCCTTCGGAAGTGGGCGTCGTGACCAACCCATACACAAACGTAGGACGTATGCGTAGTAGCGGTGTAGATGGTAACATTTACCTGAACCAGAAGATAGACAAAGATAATTCTTTCACGGTGCGTGCCAACATGACTTACGCTGTCAGCAAAGTTGTACACTGGGACCAAGATGCAGTGCGCTACCCTTACCAATCGTATAGCGATGTAAATTATGGTGTTATGCGTGGTTTGGTTGCATTAGGCTTATTTCAAAGTCAGGATGAAATCAACCGAAGCCCGAAACAGACATACGGTGAAGTACGCCCCGGAGATATTCGCTATAAAGACGTGAATGCAGACGGAAAGATTGACGATGACGATGTTGTTCCTATTGCACACTCCAATGTACCGCAAATCCAATATGGTTTTGCATTGGAATACAGATATAAGAGATGGACTATCAGTGCTTTATTCACTGGAGCAGCCAAAGTTAACTTCTTATATGGAGGTTCCGGATTCTATCCCTTCTCAGGTGGAGAAGTCGGCAACATTCTGTCTATCGTGAACGACCCGAAGAATCGTTGGACGCCGGCATGGTATTCGGGAGACCCCTCTACAGAAAACCCGAACGCACGTTTCCCGCGTCTGACATACGGAGAGAATAAGAACAATAACCGTGCTTCTACCTTCTGGCTGGCAGATGGTTCTTACCTGCGTTGGAAATCATTGGATATCTCCTATCGTATCTGAACTAATAAGCCACTCAGGCCCGTATGTATCAGTGATATGAATCTGCAATTTGTCGGACAGAATCTGGCAGTATGGGACTCAGTCAAACTATGGGACCCGGGACAGGCATCTAAAAATGGCGCCGTATATCCGCTACAGCGTACTTTCTCTTTACAGTTAACAGCTACGTTCTAATTGAAAAACATTATGAAAAAGATATTAAAGAAAAGCCTTCATATTCTATGCACGACACTGGGAATCATCCCGTTCATGCTGAGTTCATGTAACTATCTGGCAGTTGATGAATACTTTAACGACCTGACTCCACTCGACTCTATCTTTGCCAGACAAGATTATCTGGAACGTTATGTATGGGGAACCGCGGCATTAATGCCCGCTCAAGGCAACTTGTTTTCCGGTTCCTACGGCCCTTACGAGACCGCTGTGGATGAAGTTCTTCTGTCATGGCAGAAAGCCGAATATGCCGGTACCTACTTGTATGCAGACAAAATTACGCAGAACGATTCTTACTACAACATGTGGGGACAATACTACAAAGGTATCCGTAAGTGTAACACTATCTTCACCCGGATCGATGAATGCAAAGACCTGAAAGGATTGGACAGACGTGAAATTATGGGATTGACTCATTTCATGAGAGCTTCCTTCTATTTCTATCTGTTGGAGCTTTACGGACCGGCAGTCATCCTTCCCGAAGAGCCGTTATCGGTAGATGAAAACATTGAAAACTTGTCATTCGAACGTAACACGTACGATGAATGTGTGGAATATATCTGCAAAGACCTCGAAGAAGCTTACAGTCTACTGGACCCGACGCGCCCGAGCACTCAGTTCGAACGTCCTACCAAATATGCGGCAGCCGCCCTCATGTCACGTGTCCGGCTTTACCAGGCTTCCAAGTGGTACAACGGCAATCAATATTATGCCGACTGGACCACTTCCGACGGACGAAACATGATAGCCCAGCAATATGACCCGGTGAAATGGGCGAAATCAGCTGCTGCCTCCAAGAGAATTATCGATAGCGGTATTTACTCATTATACACTGTACCCAGCGATGAAAACACGTATGCATCCTCTCAGGCGTCACAAGCGGAATTTCCGTTAGGAGTAGGAGGAATCGATCCTTACCATTCGTATATAGACATGTTCAATGGAGAAGCACTGGCTGTGAAAAACCCTGAACTTATTTATGCTACTCCCTTGAACAACAACATCATTTCAATCGCCTTCCCGTTGAAACTGGGAGGATGGAACGGCTTAGGAATCACTCAGAAACTCATAGATGCCTACTACATGAAAGATGGAGAAGATTATGTGCAACAACCTGATTATTATGAAGAAGCGGGTACTGTACCTACCATCGCCACAGGATATGAGCTGAGACCAACCGTTGCCAAAATGTATCTGGACCGCGAACCGCGTTTCTACGCATCTATCGGATTCTGTGAATGTTTCTGGCCCGCAACTTCGGTAACAGGAACCGAAGCTCCCAACGTGACTAACTTTACAGCAGGATATTACGTGAATGGCAACTGTGCCAAACAGGCTGCCAATCCCGAAGACTATAACTTAACGGGATATACTCTAAAGAAATATATCCATCCGGAGGATAACTGTACCAGTCATACAGGTGCTAAAATAAAACCAAAAACATTCCCTGTCTTCAGATATGCGGAAATACTGTTGAACTATGTAGAAGCATTGAATGAACTGAAAGGAGAACCGGAATATACGGAAGCGGCAGATAACACCACTTATCATGTTTTGTATAATCCGGAGGAAATCATGTACTACTTCAACATGATTCGTTACCGTGCCGGATTGCCGGGCATCACCCTTGCCGATGCAAGCGATCAAGTGAAGATGCGTCAGTTAATCATCCGCGAACGTATGATCGAATTTGCGTGCGAAGGAAGAAGATATCATGACCTGCGTCGTTGGGGACTAGCAGAAACAGAAGAAAACAAACCGGTACAAGGTATGGACGTTACTAAGAAGACAACCGAAAGAGACCAATTCTATACTGTTGTCAATGTAGTTCATAAGTATGCATTACGCAGCTTTGACAGGAAGATGTACTTCTATCCTATTCCGAGAGCCGTATTGGATAAAAATGCCAAACTGAAACAAAATCCAGGATGGGACGGATTCGGAGATTGGTAACTTTCCCCTTTCCATCATATAACTGATTATTAATCATATAAAATTGAACATATAATGAGATCAATATACAAAATAGTGGTCTGTTCTTTGTTAACACTCTCCATCACTTCTTGTGAAAAAGACCTGCTTGAAAAAGAACAATATCAGAAAGAAATCTACCTGATCGGTGCTTACAACCGAGTATGGACCACAGAAGTAAGCTACAGTAACGAAGAAGTGAAAACTTATTTCACGGTCAGCAGTTCCGGTACATTAGCATTAGACCGAGATGTGAACGTAAAGATGAAGATCAACGAAGAGTTGGTAGATATTTACAATAAAAAATACTGGACCGTTCTGAATGAGGACAAATATTATAAATCACTGGATACTGATTTATATTCCATTCCTTCTTTGGAGAATACGGTAATCAAGCATGCTGAAGGTATTTCCACCGAAGTTCCTGTGTTGATAAAAACAGCAAGTCTGAAAATTGACCAGTCATATGTCATCCCCGTCGAAATAGAAAGTACAACAGGATATCCGGTAAGTACATCCGGATATAAAATGCTGGTTCTATTAAAATTAAAGAATGAATATTCGGGCAGTTACCAGATGAGTGGGCATACCACCTTAGAAGGAGAAACTCCGAAGACGATTCAGAAGCCTAAAACGATTAAGCCTACCGGAGTCAACACTGTCAGACTATTCTATGCCATGAACAACGAGAGCGACGAGAAGGCTGATATCCAAACGGGTACAATAGAACTGACCATCACGGATCAGATAGTGGAAGGCACTAATGATGTAAAGAAAGTTTCTATCAAAGCATGGGATGCTGAAAACGGACCGGCAATCATTGACTCAGGAGAAAGTACCTACAACACAACCGCCAAAAAGTTCAGCCTCAAATATACGATCGGTAACACGCTATATGAAGAGCAATTGACCAAAGAAAAAGAAATTTTATAATACACGACAAATGAGGAGAAGAGGAGATTTCACGGCATTGCAAAAATGCCGCTGAAATCTCCTCTTCGTTTTTTCAACGGAGGACTTGTTTTTACATGATTCCTTGTTTTCCTTCTGCTAAATTCGTAATTTTACCGCCGATTCACGCAATAGGGGTGCCCTAACATGACAGGCTGAGAACATACCCATAGAATCTGATCCGGGTAATGCCGGCGTAGAGAACGAATAAATAAGCAAATATGGAAATGAATTATCTGGAGATATTCGGTACATTTATCGGTATTATCTACCTGTGGCTGGAGTATCGCGCCAGTATCTATCTGTGGCTGGCGGGCATCATCATGCCGGCCATTTATATCTTTGTTTATTACGATGCGGGGCTGTATGCCGACTTCGGCATCAACATCTACTATCTGATAGCTGCCATCTACGGATGGTTCTTCTGGATGTGGGGACACGGGGAAAAGAAAAGCCTCCCCATTATACATACCCCGTGGAAATGTTACCTGCCACTATTCCTTGTGTTTATCTTGTCTTTCGTCGGCATCGCCCGGATACTTATCGAATACACAGACAGTAACGTTCCGTGGCTGGACAGCTTCACAACGGCGTTGAGCATTGTCGGAATGTGGATGCTGGCACGCAAATACATCGAGCAATGGTTTGCCTGGATTCTTGTCGACATCGTCTGTTGCGGACTTTATATCTATAAAGATCTCTATTTCACCTCCGCATTGTACGGACTTTACTCCATTATAGCTATCTTTGGCTACTTCAAATGGAAAAAATTAATGAGCATACAATGATAAACGAACACTATATCCCCGAAGCCGTCATACTTGCCAACGGCGAATATCCTGCGCACGAACTTCCCCTGCGTCTTTTGGCAGAAGCCCAATTCGTCGTTTGTTGCGACGGGGCCGCCAATGAATATATTTCCCGCGGACATACTCCCGACGTGATTATAGGCGATGGAGACTCGCTCCTGCCGGAATATAAAAAGCGTTTTTCCTCTATTATCCTTCAAATTTCGGATCAGGAGACGAATGATCAGACCAAAGCTGTCCATTATCTGCAAAGTAAAGGGATACGGAAAATCGCCATCGTAGGTGCTACCGGCAAACGGGAAGATCATACATTAGGAAACATCAGCCTGCTCATGGAGTATATGAAAAGTGGTATGGAAGTACGGACAGTCACTGATTACGGGACATTTATTCCTGTGAGTGATACGCAAAGTTTTGCCTCACATCCCGGTCAGCAGGTCTCTATCATCAATTTTGGAGCTGAAGGATTAAAAGGAGAAGGATTGTTTTATCCGCTAAGCGACTTCAGCAACTGGTGGCAGGGAACACTTAATGAAGCAACAGCAGATGAGTTTACCATTCATTGTACAGGAGAATATTTAGTATTCCTTGCTTATTAAATCCCTGTTCCGGAAAAATATTCTTTCATCTGCCTTACTACTGATAGTTTCCTACTGTGGAACTGTCTTACCCTGGATTTGGTTGACTACTATAAGTATCAACTAAAATGAATAAAAG
>ENA-ORTU01002961-ORTU01002961.1-human-gut-metagenome-genome-assembly--contig:-NODE-2961-length-14646-cov-2.940785_pt1 | contig 14646 bp, 11 predicted proteins | sample MGYA00241910_ERZ509184 | MGnify/ENA primary metagenome ERZ509184 (study PRJEB26280, sample SAMEA2338847) | human gut metagenome | biome: human gut; feature: human-associated habitat; material: faeces... | reverse complement strand
GTCAAAATCCCGAGACATACAAGCCAAAATGCAATCACCGAGAAAAATCAAAGAAAAGTGAGTGAGAATCTTGTGTTTTATGTGGGAAATTTCTATAATAAAAGAAGAATCGTTTAAAAAATGAGAAGATTTCTGAGGGCTACAAACATAATGTAAAGGAGACAGGAAATTATGAAATTTACCAATGGTTACTGGCTGCTTCGTGATGAGATGAAAGCTGCCTATGCAGTAGAGTACGGAAGTCACAGGGTATACGGGCAGGAATTGACGATGTATCTGCCGTGTTCCCATATCGTGGATCGGGGAAGCTGTCTGAATATCCCGCTTCTGACGGTGACACTGTCCAGTCCGATGGACGGTGTGATCAAAGTGTCTGCGGTGCATCATGACGGAGCCGTATATAATGGACCTTTTGCAAAGATTTATACCGGCGATGCGCATGTGCGGATCGAGGAGAATGAGGAGCAGCTGATCTATCAGACGGGCTCTCTGAAAGCGGTGATCGATAAAGCACCGAATGGATACAAGATGGCATTTTATGAGGGAGATACTTTCCTCACAGAGTCGAGTTTCCGGAATCTTGCCTATATGCAGAACACAAAAACCGGGAAAAACTATATGCTGGAGCAGATGTTTCTCGATGTGGATGAATATGTCTACGGACTCGGGGAACGTTTCACGCCGTTCGTAAAAAACGGACAGGTAGTGGAGATGTGGAACGAGGATGGCGGAACTGCCAGTGAGATTGCCTATAAAAATATCCCGTTCTATGTGACAAATAAAGGCTACGGTATCCTGGTGGACAACGAGGGCGATGTGGCGTATGAGATCGCCAGTGAGAAGGTAGAACGGATCCAGTTTTCCGTAGAGGGGGAACGTCTGGATTATTATGTGATCAGTGGAAAAACGCCGATGGGAACCGTAGAAAAATACACAGAACTGACCGGAAAACCGGCACTGCCGCCGGCATGGTCGTTCGGATTGTGGTTGACGACTTCTTTTACTACGAATTATGATGAGGCGACCACTTCCGGTTTTATTCAGGGCATGGCAGACCGGGAGATTCCGCTGCATGTGTTCCATTTTGACTGCTATTGGATGGATGCCTATGAGTGGTGTAACTTTGAATGGGATCCCGCGACATTCCCGGATCCGAAAGGCATGCTGAAACGGTATCATGATCGCGGGCTTCACATCTGTGTATGGATCAATCCGTATATCGGACAGAAATCCTGTCTGTTCAAAGAGGGAAAGGATCATGGTTATCTGGTTAAGAAAACAGACGGAAGCGTATGGCAGACGGATCTGTGGCAGCCTGGTATGGCACTGGTTGATTTTACGAATCCGGATGCTGTGGCATGGTATCAGGGAAAGTTAAAGACGCTGCTGGATATGGGCGTGGATTGCTTTAAAACTGATTTTGGTGAGAGAATCCCGGTGAAAGAAATCGAGTATTTTGACCATTCCGATCCGGTGAAAATGCATAATTACTATACTTATCTGTATAATCAGGCAGTTTTCGAATTACTGGAGCGTGAGAGAGGAACCGGCGAAGCTGTACTGTTCGCGCGTTCTGCCACCGTCGGTGGTCAGCAGTTCCCGGCACACTGGGGCGGTGACTGTTCTGCAAGCTATGTTTCCATGGCAGAGACTCTTCGTGGAGGACTTTCGCTGTCTCTGGGTGGATTTGGTTTCTGGAGTCATGATATCAGTGGATTCGAGAGTACCGCACCGGCGGACATCTACAAACGCTGGTGCCAGTTTGGCCTGTTAAGTTCTCACAGCCGGCTGCACGGTTCGTCTTCTTACCGTGTGCCGTGGATGTTTGATGAAGAGGCATGCGATATTCTGCGGGAATTTGTTAATCTGAAATGTCGTCTGATGCCATACCTGTACGGGCAGGCTGTGCGTTCACACAAAGAAGGCCGTCCGGTGCAGCGCCCGATGTTCCTGGATTTCCCGGAGGATCGTGCATGTGATACCCTGGATCGGCAGTATATGTTCGGCGATTCTCTGCTGGTGGCTCCGATCTTTAAAGAGAACGGTGAAGTGCAGTATTATCTGCCGGAGGGAACCTGGTATAATCTGATCACCGGAGCAGAGGTGAGCGGAGGAAAATGGCAGAAAGAGACGCATGATTATCACAGTCTGCCACTGATGATCCGTCCAAATACAGTGCTTGCTTTGGGCAATAATGACCAGAAACCGGATTATGATTATGCGGATGGTGTTAGCCTTCTGGTATCCGCGTTTGATGAGGGAGCCGAAGCGAAAACTGAGATACCGGATCTGAAAGGAGAGACGGTGATGACGGTGACTGCGAAACGTGTGGGAGATGAGATTCACCTGCATGTGGAAGGCGGAAATGGAAATTATACGGTGAAGAGCCTTTCGGGTTGTAAGGTAGTTGTGGAAGCGTAAGAATCTGCGGGGACAGAGAAGAAATACCGAAGCGTATCCGTAGAAATGTCAGAAAAGCCATAATGCGAAAATAAAATTGTAAAATTATATCACCACAAAGAAAAAGCATGCATACAGAAGCGAAAAATCCTGTATGCATGCTTTTTTGATGCATTGCATATTAAAAATTGATCTGGTGAATCAATTTGCTTACATAAGATGTGTAGAACACTGCTGGATGTATCTGGATTCTGTGTCGGTCGTGGGAGATTGCAGTTGAAAAAGTCCTGTGTGCGGATCAGTTGCCGGCAGCCGTACCGCGCTCCGCCCAGCGAAACCACTTTTGTGGAAATTCAAAGACAAACAGGATGCCAAGCACGATCGCCACCGCGATCTTCAAAGTCTGGAATCCACGGTCGGAAGCTTTGGCCAGCTGATCCGTCACGACATAATAGGCAGTCCAGTAGATCCCTGCTCCCGGAACCAGCGGGAAGATGCCTGCAACGAGAAAAATCGTCACCGGACAGTGGCGCCGGACCGCGCTGAGCCTGGAGAGAAAAACGACAAGAACCGTGGCAAAAAAAGTGGAACCGAAGAGCCCGCAGCCAGCCAGCAGTAACTTGTAGCAGATCCAGCCACAGCCACCGGCCAGACCACAGTTTACATAATATTCCTTTGGCACCTGGAAGAGCAGGGCGAAGGCAATCGTACCGACGAAAGCGGTAAGAAATTCGAAAAACAGATGTACAGACATAAAAAGATCCCCCCCTGAGAGAAAGATGAATATATTGGATTTACGCGAGCAACGAGTCAAGGTCCGTGCCTGTACAAGAGCCTGATGACTGCCGCGATAACGGGTAAGCTTCGCGAAGCGTATATTATCTCGTTTTATAAAATCCACCGGGATGACAAAAACTGCATGGAATTATAGACATAAAAAGTTACGAATTATGGAAGAATCGCACCGCCCACAAAATGGTGATACCCGATCATTACAAGACCGACGCCCATCGCGATACTGAACGTGACAAGCAGTGCGTCCAGCATGCGGACAGCACCGGCAATATAGTCTTGGTCGGCGATATCGCGGATGCCATTCGTAAACGCCACACCGGGAACCAGTGGGATGATGGAACCGATGATAATCTCACTCAGATGATGTCCAAGTCCCAACTGATAGATCAGGACGGCGATGAAAGTCACAAACATGCCACCGGATATATTCGTTGCGATTTTGGAAAGCTGTCCTTTCACCACGCACAGCAGATAGACATACAGCAGCAGTCCGGCGATAAAAGCCACGATACAGTCTACCGGATCGCCGCCGAAGAGATAACAGAAGCATCCGCTGCCCACGCCGGAAGCAAGGATCTGGCAGAGATTCCGTTTGGCGGGCATCTGCTGGATATCCTGAAGCTTCTGATAGGCTTCCTCCGGTGTATAGAATCCGTGTTCAATCTCACGGGAGAGCTGGTTGACCGCAGTGACACGGTCAAGCCGGGTAGCACTCAACGGGATGTGGCGTACCCAGGCAAAGTTTTGATCCGAGTTGCTGTCAGCCGTGAGAAAGAAACCACTGCTTAAGACAAACGGATCACACGAGTCGATGCCGTAGGCATGGGCGATCCGGTTGATGGTTTCCTCTACACGGAAAATCTCCGCTCCGCTCGCCAGCAGGATATCCCCGGCAAGTGCCGCTACATTTAACGCCATACGGTTATGTTCTTTTTCTACAGTTTCCAAAATAAAATCCCCCATTGTACACAAAAGATGCGGATACAGAAATAGAAAGATTTCGGGATGTATTCGCGTATGGTATGACTCTAACACATTTTCGAAAGAAAACAAAGAAAAACCGATACATTTTCAGCAGAAAATCAGGAGACATTTCACCATGTGGATGAGGAAAAGCAGCAGGAATCGACGGAAACGGTGGGATTTTTTGCTTGTTTTGAAATAGGTCTTGACGGGGGGAAGGAATATCTGTAATATATTCAAGAAGTACGCCCATCTGGTTGAAAAAGTTGGTGGGTGAGAAATGGAAAATAGAAAAGAAGTAACCGGCGGACCGTGGGTTGACTGTGGGATGGCGGTTATGAAAAAGAGGATAAGTATATGAAGAAAGATTGGGAAAACGTGACACTGATGCCGGAGTTTGACGAGCAGGGTGTTGCCTGCTATCGGCTGGATGGCGGAGATTATCTGAATGAGTATTATGTGGTTTCGGAGGCGGAGACGAGAAAGCTTCTGAACACACCGGAGATTGTCGGGTATGAGGTTTATAACTGCCTGATTCCGTCGACTTCTCAGATGTTATATTATCTGAAAGAACAGAAGAAAGTGACAACAGCGAATATCTTATCGATTCTTCGCGGTGCGCTGAATTATCCGCTGGAGGAGAGCTGCTACCGGGAGCACATTCGTGTGCATGATATCAGTTTCTTATCCAGTGAACGTGTATTTCAGGAGGAAGAGATTGCGGGACTGGAGATTAAATACAGTAAGCTGACGATGGTACCAGACAGCACGTTGATGATCGGAGATATCATTGCGAGTGGAGAGACGTTGATCCACTGTCTGCGTTATGTGACCGATTTTTACCGGAATCACGGAGCAAAACTTCGGAATATTATCATCTTTACGATTGGTGGAACGAAGGGTATCGAGATCCTGGAGGATCTGACCCGGGATATTCGGGAGTTCTGGCCGGAATTTGAAGGATTTATCACGGTATATTATGAAGGAATCTTCGGTATGTATGAAGATAAGGGTGTATCCGGCATCAATCTTCCAAATGTGGATTTTTACTGGAAGGGTGGTATCGTGGCTCCGGAATTCCGTCGGGAGACACTTTCCATGTGCAGCCCTCTTTTTGAAAAATGTATTATCTATGATGGCGGGGCGAGACGTTACGAGATCCATGAGCATGTAGAAGAAGTGCTGGAGTTCTGGAACGGGATCAAAGAGCGCGCCGGTCAGATTGATTTTGGAACTTTATTGGAAGAAAAACTCGGTTATGAACTTCCGATCAGTTACGAAGACTGGATCCATGCAAACCATTATGAAAAGATCCGTCCGGCAGATACAAAATGGCTGTATCGCCAGGAACAGGGATATGTGGAGAGCATGAAGAACATTACATTAGAAGAACTGGCGCAGCAGCGGATTGATGAATTTACCGGTGCACTGCGTAAATATATTCTGTAATGGAATCAGCCGAAAGACAAATAAGGTTATGGAAACAAACTGAGACGGGAGAAAACAAATGAAAAAAGAGACAGAACAGAAAGTAGACATCGATTACGCGGATCGCGTCGTACCGGAGGAAGGAAAGAAGGGATTTGTGACCATGTTTATGATCATGCTGGGATTTACCTTCTTCTCCGCGAGTATGTGGGCAGGTCAGCAGCTGGCAGCAGGACTGGATTTCTGGGGATTCTTAAAATCTCTGCTGTTCGGTGGAGCAATCCTTGGTCTGTACACCGGACTTCTTGGTTATGTCGGAGCGAAGACAGGTATGAGCATGGATCTGCTGGCGCAGAAAGCCTTCGGAGAGAAAGGTTCCTATCTTTCCTCTGCAATGATCAGTTTTACACAGATCGGCTGGTTCGGTGTTGGTATCGCCATGTTTGCGATTCCGGTAGCAGGAGAATTATTCGGTGACAGTAAAACTGCCATGTGGGCACTTGTTATCGGAGCCGGTGTGTGTATGACAGCTTCCGCTTACTTTGGTATAGATTCTCTGACGGTGATCAGCTATATTGCAGTGCCGCTGGTAGCAGTACTCGGTACAGTGGCTATGGTCATGGCGATCCGTCAGGGCAACGGAACGATCGTGGATCAGTTCGCCGTATCCAGCGGTTCGCTCACCGTCGTTGGCGGTGCCGGTCTGGTTGTGGGATCTTTCGTATCCGGTGGAACTGCAACCCCGAACTTTACCCGATTTGCCAAAGATGCGAAGACAGGAACGATCGCAACGGTCGTGGCATTCTTTATCGGAAACTCCCTGATGTTCTTCTTCGGAGCAATCGCCTATATTTTCGTAGGCGGAAATGATATCTTCGAGGTTATGATCCGTCTGAATCTGTTCTACATGGCAGTTCTGGTACTTGGTCTGAACATCTGGACAACCAACGACAATGCCCTGTATACTGCCGGTCTTGGTCTGGCAAATATCTTTCATCAGAAGAAAAAACCGATGGTTCTGGTATCCGGTATCATCGGAACTGTGCTTTCTGTATGGCTGTATTATAACTTCACAAAATGGCTGAACATCCTGAACTGTACGCTGCCGCCGGTAGGTATCATCCTGGTACTTTCATACTTTATGAATAAGAAAGAGTATGAAGATCCGGATGCGAAACCTGCAGTGGTCAACTGGTTCGCTGTAGGCGGTGTGATCCTGGGAGCTGTTGTGGCAAATGTTGTAAAATTGGGAATTGCTTCCATTAATGGTATGGTGGTAGCAGCTGTATGCTATCTGATTGGTCAGGGAATTACCAAAAATAAATAAAAAATATAGAGAAAAATACAAAAAACCGTTATGTTGTACGAAAAACCGTAGGCATAACGGTTTTTTTGGTATACAATAGAGGGTAGAGTCTGCGAAAAGATAATATGGAGGGTTACATAATATGGAACAGGAAAAAATCAATCGATTGCAATGGATCCTTGATGATGCAGTGGCAAGGGGAGAGATCCCGGGCGCGATTCTGATGGTCAGAAGAGAAGGGAAGGAAACCGTGTATCTGGAAAGCGGTTATGCGGATATCGAGGCAAAAAAGCCGGTGTCGAGAGACAGTATTTATCGTCTCTATTCTATGTCCAAACCGATCACCGCAACTGCAGTGATGATTCTGGTGGAGCGGGGACTGATCGATCTGGCAGATCCGGTATGTAGATATCTTCCTGGATTTTGTGGACAAATGGTGGCAGCAGCAGACGGACATGTGGAAAAGCCATGGCGGGATGTCACGATCCAGGATCTGGTGAATATGACCTCCGGTCTGGTCTATGACGGCAATCATCTGACCGGAAAACAGACGGAAGCCTTATTTGCCGAGGTGATTCAGGGACTTGATGAGGGAGAAGGAGGAGCTTATGGTACGGTGGAGATTGCCAACCGTCTCGGACAGATCCCGCTTGCCTTTCAGCCGGCGCGCTCCTGGTGCTATGGAACTTCCGCTGATGTGGCAGGTGCCCTTGTGGAAGTGGTTTCCGGTATGCGGTTCGGAGATTTTCTGGAAAAAGAGATCTTCACTCCACTGGAAATGGTGGATACAGGCTTCTGGGTACCGGAAGAGAAGCAGAGCCGGCTGGTGAAAACGTATGAGTGTAACGAAGGAAAGCCGTCGGTACTCTATACCGGTAATCATCTGGGCATCCGGAATGCGATGGATCGCCGCCCGGCGTTCGAATCCGGTGGTGCAGGCCTGGTGTCTACGATCGATGATTATTCGCATTTTGCACAGATGTTGTTAAATGGCGGAAGTTATAAGGGAAAACAGATCCTCAGTCCGGCGATGGTACGCTTTATGACCGGTCATGTGCTGAGCGCAGAGCAGCAGGAAGTCTTTGAACGAGAAGGTATGGCATGGCTGGAAGGATTTTCTTATGGTAATTTCATGCGTGTGCTGGTGAACCCGGGCAGATCTATAACGCTGGGAAGCAAGGGAGAGTACGGCTGGGACGGATGGCTCGGCTGTTATTTTGCCAATGCGCCGCAAGATCAGATGACGATCCTTATGATGACACAGAAAAAAGATTCAGGAACTTTCCGGATGACACGGTTGCTGAGAAATACGATTTATAATATGTAAAAAACATAATTCTGTGGAAGAATGAACAGTTACAAAACTATAAACAAATGGAGAAGATGTGATGAAAAAAAGAGAATCATTTAATACCCGGTGGGGATTTATCCTGGCCTGCATCGGTTCGGCGGTGGGCATGGGAAATATCTGGATGTTTCCTACCAGAGTATCGTTATATGGAGGAGGAGCATTTCTGATTCCGTACTTTATCTTTGTGGCTCTGATCGGATTTACCGGGGTGATCGGAGAGATGACATTCGGACGTGCAACAAGATCCGGTCCGATTGATGCGTTCGGAATTGCCTGTGAGAGAAAAGGAAAAAGAAAACTGGGAGAAGCACTGGGGCTGATCCCGGTGGTCGGCTCGCTGGCGATGGCGATCGGCTATACGGTCGTTATGGGATGGATCTTAAAATATACGGTCGGCGCATTCACCGGGGCGACACTGGCACCGGCTGATGTGGACGAATTCAGTGCCGCGTTCGGTTCGATGGCATCTGCGTTCGGCAATACAGGCTGGCAGGTTGTGATCCTGCTGGCAGCTATGGGGATCCTGATGTTCGGTGTCGGAGGCGGGATCGAGAAGGTCAATAAAGTGCTGATGCCGGTATTTTTCCTGCTGTTTGTGGGACTTGGTATCTATGTGGCATTTCAGCCGGGGGCCGTGGACGGATATCACTATATCTTCCGTGTGGACGGCAAGGCGCTTGGCAATCCGAAAACGTGGATTTTTGCCCTGGGACAGGCATTTTTCTCCCTTTCGGTGGCGGGAAACGGAACACTGATCTATGGATCCTATCTGTCGGATGAAGAAAATATTCCGGCTGCTGCGGGAAGAGTGGCATTCTTTGATACACTGGCTGCGCTGCTTGCATCCCTGGTCATCATCCCGGCGATGGCAACCACCGGAGCCAAGCTCGATCAGGGCGGTCCCGGACTGTTATTTATTTTCCTGCCAAATCTGATCAAAAATATGCCGGGAGGAAAGATCATTGTGATCATTTTCTTTGTTGCTGTATTATTCGCGGGGCTGACCTCCCTGATCAACCTGTACGAAGCACCGATCGCAACGGTGCAGGAGAAATTCCATCTGGAGAGAAAACCGGCATGTGCGGTGATCGCGGTGATCGGCGTGATAGTTTCCATCCTGATCCAGGGTATCGTATCCGGCTGGATGGATGTGCTTTCTATCTACATCTGCCCGCTGGGGGCCGGACTGGCTGGTATCATGCTGTTTTGGGTATGCGGAAAAGAGTATGTGGAAAAACAGGTAAACAAAGGACGAAGTAGTCACCTTACCTCCTGGTTTTACCCGATCTGTAAATATGTTTATGTGCCGGTGTGTATCCTGGTGCTGGTTCTTGGGATCGCGCTGGGAGGTATCGGATGAAAAAAATACTTCTGATAGCGACAGGTGGAACCATTGCATCCAAATATACGGAACAGGGACTTTCTCCGCAGATCTCGGCGAATGAGCTTCTGGAGTATGTTCCTGCTGCGAGAGAATTCTGTACGATCGATACGGAAGCGCCGTTTTCTCTCGACAGTACGAATGTGTGTGCGAAACACTGGGCTGCACTGGCGGAACTGATTGAGAAAAAGTATGAGTATTATGATGGATTTGTCATCTGTCACGGGACAGATACGATGGCGTATACCGCGGCGGCGCTTTCTTATCTGATCCAGAACAACCGGAAACCGGTCGTTGTGACCGGTGCACAGAAACCCATTGATCTTGCGATCACAGATGCGCGCTCCAATCTTCTGGACAGCCTTCGTTTCGCTTCTCATCCGCGGGCACACGGGACGGTCATTGTTTTCGGCGGCAAAGTCATCGCAGGAACCCGTGCAAAAAAAGAGTTTTCGAAAAGCTATAATGCATTTTCGAGCATTAACTATCCGGATATCGCGGTAATCCACGATGACAGGATCGTCTTTTACATTGATGATAAGGAACAGTCTACGAAACTGTTGCAGTTCTATCATGAGATGGACGACCGTATTTTCCTTCTGAAACTGATCCCGAGCATCGATCCGCTGGTGCTGGAAAATCTGGCGGATTCCTATGATGGACTGATTCTGGAATCATTTGGTGTAGGGGGCTTGCCGGACTATGGAAACCATGACTTTGCAGCAATGATCGAAAAATGGACATCTGCCGGAAAACTGGTCACAATGTCCACACAGGTGACCCATGAGGGAAGTGATATGGGAATCTATAAAGTGGGAAAAACAATCAAAGAGAATTTTGAGATCTTGGAGTCCTACGATATGACACTGGAGGCTACAGTAACGAAGATGATGTGGATTCTGGCGCAGACGAGGGATTTTTCGGAGTGCAAGAAGTTGTTTTATACGACGATTAATAAAGATATTTTGTTTTGAAAGAACCAATGGGGACGGAGAAAAGTGGCTTTTCAAAGCCACTTTTCTCCGTCCCCATTGGTTTTTCGGTAAGCCCCTGGTGTCGTATGCACCTCTTTCCGAAATACCTGCGAAAAATAAGACTGGGAAGAGAATCCGACGGACTGTGCAATCTTGGCGATCGGCAAATTGCTGTGCGTCAGAAGTTCCTTTGCCTCATCGATCCTCCGGTTGATCAGATAACTGATCGGAGATACTCCTTTATAGCGTGTAAAAGCATGAACCATATAATATTTATTCATATATGTCAGCTCACTCAGGGTATCCAGATTGATCTCCTCCGCGAAATGCTCATCGAGATACTGTTCAATAAAATGACATTCCCGCGAAAGTTTGTCTGTGGTGGAGAAATCCGGGATGGCGATGGTGTTGCGGTCGACCAGCTGGATCAGGATCTCAAGAAGGTTCTGACAGATGTTGATATAATTTTCCTTTTTTTCCCGGAGCTCCTGGATCAGGGTCTGGGTGTAAAAAAGCATTTCTTTTCGGTTGGAACGAAGATTGCAGATCGTGTATGGCAAAAATGTATTGTTGGCAGAACGAAAAGAGATTCCGTCCAGTCCCAGAACGATATATTCCAGAGCATTTTCTCCGTGGCTGAACTCCGTATGTGTCACGTTCGGATTGATCAGTACCAGGTCGTCTTCTACAACCGGGAAAGAATCATTTTCTGTCTGAAAAACACCGGTTCCGTGAATGACATAAAAAAGTTCGGCGAAAGCATGGGAATGAAGAATACTCTGCCAGTTCCGGTCATAGCGGGATTTGCTGATATAGAGAAGCCGGATGTCCAGCCGTTCGTTGGATAAGGCTTCTTTTTCAGGTGCGGTAAATATATAGCGATGATATGCCATGCGTTCCTGTTCCTCCTTTTTTATGTGCAAAATGCGAAAAAGTATAGAAGAAGTATAAAATATGTTATGTAAATTTACAAGAAATTATTTAGGATAAAGCAAGAAAACTAAAAAAATAGACAACATAGAGATATAGAAACCGACAGAAGTGTGATACGATGCAGGTAGAACCAATAACCAGACAAAAAAGATAAGGAGGAAATCATGAAGGAGAGAACAAAGAGATTGCAGGCACTTTTCTGTGCACTTGCAGTAACGGCAACTTCTGTTGGCTCACCGCTGGTATCGGTCCCCGTACATGCGGAGGAAACACAGGGAACAGAAGATACTTCTGAACAGCCGGAAACAGAGAGCGGAAAAACAACAGATACATCAGACAACGCGATATCAGAAAGTCCGGATCAGGCAGAGGAATCAGTGGAACTGATACCGGAGAATCCGAATCAGGAACCAGCGGCAGAGGACGAAGGGGACAGCAGTCAGGAAACAACAGTGGAGGCAGAAACGGCACAGATGCCGCAGGCAGCAGCGGTGCAGGAAGCACAGACACAGGAAGCCGAAACCGTAACGCCGAAAGAGGGCACTCTGACAGTGAAAGTCAACGGAACCGCAGCGAGCGGAGAAAGTCTGGAAACAGCAGTCACCGCCAGCGGAACGGAAGCTGCCGCAGTGACCCGTCTGGATCTGGTATCCGGTACGATCACACAGGCGGATCTGGCATACATCACAACCCTGACCAATCTGCAGGATTTTCATATGCAGCTGGGAAGCGGACTGAAACTGATCGGAAAGACCGGAAGTGCAACGACAGTGCTCGGAAAAAATACCGCGGTACTGAATTTTGCACCAAAAGCATCCGGAAGTAGCAAGGGTGCGCTCAGATCTGTGGAACTTGGCGGCGTGACCGAGATCCTGACCGGCGGAATCGTTTCGGACTCGATAGAAACGATCAGCATGCCGGATGTTGTGAACGTGGGCATGAATGCGTTTAAGGGATTCGGATGGCTGGAGAGCATCTCACTGCCAAAGGCAGAAACCATCGGTTCGAGTGCATTTTTTAACTGTACCAGAATGACCAGTATCACACTGGAATCCGTAAAAACACTGGAAACAAGCAGCTTTGAAAATACAAACAGCCTGACAAAACTGACCTTACCGGCAACCATCCAGACGATTAAAAATATCAAATTTGGTACGGTAAGCCAGGGAAATAAAGTGGGAACCCGACTGGTGATGAAAGGCATGACACCGCCGAAAGTGACAAAAGGAGCATTTTCCGGGATTTCTCAGAACAAAATCTCTACTGTGACTGTACCGGTAGGTGCTCTCGATGCATATCTGGCACAGATCAATGCAGAAAACAGCTCTGCGGGACTGATCAGCAAAAGAGAGACGATGTGGAACAATCTGTACCTGAGAGAAGAGGGCAGTTATGCAGTAGAATATTACAGCGAGTATGTCACCGGCGTGAAAGTGGCATATGTGAAAGCCGGAGAGGGGATCACCGCAGAAAAGGTGGCATCTGCGACGAAAGCAGGAAATATTTTCAAAGGCTGGAATACAAAGAGAAACGGAACGGGAGAAGCTTTCGGAGAGGGAAGCGTACCGACCGATGATATCACCGTGTACCCGGTATTTGCAGCAGCATGCACGATCCAGATACATCAGGAAGATGGAACCACAACAAAACTGGAAGTAGAGAAAGGTCAGGCGATCAGAGAAAACCTGCCTGCAGCACCGACAAAAGAAGGATATCTCTTCAAAGGCTGGAACACCAGCGCCGATGGAACCGGAGAAACTGTGACTGCGGATACGGTGATTACTGAAAATATGGATCTTTACCCGATCTTCGAGGAAGACATTCCACCGGTAGTGGAAGTACGAGTAGTATTCGATGTGGATGGACAGAAGAGCGAAGTGAAGGTAGTGAAAGGAGAGGCAATTGGAAGTAACCTTCCGGTGAATCCAGAGAAAGAAGGATATACCTTTAAGGGTTGGAATACCAAAGCGGATGGAACTGGAGAAGCTGTGACCGCGGAAACTGTAGCGACGGACGAGATGGAAGTATATGCAGTATTTGAGCAGAATCCAGCACCGATTGAAGAAGTGAGAGTAATCTTCGATGTAGACGGTGTGAAGAGCGAAGTGAAAGTAGTCAAGGGAGAAGCAATTGGAAGTAAACTTCCAGCAGCCCCAGAGAAAGAAGGATATACCTTCAAAGGCTGGAATACCAAAGCGGACGGAACCGGAGAAGCCGTGACTGCGGAAACCGTAGTGGCAGATGAAATGGAAGTATACGCCGTATATGAACAGAACCAAGCACCAATCGAAGAAGTAAGAGTAGTCTTCGATGTAGATGGTCAGAAGAGCGAAGTGAAGGTAGTCAAAGGAGAAGTGATTGGAAGTAACCTTCCGGCGGATCCGATGAAAGACGGCTACACGTTCAAAGGCTGGAATACAAAGGCCGACGGAACCGGAGAAACCGTGACTGCGGAAACTGTAGTGACAGATGAGATGGAAGTATACGCAGTATTCGAACAGAACCCAGTACCGATAGAAGAAGTCAAAGTTGTGATCGACGTAGACGGTGTGAAGACTGAAGTGAAAGTCATCAAAGGAGAAGCAATCGGAAGTAACCTTCCAGCAGATCCGACAAAAGAAGGCTACACGTTCAAAGGCTGGAATACCAAAGCGGACGGAACCGGAGAAACGGTGACCGCAGATACGCTGGTAAGTGACGATCTGGAAGTATATGCAATCTTCGAGAAGACTGAAACCCCGAAAGATCCGGAGAAACCGGATCCGGGAAATGGTGATGATACGAAGAAACCGGAGACCCCAACCCCAACCCCGACACCGACCACGACTCCAACCAACACCAACACAACCAAAAAGAACAACACAACGACAGGTACCACAACACCTGCATCCAAAACAACCACAACAGCGCAGGCAGCAAAATCGGTGAAAACAGCCGATGCCACACCACTGGCATCCGCCGCAGCCGCAGGAGGACTCTCTCTGCTCGGTATACTGGCAGCCCTGTTTGGAAAAAAGAAAAAATAATCTGATACTCAACACTCCTGGAGTATAAAAAGAACCCCGCCCCGGATAAGAAGCGAAGCGATTCGCGGAAGATCCGGGGCGGTCTTCGG
>ENA-ORTU01002944-ORTU01002944.1-human-gut-metagenome-genome-assembly--contig:-NODE-2944-length-14713-cov-2.780257_pt1 | contig 14713 bp, 10 predicted proteins | sample MGYA00241910_ERZ509184 | MGnify/ENA primary metagenome ERZ509184 (study PRJEB26280, sample SAMEA2338847) | human gut metagenome | biome: human gut; feature: human-associated habitat; material: faeces... | reverse complement strand
TCTTTATGATTTTCCCCCTTGTCCATAAATTCAATCATGTTTCTCTGTTCACTAAAATAATCAAAATTCTGCGCTTCTCGGAAAAAATCAGCCGCCGCCGTATATCCATTGCCGCAGACTCTATATGTATCGGCAATCGCCTGAATTATCGGATAGTTTCCAATATTCTCTCGTTTATCTTTGAAGACAATCACCTCTCCATCTTTGTCTCTGTACTTTTCATCGCAGCAAGCGAAGTAAAGTGCAACCAAGGCGTTCTCCGTTATATCAAGCAGTCTCGTAGGAATCCCATGATGCTGGAGTCGAGCCAGCAATTCCACCGGCTTCAGGTCATCATTAAAAATATCCGGCATTTTGAATTTTGCCATCTCAATCAAATTGCGTTCTTCACTCAAAATGGATATCGACATATCGTCTTCCCGTCCTCGCGCAATGGAAGGTAACAGTTCAAATTCTACATCTGCTTGTCCCCTGAACACAGGTGTTTCATATACTATTGGATATCTCTGATTATATGTTTTTACAATCGAGCTTACTCTATCCACATATTGAGCAACGCTTGTTATGCGGTTATCGCTCATCTGACACCTCTTTCTTGCCAGTTACATACTCGTAGATGATGGATTTTTTGTAGTTAGAAAGAGCTTCTAACTGATTATTTTTTTCTTCAATTATTTGATCAATCTCTTTACAAAGGTGATCTAAGTACACTGCGATATTATTTTGTTCCTTCAGTGGTGGAACCGGAATTTGAAAATTCATAAATGCAGAAGTCTGTAAACGCCAACGACCAAGGTTAGAAACACCTTGTCCTAATGAATAGAATATCCTACACATATAGCAACATTGCATAACATGCTTGTAGTAATTCAGGTTATTGCGTTTCTTGTCTTTCAATCGAAACACACGATAATCCGGGCTTGTAACCCCAAATCGAGAAGAACAATCTACCCATCCGGTAAGCAAATCCATATGATTCATCACATAATCTGTCGGATACACAAATTGATATCCGCTGTAATCACTTGCAATTTGCCCCTCATTACTATATATATCTTTAATTTTTAACCCTTTCTGCGTCACAGAAAGAACATCATAACCTTCCTTTCCTGCTATTCGCTTTACAATCTCAAATAAATACTTAATATCTACTAGTGCCCAATCACAAGGAATACTCGTCCATATTTTCGATTTCGTAGATTTCATTCTTCTATGACTAATTCCTTGTGATATTGCTTTGAACACTGTAGATTTCTTATACTGCTCTAACGTGTCAATCTGCGCCTGAATATCCGCAGTTAGTGCATCTATTTCAGCACATTTTGCATCGAGGAAATCGGCAATCTTCTTTTGCTCTTGCAGTGGTGGCACTGGAATATATGTATTTCCAAAATCTGAAAAAGCGATATTTTTACCATCTCTTAGCGTCATGGTGTAAGAATTCATTTTTTCGATGAAACAGCAATCCTTGAACAGGTACTTATAAAACCCTCGTTCAATATTTGCTGTTGGAAAAAAAACCTGATATGCAGGTGAAACCACGCCCTCGTATTCAGAATATTCAAAGCCGCCTTGGAAACTTCGGAGACTAATACAAAAATCACCTTTGTGTAGGGTTTTTAGCATACTCAAATCTGCATTGTCTTTCAGTTTAACAGCGTTCATCCCTGTTTTTTCTTCATATAATGATTGCGGAATCACTCCAAATTTCTGCGTAGGCGAAAGTAGCTGCAATGAAATAGCATTACCTTTGGAACTTCGTTGATTAAAAAGATATTTCCCTCTTTTCATCCTCCACGAGCAGGGTATTTCGCCAATCCATTCAATCCCGCTGTCCTTCATTTCCCTCATATCGCTTCCACCCCTTTCAATTTGTTCGTTTGAAAAGGATTTCAGCCACATCAAAGAAATCCTCGCCTGGGCCTTGCTCCCACTGTCCATCACAGAAATAAAGCCACTCTCGGTTGCCCTCTGCATAATCGACTAATTTATACAGAGTAGTGTCCCAAGCAACTGTTTCCGGTTCCAACGTAAGGCAACACTCCACACGATAGAGCGCGTGAGGTGTACAGCAGTCATAGTATACGCAGCTGAAAGAATCGTCTTCTTCCTTGTGTGTGATCGGCAACTCCAAAAACCTTTGGATGCTGCAATCTACTGCGCTGAACTGCTGCGGATCGAGTCCCGCTTTTTGAAGCACCTCTGTAATAGATGGCCGAACAACCACATCTAAAATTGCTTCTCTATTCCTCGGCTTCTCACTCGCTTTTAATACAATATCAGAGAATTTAATAATATTGGTATCCATAACACTACCGCCTCACTCGAACAGCCTTGCAACACGTTCTCTAACCGATTCTTCCAGTTCCGTAAAACGTACAGCCAGTTCTTCACTGGGTGTAGGCTGTTCGTATTTGTAGAAATATCGTGTGAACGGAATCTCCGCACCGGTCTTGATAACAGGCTTCTTTCCGTTGAGGTTCTCTTCAAAGAAAGCGACAGCATCCGGAATATGCGGCAAAACCTCACGAGCCATATAATCATCAATAGATTCCGTATATGGCACAAGTTCCGTGTCTTTGGTCTTCTTATCGTAAAGAATATTGCCCTTTCTATCTTTCTGAATTTCAGCGTTCTTGTCCATCTCAGACAATCCGTCTGCAATCTTTTCCAACAGTTTTTTGTCGTCTGTCACATTGGCCAGTACATTACGCAACACAGGCATAAATGCGGTTGGAGACAGATATATCTCATCGGAAATCGCGTTTCGCAGAGCCGAAAGAATACCGTTATACACACTTTTCATCGCATAAAGCGTTTCCAGCTTCATTCGCTCTTTGGCGGTCATCTGTGTACCCTTCTCTTCCAGCTTTTCTACTTCCGCAGGATCATATAATTTAGTCAGCGTTCCCCCTGCCAGCATCTGCTGAATACGTTCCTCCGTGATGGCATAACTGCGCTGTAAAGGCTGCATAATCGTGTACTCACAATACATAAACTCTTCGTTTGTGAATACCTTGCTGTATTCATCATTCTGATTTCTATCAAATGCCGTATACAGCTTAACAATTCGGTCCCGATCTTCCGGCAGTAACTCGTTTTTCTTATTGCCAACGGCCTTTCGCAGCTTGTGATAAATACTCGTCGCATCGATCAACTGCACATATCCCTTGCGTTCTTGTCGCTTATTCTTTGACAGAATCCAGACGTAAGTAGCGATACCCGTATTGTAGAACAGGTCTGTCGGCAGCGCAATAATCGCTTCCAGTAAATCCTTCTGCAAAATCCAGCGGCGAATCTGACTTTCACCGGATGACGTACCGCCCGAAAACAGAGGACTACCATTTTCAATCATTGCCGCACGGACCACCCTATCATCCATCTTATCAATAGCCGATTGCATGAAGATCAACTGAGAATCACCGCCGCTTGGCAAGCCTGCACCCCAACGGCTATTATTGCCTGCTTCCTTTGCGCGGTCATACTCCGCACGCACTGCGTCTTCCTGACCATCCTTAGCATCATTTCCTGCCCATGGTGTGCCAAACGGAGGATTTTCCAACACAAATCTCATTTTGATATTGGGAAAGCAATCCTCTTTGAATGTATCGGCATTACGGAAGTTCTCGATCTTCTGGCCCTTGATCATCATCTCAGCTAATCCAACGGCATAGGACTGCGGCATAAATTCTTGTCCGAACAAACGAACATCAGCACCGGGATTATAATGTTTGATAAAGCTATACGCCGTGCTGAGCATACCGCCCGTGCCACAGGCTTGGTCACATACCGTAACCACCTTGCCCTTGTCAAAAATATCGTCGCAACCCTCGCTGATCAGAAGCGCAACAAGGCATTTAATAATATCACGGCCTGTGTAGAACTGGCCAGCATCTACATTCTGATAGAACTTGCCAATCAGATGTTCAAAGATGTACCCCATCTTAATACTGTCATAAGTCTCAGGAGCCAAATCCAAATCAGCAAAGGCTTTTACGACATTAAAGAGACAACCGTCCTTGTTCATTTTGTCTATATGGCTGAACAACTCAAGACCATTGAAAATTTTCTGTACTTCCGCAGAAAATCCTTGGATATACACTTTGAAATTAGCCGCAACGTTGTCTGGATCGTTGCATAATTCTTTCAGCGAATACGGTGACGCATTGTAAAACTGATACCTAGAAATACGATATACCACTTTGGCTGGACAATTTTTATCTTTAGCAAACTTATCTAAAACAGCCTGCTTTGTCGGTTCCAATGCACATTCTAAGCGACGTAAAATTGTCATCGGAATAATAATATCGCCATATTTATCTGGCATGTAAGAACCACGCAATTTATTAGCAATACTCCAAATGAAGTTTACTTCCTGCGTAACATCAATCGGTGCTTCGTCCCATAACGGATCAAAAGCAATTTTATCGGACATAGTGTCGTTCCGTCCTTTCCGTGTATCCGTGGGCGGCTGCAAGCGTTCTTTCTCCCTATCACAACCTTCTCTTAGCGGCTTTAACTTAAATCTCTTATCTTGATAGATCATTTCACTGACATATTCAGACTCTTCTGAAAAATACTCCATCTTTTTGTTAAGATTGAGTTGATGATGATAGTCCTCAATTTCACTATATAGTAATTTAGAATATATTTTCAACGGTATACGAAAATTACGCAATGTAATTTCCGCTTTATTGTCTGAAACCATAGATTCTCGATTAAAAAGCCATGTACGGAAATGCATAATATTTATATCATCTGTTGACTTCAACGTTGCATAGTAATTAGCCAGCATTGCAATTCCGTAGACTATTCTACCACGAATACTCGCAAATTTTATGCCCCGATTGGCTTCTTCTGACGGCTGCGTGCATATTAAATCAGTATACCAAATCAATGGTTTATAAACCTCTAACAACCGAGTTTCATATGGTTCTCGCTTGTCACCATAATACGCTTCAGCAAACCTAACAACCGGTTCAATTTTTGTTTCCATATCACCCGCTAATTGTTCATATGGCAAAATTCCATACTTTTCGCTTTTAACCCATGTTGTAACTCTTTTCTCGCATTCATTTTTTTCAGGAGTTCGATAAATCTTTAATCCAGCCTCTTTTAGCTCATATGCTCGTTTGATATCTGGAAACACTGATAAAACGCTTTCTACAAAAGAGCAATCTCTAGTGCTAATAGGTGACACATGATCTAGCAGATTCCAATGTCTTCTAAGCATTGGGAAATTCTTATCGGTCTTATGACCTTCTTTAGTAGTTTGCATTCCATCTAATAGTCGCTTTCGAATATCTACTCTATCCACCATCACTTCTGCGTTCGGAAAATTGGACACAGCGAATTCATATGCATCTTTATCAGCACTTGTCAGTATACGATTGATTGCTTGTTTACTACTTAGTGCCTCCAAAAAATTATCTCTACTGTTTACATCATTCCACGCAAACAAGTCAATCACGCTATCCGTATCTACGTCTGTACATAGGCAACACCCTGTTTTTGTCTTTGCCTTGACCTTTGTCTCTTCTTTTGCTTTTTCATCTGAAGTAGACAACTCTGTCATAGCATATGAAGGCTTATCCTCATCTGAAACGAATAGTTCCACTGTATACAAGCCTAATGCGTGAATATCATCCCAATTACGCGCCTTATCACAACGCTCAATCTCGGCTACACGAAACTTTTGAACAGCGATATCACTTATACTAAAAGTTTTGGCTAAGGCCGCTGTCTCCATATATAATGATTGTTGCCCCAAAAATTTTCTCAAAGTTTCTGTCTCGTGTCTGTTCCCATATACTAAAGTAGAAAAATCCTGCATCCGAGTCTTTTTACACTTTGAACATTGCCAACGTATACGCCGTATATATAGTTTTACCGGTTCAACTTTGTCTTCTAGATGACGATAATGCATCGGTTCAGATTCCAAAACGCCCCTAATATCACGTTCTTTGAATACATAACCGCAGTTGGGACACGCTTCTGCATAGCTTTCAGTGTTTTTGCAAATCCAATAAGACGGCCATGTTTTTTGTCTATCGTCTTCCCACGTCGCTTCGTAGTGATAAATTTTGTATTCTGAAGGCTGCTCTATCATTAACGATTGCAAACCAATTTCCTTTAATCTAAAATTATATTTTTCAAAGTCTGCTTGAACAAGAAGCCTTTTTTCTGCGATGAAGAATTTTGATGACATGTACTACTCTCCCCCTTTAGGGCAATAACTTGTCTACTAAAATTATACTATAAACCCAAAAATTTTGAAACGATAAAGTTATTTATTTGAAAATTATCATTTTTTACCAATACGTGTTCTGTAGCAGCTTATGGCAGAGTCCTCTACAAAACTAATAATGGTTTTATTTATGCTTTGGCTATTTATTATACCTGCCATGTACTGCTCAAACTACACGTTGATACAGAACTATAGCCTACACATAAGGCATTATACTTGCCGCGATCTTATGTCCAACAGAATATAATATTTGATCACTATACCCAATATAGTCCGCACCACTATATTGGCTGTACAACCTATGGTAGTATTTTCACTATTTATCGAAATAACCTTATCGCGTTCTATCGTGTTGTGGGGTAGCATGTGGCAAGATAGGCTTGCAAAACTTTCTTTATTGCCGTACAGAGTATGAATCTGCCACATTTTCCCATGTCACGATGATATATCACTCAACAGTATTTTATTGGCACAGCTCCATTCGCAGATAAAAGCTAACGGCCTTTTCCCAGTGAATTGATCTTATCGGCTTTATTGGCTACGACTTTCAGTCGTTATTATATACCGGCAATATATAAACGTGTTTGGAGCAGCTTATGGCAGGAATATGAAATACCATTCTTCACTTATGCAAAAGTTAGTACCTGCCCGCAGACTGCTTAAACCTCACGTTAATGCAATATTTGAGCCTATATAGCTTCTTAACTTGTTGCAAATCTTTAGAGCCCAACAAAACATATTCCTTAAGCTCTGCTCCCGGCACACAAGGCTTACAGGCATTATTAGGCCATCAGCTAATTGTAAGTAATATGCTATCCACCATTATCGTGGCGGCTTGTGGCAGAATTATTCCTTAAAAATAATATTCTATCTTTTTATAAAAGTAATTTAAAACTCTGCCACATATTGCCCCAATCATAATTGAAGTATATTATATTCAAAATTTCTATGGCGGCACCGCCTCATTCGCAGGCAAAAGACTAACGACATTTATCACGGCACACTTGGTTTGTTGGCCTTATAGGCGGTCCTATATCTGTCATATATTTCTTATATATAAGTTTCTCTAACGTGCTTTATCAGCAGGTCGTGGCAGAGTTTTATAACAAATTTCAAAAACAGCTCTTCAGGATACCAACCTAAAGAGCTGCCACATGCTGCTTATATACACGTTTTATATAATTGCGTCATTCGAAGTAGAAATTCTTCCGAAGTCTCTGAGCACCACTATCTGATAAAACGTAAAGGTCTTTCTCCAAATGCGCAAGGTCTGCCGGTCTGATAACGGGCTGCGGTTTTTGATTGCTGTCATCTCCGGTAAGTGTATGTTTATCACCTATCAATTTAGAGAAATATTCCTGTGTTTCAGTGTCCTTGCAGCCCAGTAGAACCGTAAACCGGAAGTTACCCAACATAGCCTTGCGTTCGTCTTTGCCATAGATCATATCTAGGTCGGCCAGCGATTGCGTCAGAACCATAATTCGGATATGCCTTTTGCGTAATTTGCGCAAGGCTTCCGTAATTTGCAGTTTACCAAACGAAGCAAATTCGTCCAAGCAGAACAGTATCATATTTTTGTTTTCTTTCGGGCGAGAAGAAAAATACTCCATCGACTGCGCCGTAATAATGCGCAAGAGATCACCATAGATTTTTAACTTCTCATCTGGAATGTAGATATAGACGCTTTTGCTTTCCAGTGTTGCAGGGCTGATAGATTGTTCACCAACACCAGTTTTTCTAAGTGCATTTTTAATTTTGCCGTTGACGGCGAATAGTTTGAGTGCATCGTCAGCGGCTTGTTTGCAGCCCGCAGTGTTTTGCTCAGAAGCCCCTGCAAATGCCGAAATAAACATATTGGCTGTTTGGTTATTATGGCCAGCTATATCATTCAAGAGAGACCGCCAATCATGCCCGAGAAAGTATTCACAGATTTGAATGAAACCCCACCCTATACCGTAGTAACAGATTAGGGCTGCTGTTATGATTTTGCGTCCATTCTTAGTGAAGAACACGCCCGCCTCGCTGTCGTTTGCTTTATCGGGCAACAGCAGATATGCAAGCTGTTCGAGTCGTTCTATTCGTTCTGTCTCATCGGTCACAGAATCCACTGATGCAAATACGTTATACGGAATACACTGCTCAGAGGTTGGATCAAAGATAATCTTATTCGGAGAATGCACATTAGCTGATATATCACCAGATATATCTACCACCAGTGCAGTCCCCTGCCAACTGCGCAAGGTTGGTATCAGCAGCGCACTGGTTTTGCCCGTACCTGATGGGCCCATCACAACAATATGCCCTTCCTGCTGTTCGGGAGAATACGCCATCAAGCCGCATTTCCTGCCAAATAAGATACCATGCGCTTTTTTCTTTGCTCGATACCGTATATCTTTTCGAGCAATCAAACTGGGCGCATGGTTCTGTTGTCTCTGGATATAAATCCTCAGACACAATGTGGCTATTAGGAGCGCAAATGCGCTCCATAAATAACCGCAGATTGTTCTTGTTACTTCTTCCATGATTATCACCTCAAAAATGCAGATGCACTTCCGAAGTGCTTTCTCCAAAAGAAAGTGCCGGACGCTCAATCTTTCGCTGACGCTCTCTTTCGGCTTTCAGGTCGGCAACCGTCCGATTACCTCCCTGTGCCCGAGTAACGCCTGTCATCACATGGGCGTCTTCCAGACCATGCTCATTGAGATATCGCTGCAAGTCCGGATGAAAATTCCGGAGCTCTCGACGGTCAAGGACATCGTTCGCACAGATTTTATATCCCTGCTCATGCTTGCGATCCTCCACGACAGGAACGAAGCAAAAATGGAGATGCGGCTGTCCTCCCTCGTCATCGTGGACAACGGCCTGCACGACATTTTCCGCTCCATAACGATTTTCCAGAAAATCATATGTAACTGCGAAAAAGTCACTGTATCGTTCTGGCCCCAAATCTTGCGGTGCCGTCACAATCCAGCCTGCCATTACTTTTACATCATCCCGGCCGTAACAATACAGTTCCGACTTGCGATGTAAAAAGTAATCGTAGTCACTCATTCCTCGGTCAGGTGACAGAACATAGTCCTGTCCAAGCCGTTCCGGATCAATATCCGGATTGCCGGAATGCTCGATTTCGCGGCTGTTGTGCCGCAGTTGGTTGCGGACTGCGCCCGCCCCAAACTTCTCTACACTCGCCATGTAATCTCTCCTTCCTCACGGGGCTTCATGCCCCATCCTCTTACGGCCGGACCATCACACATTCGCGTAGTGGTCTTAGCCTTCATCTGATGTGCCATACAAGATATGGCACATGCTGCGGCATCTGCCACCGCCCTTACAGGGCTTATCTTGCCAAGGGGGAAATCCCCTCTGGACACCCCTCTGACGGCAAGGCTTTATACCTCACCGTCAGCAGGGGGCTGCGGCCCCCTCCAAACAGCTTTACACTGTTTAATCCCCCCAAGGAACTGCGCCGCTTCATCGTCCCGCGTGGTCAGGCGTTGACACACTCTGCCCATGCCGCCCGGTCAATGTCGTGCAGAATCATCACGCCATCGCACCAGTCGAAATCCCGTTCCGGCTTTTGACTGAATACGATAGCGGACAGCACGTCATATACGACATGCTCGCGCCAGATGTGCTTCCAGTGCGTCAGCATATCTTTTACGATAACGTCGTAATAAAGCGGCGCAGAAGGCGCGTAGTCCGGCACGCGCGCCTCCAACAGCGCAGTTACCTCTCGCATCTTTTCTGTCACAAACTCGTTCTTACATTCTTCTGCCATTCGGAACGAGAAATACGAAAAGATATGTTCGAGGATTGCGCTGTCCAGAATCGGGTGATCAGACAGCCATTGAATCCCACGCGAAATGCTCTGCTTGACCATCCACGGAGTAATTGCACCTTCGTTCGGTCCTGCCCACAGATATTCCGCCTCCACCAGTAACGGCTTGGCTACCGGCATGTAACTATCATAAATCGTCTCTTCCAAAACCACATTCAAGGTTGAACACTCATTCTTTGCGGCTTTCAGCAGCAATGCCCTGCTCTCCGCACTCAATTCAATCGTTTTGCTCATTATGAAACCTCTGCTTTCTTTTAGCCTTTTGTAAGGTACTTCTTGATATTCCTGTCATTGCCTCAACCTGCTTGTAGCTATGGTCTGCAAGCAATTCAAGTGCATGTTTTAACTGTGTTTGTGTATACTTCGGCGGCCGTCCATCTCGAAAATCTGCTTTTGCTCTCGCAGCCACCTTTCCACTTTGTGTACGCTCAATAATTTGAGCACGTTCAAATTCTGCGAATGCCAGCAGCATTGTCGCTACTAGCCGTCCCATGGGGGAGCTATCCAGCAAACCCATATTAAGAATATGAACTGCTACACCTTTTTCTCTCAAGCTATCTACATATTGCAATCCCTCCTTTGCTGATCTGCAAAATCTATCCATTTTGCAGACTACTAATGTATCGCCAGCGCATAACGAAGCGCATAGGTCATCAAACATCGGTCTTTCATGTGCACCTGATGCAGCTTCGCTGATAACTTTTGCTGTTGGATAACGTTCCCTAATCTGCTGCGCTTGTTCATCCAACGAGGTCCCCGGCACCTGACCTTTAGTAGACACTCTGGTGTAGCCGTAAACGGCCATTTAACCTCACTCCTTTTGACTATAAGTTCTGACGCGTCAAAAATGACCATATATCGTCGGTCATTTCTACGCACCAAAAGTTCAAACTTTTGAACTTTCAGAGGAATGCTGGCCCTGTTTCTCAGGCCCAACAAAAAACAACGGGAATTGTCCCAACCGCGCCCAATATTTTGGGCAAACATCATCTTCTGGCAAGGGGCGTTTCGCGGCATATCCTTGCAAAGCGGCGGTATTCCACGTTCCCCTTGCCTCATCCTCTGATTGCCTCTTTTTCTGGTCGCCGGCTGGGGCCAATGAGTTCCATCCCCGCCAACGGCGATTAAAAGTGCTTTTTGAAAGAGAGGTTTTTCAAATGAAGAAAACAGTAAGAACCAGTCGAGTTGCAGGGCAGTTAGAAAAGATGTTTCGCGCGTTGAACGAACGTTTTTTCAACGGCGAGTTGCCCGAAGTCGTTATCAGTCTGAAAAAGACTGTCGGTGCTTATGGTCACTTTACCTGCGGAAAGGTTTGGCAGGTCGGTGACGAGAATCGCTATGAGATCAATATCAGCAGCGCAACACTGGGCCGTCCCATTGAAGAGACTTGCGCAACGCTGCTGCACGAGATGTGCCACTGCTACGCCGCTGAAAATGGCATCAAAGATACCAGCGGTTCCGGGAACTTCTACCATAACCGCCGCTATAAGGAAATTGCAGAGAACCATGGTCTCTGTGTAGAGAAACATCCGAAGTACGGCTGGACAATTACCAGTCCAGACCTCCCGCTGTTGGACTTTATCATTGAGCAAGGTTGGGCAGACCTCCAGATGTGCGAATCTGTCAGCCTCTTAGATGTTCTGGGAACACTTTCCAAAGGAACTATCTCCGGAAACACCACGACCAAAACTCGTAAGCCAAGCAGTACCCGCAAGTACATCTGTCCTCATTGCAACCAGAGTGTAAGAGCAACCAAAGTCGTCAACATTCTGTGCGGTGATTGTATGGTTCAGATGGAACCTGCCGAATAACGTCAAATAAACAGTGAACACCGGCTGAGTGAGAGTAGGCCGCTTATAATACACTTTTGAAAACGACCTAATCATTACTCAAATCCTTGTAAAAAAATAAAACGCAAGAAGCTATCCGTAGATAACTTCTTGCGTTTTTTGCAAACCCCTTTTGCTCATTCTATGGCGTGTGATTGGCGTCAAATTGGCGTCAAACTCACTTGCCAATGCCCAAAAGTGACGGTATATCTAGACTTTTTAGTCCAGCGGCTTCATTGTCGGGAAATTATGACCTGAACGGACAAAGGTCTGCAAGCCCCTGTTGACCCTCTGCGGTCGCTCAACAGCGGTTAAATCGGCCTCGATTAAAAGTCTGCGATTCCCTGTTGTTTACAATCCTCTCACTGGCACACGCTTTGGCATACGCGGTATACACAGCGCAGTACCGCCTGCACTCACGCTTTGTTCGCATCTGTCTTCCTTCTACTTATTCATTATACCACTTTTTCGGCGCTCTGCTTCTTGAAATTTCAACTGAACCCATTCGCTCAAAATTCAAAAACCGCTTCCCGAACGCCTCAGCCTGCTTTTCCCAAAATCGCTGATTACTTATAATTCTTATATTCGACCCATTTCCGAACAATTCCCCCTAAAATAGAGCAAACACTCAAACTGACAAGCAGCAGATTTGCAAGTTCCCCAAAAGCCAGAAAAGCGACTGCAACAAACAGGTTCATTACAAGAACTACTCCTGTTTTTGGTATCTTTGCCACAGTATACATATACGGAATCCAGTCCATAATAAAACCGCTAACACACCGAAACAAAGGATATGTCTCTATTTTTGGTAAAACCATAGATGTAGGTTAATCATGTTTTTTTAATCAGCGTTTTGATACTCACTGTCTTCCCCAAATAGCTACCGAATTTGACCTCACGATCAATTCTTCGACAGGTAGACCAATCGGGCAAATGTTATGGCAAGCTAATGATTTCCCGCATCCCTCAAAATAATTTTCCTTATATTGAGTTGAAACATCGTTTCGATGGCTTATTTCCTGTTCTTCATTCAGAATCCGAAAAGCGTTGACCGCTGCAACCGCTCCAGCAAAAGTACCCTTTGAAGAAAAGTTTGGACAAACCTCAAGGCAGCACCCGCACATCAGGCAGCGAGCCGACTGATACCTCGGTTCGTGTGTAAACTCAATCATATAGGCTTCGCTTTCCAACCAAAGGTTTAGTTTCTTCAAGTTCTCAAACAGGAATGACCGGTCAACAATCAGATCCCTGACAAGAGGAAACTTACTGAGTGGTTCCAGCGTAACGGTACTGCTCTTTAGCATATTCAGAAATGTAGAGCAGGCTAGCCGGGGAAGTCCGTTGATCAGCATGGCACACGCTCCGCATTTACGTACCATACAACTGCATTCCCATCCAATAGGAGCAGCCGTATTCCCACATGCATCTGTCAGTAGGCTACGACTATTCAATTCGTTTAAGACAGCGGCAATAGAACTATTTTCACTTCCGCCAAACTCAAATTCCTGCCAATAGCTGTCTGATTTCTGATTCTCTTGTCGCCGAATCCGTACTTTATATACCAAGTTAATCACCGCCTCTCTGGAACAGACATAAAGGAAATTTGTATCTGCTTTCCGTCAAATCGTGCCACCGTCGTTTTGAGAAAATCCCTGTTGTTGCATTCAGGATAATCCTCCCGCCAGTGCGCTCCCCGGCTTTCTTTTCGGGCAAAGGCGCTTTGGAGAACTGCAAGACCAAGTAACGGCAGAGTTCCTTTTAGTTCCTGCACTTTCCGAATCCCTTTTAACAGGGAATTTCCATTTCTAACAACCCCAAGAGAATCCTGCATAGCCTGATTTAATTGTTTTGTTCCCACAATTTCCTGTACTGGTGGAATATCTATCTGCGCCGCACAAGATAAAACTACGCCGTCAGCTTGTTCGCAGGCTGACTTTGCCGCAACACGTCCTCCGTACAATGCGCCCAACAGGGAATTACCACCCAGACGGTTTGCACCATGATATTGGGCACAGCATTCCCCGGCAGCATAAAGATTCTGAATCGACGTTCTGTGCTGCTCATCCACAAGAATACCACCCATGAAGTAGTGGATTCCTGGAAAAACAGGCACAGGTTCCTTCCGAATATCCTTATGCAGATATGTCATGCAGTCATCTGCTAAGCCAGACAGCTTATTTGAAATGACCTCCTTCGATATTTCCGTCATATCAAGAAATACCTCGGATCCATGGCTGACCTTCCATATTTCTCTGGCGGTAATATCACGGGGCATCAGATTTCCAAGCTCCGGGTATTTTTCCTCCATGAAATACCACGGCTGATTGTTTCTGAGAGCAAACAGCCTGCCGCCTTCCCCTCTGGCTGCCTCGCTGATAAGCATACGTTTCCCGCCGCATTCCACAGTAGTCGGATGATACTGGATCATTTCACCATTTGCCAGAGGAACACCAAGCCGGAACAATTCTGCGGTTACTTCTCCCGTATTGGACAGCGAACCTGTTGTATTCCCAAACAATCCGTGCATACCACCGGAGGCAACAATGACCGCATTCCCCGGTAATTCCACAATTTCCTGACTGTATTCATCCCTAATTACACAACCACAGCAAACACTGCCGCACAGTCGAAGCGTCAGGAAAGAATGGTGGCTAAACCGTTCTACCATACCAGCCCCTTCTTTTCGACGAACAGCGTCAATCATAGCGGTCATAATCTGCTTCCCGGTGTCACTCTGTGCAAAGGCAGTCCGTTTCTTTTTCTGCCCGCCAAAATTCCGCAGATCCACATCATCATAGC
>ENA-ORTU01002940-ORTU01002940.1-human-gut-metagenome-genome-assembly--contig:-NODE-2940-length-14720-cov-4.891101_pt1 | contig 14720 bp, 15 predicted proteins | sample MGYA00241910_ERZ509184 | MGnify/ENA primary metagenome ERZ509184 (study PRJEB26280, sample SAMEA2338847) | human gut metagenome | biome: human gut; feature: human-associated habitat; material: faeces... | reverse complement strand
TTCCATCCAAAGCGGAGCAAACTAAAATAGCTACACTGTTACGACTAATAGATGAACGCATCGCCACCCAAAACAAAATCATTGAGGATTTGAAAAAGCTAAAGTCTGCGATTAGTAAACAGGTATTTGCTCAAGAGCCTAATGGATGGTGTAGATTAGATACTTTATTCTCAAAAGGCAAGGCTGGTGGTACTCCGACTTCCACAAATAAAGAATACTATAATGGAGAAATACCATTCTTGAGTATTAACGATATAACAAAACAAGGTAAGTATGTCCGATATACAGAAAATCATTTGAGCCAAAGTGGATTAGAAAACTCTTCGGCATGGGTAGTTCCAAAGTATAGTTTAATAATGTCAATGTACGCATCAGTTGGCTTGGTAACTATAAATGAAATACCTACTACAACAAGCCAGGCAATGTTTGCAATGCAACTAAAAGACAAAGGTTTATTGGATTATCTGTACTACTACTTGTCATACTTTAAGTATCGCTACATCCACAAGTATCTTGAAACTGGAACACAAAGCAATATCAACGCTGATATTATTCGCGGAATAATGATTCCAATTTATGGACATAGTCGCAATATGGAAATTGCGTCAACACTGCAAGGCATTGATGTAAAAATCGACAATGAGTTATCAGTACTTAAACTATTCAATAAGCAAAAGAACTATCTTTTGTCCCAGATGTTTATATGAACATCTGGGTAAGGAGATATTGCTTCTGCATGGTTAACAAGGTTAGTCTTCGTAGCTCATTAATGATGCGCTCATCGTATGAGTGTAGTATTTTTGCGACCCAAAGAATGTTATTACCATTTGAGGAATACGGTAACACATAGTTTTCTACATCCCCTTTACCAATATTCATTTGGGCAGCACCTTGACCACAAGCTATCATACTATTCTCAAATCTTTGAGAAGATAGAATTTGATATAGGAACTCTCGATTTACATTTTTTGAAAGTTGCAACAAACCAACTCGTTGGTTGAGTAAATAGTCTCCATTCTTACAAAGAGAAACACGCCCAACATTACCCGTAAGAGATATTAAAATATCTCCTTCTTTTAATACTTGGTGGTCTTGTATATCGTTCGGCAAGTTGATTATGCAATTGCAATCTTCATCGTTTATATATCGCTCGCCAGGCACATTTGTTATTGTGAGGATTTTCCATTTGCCCAGTGCATTATACTTACCACTCTGGAATGCGTAACCATTTTTCAATGTCGCAATATTCGACAAGCATATAGTAGTTTCTAACAAATCTTTTCGTGCAAACAAATGTTTACTAATCGCAGACCTATAACACAAACAATCCTTAATTAAGGGACTAAACAATACGCTGCAATATGATACTGGAGGAAAATCTGTTTGTCTCGGAGATATTTTGTTGGAACGGTCGGAACGCTCACAAACGAATAATCAACATGAGGTACTGAGTTCCACTGTTAAGGGTATATTCTCTCAACGAGAGTATTTTTCAAAAGACATCGCAAGTGAAAACAATGTGGGTTATAAAATCATTCGGCTTCATGATGTTGTTTTAAGTCCTCAAAATTTATGGATGGGGAATATCAATTACAATGATAGATTTGAAATTGGGATAGTTTCTCCTTCTTACAAAGTATTTTCAATAGCAGATGGTTACGACAATCAGTTTGTGGCTGCAATGTTAAAGACTCATCGTGCCTTATACAGCTATATGATGGTATCAGAGCAAGGCGCAAGTATCGTTAGACGCAATTTAAATATGGAGGCTTTCTCGCAGCTTGTATTCAAAATACCTTCTCTTGATAAACAAAGAGAAATAGGCTATGCAATATCATTATTGAAGTCCCAATTAAAAACAGCGAATAAGATTATTAAAGCTTATACATCACAAAAGCAGTATCTGCTCCGTCAAATGTTTATATAAACATCTGGCGGAGTAAGTATTGCTTCAACCTATTATAAGAACCATTCAATGCAATTTGGCTTGATAATTTTCTTTCTAAAGATTGCATTAATTTTGCTATATGGCATTGAATGCTCTTGTTGGGAATTGGTAACCTTAAATCACTGAGAGTCGATAGTACTATATAAGGAGTGTTGCTTGAACTCTTTTCTATTGCAATTCTTTTGGGCAGCAATACTTTCAACGCCCATTTAATGTACTGGATATTTTCGGAGAATATATCTAACACATAAGTTCTTTGATAAGCATTAAACTTTCCGTGATAATAATTGATATATCCTAAATTAGCGCCATTACCAGAGATTAGTAAAGCTTCTGTATCAAAAGCAAAGCTATCAATTTTGAATGGTTGTTCTGCACAAGTAAAAAATGGATAAATCCCATTATCTACCTGTGCATTTGCATCTAGTTTTCCTGTTGTAATTTGACAAATATCACCAAGTTTTACATATGTGTTTCCACTTGTTGATTCTTTAATGCAATGCTGTGCAATTCCCTTAATTAAGGATTGCAGTTTCTCAATGATTTTGTTTTGAGTAGCAATACGCTCATCTATCAACGACAATAACTCTGCTATCTTTTGTTGCTCAACATCAGATGGAACTGACACTTGAATTTTACGAACTTCATTTGCCGAAATTTCTAAAAAGGTTGACCCACAAGACTTCCTGATTAGATCTTTCTTCTTTGTTTGTATCAGATAATAGAGAAAATCAACATTGCATTTTTTAGATACAAGACATTGAAAACCTTGGTTTGTAGCACATTCTCTGAGAGATAATGAGCATTCTCCAATGGTGGCACGAGAACTTAAAAGTATCGTATTGGGAGGCAAAAGTTTTGCGCTGGAATTGTTTAACCCCACTTCTGTTATGGTACGCAAACTTGAATCAACATATTTATTTTTACCTATTTCAGAAGGGGTAAACCATTGTATTTCTCCATCCCAATATGATTTTACAGTAGTATCAGGCGTTCCACCGCCAATAACAACCGCTAAATCGTTTATTGATTTTGTTACCCATTCCCCACTAAACTCAGGGAATCTCAAATGGGGAACATTGCCCATTATATTTCTCTAATTATAGGAAACCCCTAAAAAAGCAATTATGACAAAGAAATCAATTAGAGAAATTGCGATGGCTTGGCGAGAAGACAAGCGTCCGTATGTGAAGCAATCAACATTTGCAGCTTATATGTTGATTCTGGAAAACCATCTTTTACCATATTTTGGTGAAAGTGATGCGTTAAGCGAGAAAGCGGTACAAGATTTTGTACTACAAAAACTCAATGGTGGTATGAGTGTAAAATCGGTAAAGGACATTCTTATTGTGCTCAAAATGGTGATGAAGTTCGGAGTAAAACACGAATGGATGAATTATTCAGAATGGGACATAAAATATCCTACAACAGAAAAGAACAAGGAGCTGGAGGTGTTGACTGTAGCCCATCACAAGAAAATATTGGACTACATTCGTCAAAATTTCACATTCCGTAATTTAGGCATCTATATAAGCCTAAGCACCGGACTTCGTATTGGTGAAGTTTGTGCTTTACGCTGGAGTGACATTGATGTCGATAGCGGAACTATCAGCGTTCAGCGTACCATAGAGCGTATTTATATTATCGAAGGTGAAATGAAACATACTGAGCTGGTTATCAATACGCCTAAAACAAAGAACTCCTGCCGTGAAATTCCTATGAGCAAGGAGTTGCTTGCATTGGTGAAACCACTGAAAAAAGTGGTAAATGCGGATTACTACATACTCACCAATGAACCATTGCCCACAGAACCACGAACATATCGCAATTATTACAAACGGTTGATGGAGCACCTTGGTATCCCCAAATTGAAATTTCATGGGCTTAGGCATAGCTTTGCGACTCGCTGTATAGAAAGCAATTGTGACTATAAAACAGTCAGTGTATTGCTGGGACACTCAAATATCAGTACCACGCTCAATCTTTATGTCCATCCAAATATGGAACAAAAGAAACGTTGTATCGCCAAGATGTTCAAGTCGCTTGGCAAATAGCATTTTACTGGTATGTAACTTCTGTGCGATCATTTGGAGAAAAACGGTCTAAGTTAGCAAGTCCAAGTGAAAATGCACTAAGCTCAGTCATTGTTAAATAAAACGTAGAAGATGCCCGACATGTACCCGACAAGTTCAAAGAAAATAGCTATGTTGATTGAAGTATAGCTTGTATGCACTTTTAGTTCAAATGTCAAATCGCAGAACTATACAACAATTCCGTAACCACCGTAACAGTTACGGCGGTTACAGGATTGTTATAGCCTATGATACGACCAAACAAATGCCAATGATAGTTGCTTTCTAAAGATTCGTAAACTTTCAATTACGTCCATTTATCCAAAATCTTCGGTACGATTATAGCCATGGCAATCCCCAAAATTGCAATAAGAATATAGATAACGACTGCTTTCCATATCAACGCTGAATGCAATATTTCTGCATTGGCCACTATCATGCTGACGAAAAAAGAAGATAGGGCTACCAGTATTATAATGGTGATATAAAATGTGGTAGCCGGAATATGGATGGCATTGTCGGCTTTCTTTATTCTCCGCTCGGCTTCCTTGCATTTGCTTTCAATCTGACTGAGAAAATCACATAGAAGCCTTGCGCCAAATTCTACTGCCATCTTCTGCATTTCTTCAGAAATGATAGGTTTACACTCTCGTATAGAGTCGGACAGATTTTTAACATCCGTTCTCAACTTGAACACGTTGTCATTCAGCTTGACAAGTTCTTGTGCATTGATATCGAGTAGGCGATTTTCTTCCTCCTGATATTCATTCTTAGGATTGGACTTTATGGATTCCGCTTCTGCCATTTCTGCGGAAAAATCAAATTTCTTCTTCATGCGCTTATCGTTTTAATCCTATTTTCGTTTTCTTTCCTAACGAACGACTGGCAGCACGAGCGCATCTGCGAGCCCATTGCAAATCGTCTTCGTCTTTATCTCTCCATGGAAGCTCGCTTTGCGAACCTCCGCCACCTCCGCCGGTTGCTACATTCGACGTATCAAGCAGTCCGACAAAAATAGCCACGGCCATATCAGCCAGTTCATGCGAGTTGGAAACGAACCTGTAATTAAATTCGTCGTTGAAACAGTCAAGCACTTTTTCCGGAATATAGAACTTGTGTTCCTTATCTTTATGGGTAAGGGTGTAGGGAATCATATCCGAATGGTCTGGGCGATATTGGGTGTAGTCAATAGGTGCAGCCTTATGTTCTGCTATTTGTTGAACCTCTAAGGGTGTATTGTTTCTAATGGCAATTGCTGGCTGATGGTACAGTTTCTCCCATGTCGCAGGAAGTTTCGAGACCATTAGGTTCCTGCCGACTCCCAATTCGGAAGCCTTGTATTTGGTATTCCCATGCACGAGTGCATATCCACGAAGAATACCCTTCTTGTCCTCTCTTTCATGGACGGTATAACCTTTCCGTATAAGAGCACTCTTGTATTCATCCCATGACCATGATGGCATTGCTTTCAACACCTCCATACAGTCCCGGTTCACTTGTGGAATGTTCCAATTTCGGATTTGCGCTGCAGTTGTCCAGCCTCGTTTCTTTGCCACTCGCTCGGCTGCACGTTGTGCACGAAGATGAATGTTATGGTCGTTGTTGATATTGCCATCTTCATCCAAACGGCAAATCGCAGCATGGAGGTGAGGGACTTCGCCTTTGGATTCCGTATGCAACCAAACTGAGTATTTGCTGCCCGCCAAATTGGTCGGACAGGAACGGACTTTTCCGTTCTTGCCAGTAATCACTTGTCTGTCGAACTCCTCGGCGAATTCCTGCCAAAGTGTTTGCCAATCTTCAATGTCATAGAATTGGGTATGTTCGGGCGATGGGCTCAACTCGATTCTGATTACAGAATTCTTTATAGGCCGATATTGGGATAAGGTCAACTGCATGGAGTTCCATATCCCCATAGCGTCTGGTTGAGAGGGTAACAGATTGTCCACTACTCGATAGATTTTCTCCGGATGTTTCTTGTGCTGTGATTCTCCGGTAATATAACGGAGGTCGTTTATTCCGTGCGATATTGCTTTGGCTTTTGCAATCATTCTTCTTTGGATTTAGGGTTAGACGGAATGTTGTTCTTCTCTTTTGCAGCATTCAAGAACTGGCAGACACTTTCGGCTACATTGCCAAGCTCCTTAAGCCAACCGACCATGAACGGAATCTGATTGAACATTATCATGCGTTGCTTTGTGGACATTCCATGAAGTGCAGATGTATATTTTACGAGGTCTGACCGACAATCGTCCAGATTCTGCAACAGAGCAGCTTCTTTTCTCGTGAGTCTTGCTTTGGGTTTGAAGTTATACGCGCGTGATAATATGTAGTCACTTACGGTCATGCCGCATTGTTCGGCCAGTGATTTTATATGTTCTTTCTGGCTGGGAGTGACTTTAGCTCCGATAAAGACGCTTCTTGTCTCGTCAGAGGAACTGGATGAATTTTCAATATTTTCTTTCATATAAATAGTTCTATAATGGTGAATAGGTGCGAGCTTGCGAGTACCGCACCGGCGGAGTCTATGAGCCGGCGAGAGCGCCAATGTACAACCGTAACGTAGTGAGGTTATACCTTGGCATATCTCGCAACAGTTACCTGTTGATACTTTCCGGCAAACCATATCGGATGTACATAGCGAACTGGCATCCGGATGGTATAAGATACATCTCTAAAAGAGGGGAGAGAATGAATGTTTTCAACTACTATCTTCACAACTTTGCTTTATCCTTATATGTATGCCCCGATAATAAAGTAAAGTCAAACTTAGTAATGGTATTCGGGGTTGATTTGATACTCTTTCCCCACTTTTATTACCATGCGTTTGTTTCTGAGAAAAGTAGCGACCTTGACCGCTTTGTTGTGACCGAGATTTACGTCTTGCAATCCATACCCTATTTTCAGTCGTTCCAGATAGTCATTGTAGTTGCTGATGTTGCCGTTTGCAAAGGCGGCATCCAACGCAGCCTGATGTACATTCTCAGGGATTTCCTTGTACGGTTCAAACGGCTCTTTGGTTGGTCGTCCGATCTTTTTCTCTTTGGGCAGATAGGACTCTACCAGTTCGGGTATGGCTTCCTCGTTTATGCGGAAAGCGAAAGGCTCAAACTCACGGTCACGGATATGGACGGCTTCGACCACGCTTACAGTCTTGTCCTCTTTATCCACTTCGATCTGCATGATGGTTTCCGCTTTGTTGTTAAGTTCCGTGCCGATGTGACCACGGGCATGTTCATCATTCTTGTTCTGATGCAAGACGGTATGAATATGGATTTGCCTGTCATCCGTCCACTGCATGAATTTGGAGATTATATTGGTGGCTTCATTCGGAGAATTGATGTCATACATAAAATCCCTGATGCCATCTATAATGACCAGACCCAAATTCGGAATTGTGCCAATGGCCTGTTCGACTATTGCAAGCCTCATTTCGGGAGAATATTTGCGCAGACCTAACATAATCAGATTGTCAGAATCGGCATCCTTTGGTAATCCGGCCAAACATAGAATGCGTTGTAGCACCTTTTGGCAATGAGGCTCTCCTTGTTCGGTGTCGATATACAATATCGTCCGTTTATTTTCCGGGAACGATGAACGGTAATGGAGTACTGTGCCATTGGCCAATGCGGAAGCGGCAATGGCTGAAACATTGAAAGTCTTCTTGCTTTTGGCTTTACCGATGGATGCACTGAAGTTGCCCAATGTTCCGATAATGGAGTCATCCACCATCAACACCACAGGCGACTGTTCATATGTGTTGGTTACGCTCACGGTAGCCTCCTTTATGTAAATAGCCAGTTCCTCGGCTGTCGGAATGTTATTGTTCGTCTTCTCCATAGCTTACCAATTTTTATTGTTTGGTTTACGACGATGGGAAGCGAGCAGCGCATCATTCTCTTCCTCGAAACTTTGCGGAATAACGGTCTTACGGGACGACTCCAACCATTTATCCAGCTCATCACGATAGATGTAGAGGTGCTTGCCTTGTTTTATAACCGGAATATCGTCCTTTTTAACTTTGTAATAAAAGGTCGATAGCGGCATTTTGAGATAGGCGCAAGCCTCCTGCACGGTCATGGGGACGTGCGTGTTCTCCTTGACCTCGTTCTGCTTGGAAAGTTTCTCTGTCAGCAGACTTTCCATACTTGCAATTCGGTCGCATAACTCTCCCAGCACTTCGGGAAGGTCATTGAATGTGAATTGATTCTTAGACATGATTCAAATGTTTTATTTGTTAAACATGCTGCAAACCAACACAATGATCCTATGCAGACCTTCGTCAGCAGAGGGTAATTTTCCCGTCAGCGACGGAATCATTTCAGTCGGTCAGAACCAGCTGTCTCATCGTCTGCTTTTTTGAGGCAATTGAAATAATACTCTCCTTTTAGGGGAATATCAAGTGGGATTTTACAAATACCTGTAGTCCGTAGATTTTTTGATAAATAAAACAGAGTAGCATTTTTCAATTCGTGTGGGAATATGGTTTTTATGAATTCTGCGCATTTTTCCACCGAGATATTCAACCTTATACCGATATTCCATACAAAATGCCGTATATCGAGAGTGTTTAATGGGTTGTCGAATTTGGAACGTATGGACTTGTATAAATCACATTGCCCATGGGCAAAGCACTCTATGTTTTCGTGAAGTGTAATAAGGTCGTCTTTTGAAAGGAACTCAGCCATACTATATGTGGTATATTCGTGCATAACACGCATAATGTCAGCTTGCTGCTCTGCCTTTTCCCGTTCTATTTCAGCTATGCGTTCGTCATAACCATCTGTGTAATCATTCCTTGCTGTCGGCACTTCTATAACTTCTACTTCCGCGGTAATGGTATCAGATGGCTGCGTGATTTCAGGTGGGATGGATTCTTTTTGCTTGCCAAAAGAAATACATACGTTATTCTTGATAAGGTAGCGATAGAAAAATCTTTGAGAGAACGCACATGAAAGAGTTAAGATCACAATACTCAATATAATAGGTGTGGTATATTCCATCAGGTTTATTTGATGGCAGTTGTAAAGATAAGTGGCGATTACCGAGTATGAAGTAACGCTTACCGCAAGTATGAAACTTGCCTTTTTTCTGTGAATTTGAATACTATCTGTCATAATCTATTGTTGTTTAGATGAAATGATAGTGCAAAGTTATAAGCACATTTCCAGATAGTTATAAATAAGTGCAGTAAATCGGTCAATTTTTAAGAAAATATAGTCTTAGAGTATGATAATCTCTCGAAAATCATACTCTAAGACTATGTAATGGGGCAAAATAGGGGAGTTCAACCCTTGCGTGTCAAAGTGATTTTCTTGCTGGCTTCACGCTTGTTGCTGTCCACGACTTTCATGTAACGCATCGTGGTGGTGATGCTTTTGTGCGCCATCAAGCTTTGTATGGTACGGATGTCTGTACCGGCAGCACCTTGGAGGGTTGCGAATGTTCTCCGATATGAATGGAATGTTATGTTCTTGGTTATTCCGGCAGAACGAATCCACTCTTTCATTGGTACTTGTGTCCAACTACGCATAAGTTCCTTGAATACCAGACCTTTCTTCTCAGAACTGTATCCTATCAGTCCTAATGCCTCCTCGCTGATGGGAATGATGTCTTCCGCTTTGTTTTTCTGTGTGATGATATGCACACATTTCCCTCCGGCAGAGTAGTCCACTATGTCTTCCCAGCGCAGGGCTAGGATGTCGCTGATGCGCAAGCTGGTCATACAGGAAAACAGCGATGCGATTTTCACAATAGGCTTTTTACATGGCGTTTCAGCTAACTGGTATAATTCTTCAACAGATAAAGCTTCTTTCATAGTGTCTTCTGTTTCAATCTTTTCCAAGAAGTCATTGACATTGGTCTTTATCATCCCATTACGATATAGTATTTTCAAGAATCCTCTGAAAGTAGACCAGTATCCTGATGCTGAGTTTCGTGTGATACGTCCGTTGCGTCTTAGTTTCTTGGCGCTCAGCAGATATTCCCGAAACTTGTTGCACAGGTCGATGTCAATCTCTTCAAAAGTGCATTTGCCGTGTACGAAGTTCTTGAAATGGAGATAGACGAACTCCCATTTCTGGTCGTGCTTGCGGAGCTGCTGGCGATAGTACTCCAAGAAATCACCCTTTAGTTTGTACCTGTCGAAGAAATCATAGCGTTCATTTACAACCGATTCAAACCTACGGCAACGGATGGCTTCGGCTTTCTCGGTCATTACATCGTTGAAATTCTGCTCACGTTTGTTCTTCGGGTTGGCATAGATATAAATGCCAAGCGACTCGTGACGGATTACTTTCATCGTTTCCTTGTCTCTATATCCCGGATAATAATCCAGATAGAATGACAACATTTTGTTCTTTAGAGGTCTTGTCCTCAATGTTACAGTTTTACATTCGTGCATACTCTACTATATTATATTGTTGTTAATAATTTGCTGCAAACCAACGAAATGGTTCTATACAGACCTATAATCGTCAGGAGTAATTTTCCTGTCTGTATGGAATAATTTTTCAGGTGACGGATTTTTCAGCCATCACCTTGTCAAAATCCTCTTTCAGCAGGAACATGGATTTGCCGTGGTGCATTTTTCGGATGTTGTTATAGCGTGCATAGTTATAGACATCATCTCTGCGCAAACCATATTTTTCCATCGCCTCGGCTACGCTGTAATACTTTTCGCGTTGGTCGAAACCTCCGTTCTTGATAGTGTCGATATGGTCTTTGGAGTATTGAACCTTGCCGTAAACTACACGGGAGGGGATTTTGTGGCGATGCACAAACGAGCATCTGGCATCTTTGCTCATGTCGTATATTTCTTCCATCTGTTCTGCGCCAATCCATTCTTTGATATTGTCAGCTGCCTTATATTTGACGAAGAAACGGTTTACTGCCAACTGTTCGTAGTAGTTGAATCCTCCGTGACTGATTTTAGGAATGTCGTTTTCACGGCACAGCCTGCAAATAGTTTTCTTGGTCATCTGATATGTGACTGCAATCTGTTCTGACGAATAATATCCGTCGGGGATTGTAAAAGGTTCTTTCTGCTCCTGCTGGCCGGATTTGCTTTCGCGCTTCTTGGGTGTATATGTACCGTTCCGGTGTTCACGATATACCTTGTCAAATTCGGTGCGCAATACCATAGTCCGGCTTCCTTGTTTGAACCTCGTTATATCGTATTTGTTGACATAGTAGCTGATGTTTATCTTGGTAAGCCCGTATTTCTCGGTGATTTCCGAATAGGTATAATAGTCAGGATTCAACTTGTCCTGCTTTTCTTTGATAGCGTCTATATGGGCACGGGAATAATACACCTCGTGGTGGCGGTTGATTCGGGGAATATTGTGCCGCAGGGCAAAGGTGACAACGGCATTACGGCTCATACCGTATTTTCCCATGACCTGCTCCGGTGTGTAATAACAGTCCAGATTGATTTCTTCGGCAAGGTCGGCAAAATACTTGTCTATGAGGGTGCGGTTGTAGAACACACGGCTACCTTCTGCAACCTTTGGGATGTTGTATAGTCTGCAGCGACGGTACAGGGTTTTCTTCTGGATTTGGTATTTCTCCAAAATCTCATTCGTGGTGTAATAGAGGACGGTCTGCTTCCGTCCATAGCTGCGTTTCTTGTAGTCGGGCGCATTGTCGAACATCTTTTCAATGTCGGATTTGCGTATGATGGTACGCCCACGAAGTTGCAACGCCCGAATGATACCGGTAGCCATGTGTCGGTAGATGGTGGCACGACTGATACCTAAAAGGGTAGCGGCTTCGGCAGGGGAGAGGAACGGTTTGCCTCCCACAATGCCAACTTCCTGCATTGGCTGCTCGTTTTGCCTCGCTTCGTATTCCTGCAATTTCTGCTTGCGCTTCTTGTCTTTATACGCTTTTTCTGTACACGATTTGCTGCAAAACCGTGTTACCATCGTGTGTGCTATAAATGGTTTGCCGCACCACTGGCATTTTCTCTGTACCTCCATATATTAGTCGCCTTTAATTTCGTCGATTTCGTCTCAACGCGTCTCACAATTTCTCACAGCGTCTCACGCTGTGTCTTCTATAGCGGTTCCGCTCATTCTCATAGCGTCTCACATCGTGCCTAAGATGTCGCTATGATGAGTGCGAGGAGCCCGCTTATTTGTTCGGCGGTAGAATTATGGTACAAAAAGATGCTGAAAATTGGCAGTCTGTCAGAATTGACTGGAATAGACACAAAAATAAAAGTCGCTGGATTTCAGCGACTTTATTCTAAATGGTTATGGTTGCTTATGGCTGTTTACAAGCCATCATTTGCCGATGCAGAAGTGCTTAAATATATTCCCCAATACCTCATCGTTAGTGATTTCTCCACCAACAATTTCAGCCAGATGGAAAAGACATTCACGTAAATCCTGACTTACCAAATCACCAGAAAGTTGCATGGTCAGTCCGTCTTGTACGCGATGAATAGCTTCCAGTGCACGACTTAGTGCTTCATAGTGACGAATGTTGCTGACTACCACATCATTTTGTGAAAGGTCGGGTAGGGCAGCGAAGTCCACCAACTGCTTCTGAAGTAGAGAAAGGCCCTCTTTCTGCTTGGCTGAAAGGGAAATGACACAAGCATCTTCAGGCAAATCAGGGAGAATAGCTTTCAGATCATCTATTGGCTTATGCATCGATGCCGTAGTATCAGTTACTGAACAAGATAAACTTTTTTCTGTTAACGGAAGCAGATCCGTCTTGTTGAGTACAATTACCAGGTGCTTGCCTTGGCAGCGTGGTAGAATCTTTTCGGCCAATTGGTGGTATTGTTCTTCTGCACAGGTTGCATCGATAACCCATAGTACGATATTTGCCTGTTCCAGTTTCTGGAAACTTCGTTCAATTCCTAAACTTTCGATGGTATCAGTCGTTTCACGGATACCGGCTGTATCAATGAAGCGGAAAGTGACACCACCTAAATTCATAGTGTCCTCGATAACATCACGTGTTGTACCGTGGATGTCGCTCACGATAGCACGTTCTTCATTCAGGAGAGCATTCAATAGGGTAGACTTTCCTGCATTGGTTTCTCCTACGATGGCAACCGGTACACCATTTTTCAGAGCATTACCGACACTAAATGTATCTACCAGATGGCTGATAACTTGTTCAATTTGTTGAGCTATTTCTTCCAGTTCCGAACGATCTGCAAATTCCAGTTCTTCGTGGTCGCTAAAGTCTAACTCCAACTCCATGAGTGAAGTCAGATGGAGCAGTTTCTCTCTTAAAGCAGATAATTCACGACTGAATCCTCCACGCATCTGATTCATTGCCATACGATGTGTAGCGGCAGAAGTCGAGGCAATCAGGTCTGCAACTGCTTCAGCCTGACTCAAGTCCATTTTACCATTCAAAAAGGCACGTTGAGTATATTCACCTGGTCCCGCAGCACGACATCCATTCTTAATAAGGAGCTGCATTACTTGTTGCAGAATATATGATGATCCATGGCAAGATATTTCTACAGAATCTTCACCTGTATAAGAATGAGGAGCACGAAAAAGGCTTACCAATACTTCGTCTATTATCTCACCTGCAGGCGAAAGAATATGTCCGAATGTCAGAGTATATGGCTTACGTTCTGTCAGAGGTTTTCCTGATATTGGAGTAAAAATACGGTCGGTTATGGCTATAGCCTGAGCACCCGAAACACGGATCGTACCGATTGCTCCGCCTTGTGCGGTAGCAATGGCACAAATAGTATCTTCTGTTTGTTGTATATTCACGATGTCTTTTGCTTTTAAATCACACAAAGATACGGCTTTTCAGCTTATATCCGGAAAAGTTTGGGTGATAATTATTTTTGAGTGTAAAGTTCTCTGATAAGAAGGTCTACTACTTTTTCAAGATAAACCCGGTCAGTTTCATCGAACGTATCAAGCTGATCACTGTCGATATCCAATACTCCTTTTACTTCTCCATTCACTATTATCGGAACAACAATTTCCGAACGGGAAAGCGAACTACAGGCGATATGTCCTGGGAATTGATCTACATCGGGTACAACTTGTGTACGGGCTTCCGACCATGCTGTGCCGCATACTCCACGTCCTTTTTTAATACGATAACAGGCTACACTGCCCTGAAAAGGCCCCAAATGAAGCTCACCGTCATGTACCAGATAGAAACCTACCCAGAAAAAGCCGAAAGCTTCCTTTAAGGCCGCACTGGTATTCGCCAATACACTGACTTCGTTTCTTTCACCTTCTATAAGGGGTGTAAGTTGTGTAAGAAAAAATTGATATCGTTCTGCTTTGTTTAGTTTGCTATCTTGTTTAAAACTTGCTTCCATAAATATTCTAAATAGCTGTTGTTTTTTTGACAAAACAGGTTCCTCTGCAATAAACAGAGGAACCTGTATATATAAAAAAAGAAGAATTATAAATATCAGATTCGCTCAAGCACTGTCTTTATCAGGTCGTCTATTTTGTTTTTATATCCTGTATTGGCTTCTTTGGCTACGCGATTGGCTATAACCATGCAGACAGTGGTAGCTTTATGTCCTTGCAGACGTGCAAGCCCTGCAAGTGCTGAACTTTCCATTTCGAAGTTGGTTATGCGATGACCCTGATATTCGAAACTTTCAATCTTTTCATTCTGGTGAGGGTCGGCAAGTGGAATGCGGAGCTGTCTGCCTTGTGGACCGAAGAAACCTCCACAAGCTACTGTAGCGCCGC
>ENA-ORTU01002926-ORTU01002926.1-human-gut-metagenome-genome-assembly--contig:-NODE-2926-length-14757-cov-5.854238_pt1 | contig 14757 bp, 9 predicted proteins | sample MGYA00241910_ERZ509184 | MGnify/ENA primary metagenome ERZ509184 (study PRJEB26280, sample SAMEA2338847) | human gut metagenome | biome: human gut; feature: human-associated habitat; material: faeces... | reverse complement strand
CGTCCCGTTACTATTGTCTCATGCCTGTCCATGCGCGGGGTGGTTTGACGCTTACTGGTGATTCGTATGTCGGACCGAACCCATTGGGTTCGATCGCCCGGCAATTCCATGCGCAAGCATGGCAGCGGTATGCAATGCCGCTGGTTTTGACCTGCGGTCAAAACAAATGCCGAGGCGACACGGAGCCGACGCAGTCGGCGGAGTATTCCCGTACGGGTCAGCAATTGATCTATCGTGTTCGGATACCACAAGAAACCATCCATCCGGATGGTTTCTTTTTTGGTGATTCGTATGTCGGACCGAACCCATTGGGTTCGATCGCCCGGCAATTCCATGCGCAAGCATGGCAGCGGTATGTAATATCGCAGCCTTCAGATAACACAAAAATCCAGACATCCTTATGATGCCTGGATTTTTTCGCTCCTGAGAACAACACTGCGATCCGAACGCCCAAGAGATGGACGCAAAAATATAAAAAATTGGAATCCGAACGATGCGGTCCGGCGTATTCTTTCCCATTCTGCTTGGAATTCGTGTGGGTTTCAAGGGAGCCTTTTTGCGCTGTCTTGCTTGACAAGCTGGGGGAAATGTGGTACTTTATGTTTAGCAATACAAAATACTTAGAAATGCAAGGATGGTGCGGATGGAAGAACGTTTTTTGCAGCAGCTCAAGAAGGGCGTGCTGGAGCTGCTGGTTTTGCAGACGATCTGCCGGGGGCCGACCTATGGCTACGAGCTGATCGCGCAGCTCGGCAGCCGTTCCGGCGGGCTGTTTACGCTCAGGGAGGGAACGCTCTACCCGATTTTATACCGGCTGGAGGACGACGGGCTGATCGAAGCGGTCTGGCAGCAGGAGACAGGGCGTGCGGCTCCGCGGAAGATCTATTCCGCGACGGAAAAGGGCAGAGAAGAAAATGAACGCCGTCTCGGCCTCTGGGCCGGATTCCGGACGGCAGTGGACCATTTTTGCGGGGAGGATGCAGGACATGAATGAAAAACAGCTTGCGCGCTATCTGCGCGCTGTCCGGCGGCGGCTGCCGCTATCGGAGCAAATGAAGGACCGGGTGATGGACGACCTGCGCAGCTCGATCAATGAGCGGCGCGAGGCCGGGCAGACGGATGCGGAGATCTTTGCCGCGCTTGGCCCGGCAAAGCAGGCCGCGGCAGAGCTTGCCGCGCAGCTGCCGGGCTACGCGTTCCGCAAAAGCCCGCTGCGGTTCGTCTGCCTTGGCGCGGCGGTGCTTGCGCTGCTGGCCGGGCTTCTGAAAACCGTCACGAATCTGCGCGGCTTTGCGTCCGTCGGCGTTATCGGCGGCGCGGACGGGCCGACGGAAATTTTCATCGCCGGGCCGCAGGTTTTTGATTGGGCAGATGTGATCGTCGCCGGGATCGTGCTGGTGCTCGGACTCATCGGATATCTGCTCCTGCGCCGTCTGCCGCCGAAAAAGGGCTGAAGCCCATATAGGAGGAATGACGCACATCCGCCGGGGCATCCGTCCGGCTATGCCGGCAGCAGCAGATTGACGGCTCCGGCCAGAAGCATGACGAGGATCGGGCTGAGCTTTGTTTTGCGGAGCAGGACAAGGCAGACGGCAAAAATCGCAGCCATGGCGACAAGATCGGCGAACTCCTGCAGACTGAGCCAGCTGTGCTGCGTGACGATCACATACCCGCCGCCGAATGTAAACGCGCTGAGATACAGCGTGGAAAGAAACAGCTTTTTCAGCACCTGTTTTCTGCTCTTCATCCGATTCGTCTCCAATCTTACGCGGCCATGCGCCGCGCTGCTTTGACCATCGTACCACAGGAAGCGGGACTGTAAATGCCGGATTCGGTCTGCGCCTCCGGTGCGCAAAAAACGTCCCCTGCCATGCGTATGGCAGGGGACGTCGCGGAATGCCGGGTTACAGCAGGATCTTTGCCAGCTCGTCGATCGTCTCGTCGAACACGCGCAGCGCGCTGCGGACGGTGTCGGGCTTCGTGAGGTCGACGCCTGCGATCTTGAGCTCTTCGAGCGGATAATCGCTGCCGCCGGTCGTGAGGAACTTCAGATAGCCGCTTGCGTCGCCGGTCGTCAGGATATGCTCGGCGATGGCCACGGCGGAGGAGAAGCCGGTCGCGTACTGATAGACGTAGAACGCGCGGTAGAAGTGGGGGACATACGACCATTCGGGGTCGATGTCCGCGTCGATGCCGATGCCGTCATAATAGGTGGCTTCGAGATCGTGATAGACCTTGTTGAGCGATGTGGCCGTCAGCGGCTGGCCCGCAGCGTAGAGATCATGCGCCTTGCGCTCGAACTCTGCGAACAGCGTCTGCCGGTAGAGCGTCGTGCGGAAGCTCTCAAGGAAGTGGTTGAGGATGTATGCGCGGCGCTTTTCGTCCGTCTCGGTCTTCAGCAGATACTTGGTCAGCAGGACCTCGTTGACCGTCGAGGCGACCTCGGCGACCATGATGCGGTAATCGTGGTTGATATAATCCTGCGTCGTATCGGAGAACCAGGAGTGCATGGAGTGGCCCAGCTCATGCGCCAGCGTGAACGCGTCGCCCAGCGTCCCGGCGTAGTTCATCAGCACATACGGATGCACGCCGAACACGCCGCACGAGAACGCGCCGGACTGCTTGCCGTCGTTCTCATACACGTCGACCCAGCGTTCGGCGAACGCGCGGTCCAGCAGCTTCTGGTATTCCTCGCCCAGCGGCAGCGTCGCCTTCTTGACCAGCTCCTTCGCGTCCTCAAACGCGATGGGATAGTCGACGTCCTCCACGATGGGGACATACAGATCAAACACGTCGATTTTGTCGAGCTTGAGCGCGCGGCGGCGCAGCTCCAGATATTTGCGCATGGAGGGAAGACTCTCGTGCACGGCCTCGATCAGGCTGTCATAGACGGACACGGGCACATTGCCGCCGTCCAGCGCCGCCTCGCACGCGGAGGCGTAGCCGCGCTGATTGGAGAAATAGGTGTCGAATTTGACGGAGCCGCCATAGAGCGTGGCAATGGCGTCGCCGAACTGCCGGTAGGTGCCGAACATGGCGCGGAACGCACCCTCGCGCACGGAGCGGTCGCGGCTCTCGCGGAAGACAGGGAACGTACCGGCGGTGAGGCGTACCTCCTCGCCCGCCTCATTTTTGACCATCGGCAGCTGCAAATCAACGTTGGTCAGCATCTCAAACGCGGCCTTCGGCGTGCCTGCCGCGTCGCCCAGCAGCGCCAGCATCTGCTCCCGCGCAGCGTCGAGCGTATGCGCGCGCATACGGACGATATCGTCTACCGTGTGCCGGTAGGTCGCCAGCGCCTCGTCCTGCATCCATTCGTCCAGCTTTTCTGCCGGGATGGCAAGAATCTCGGGACTCAGGAATGCTATTGCGGCGTTGAACTTGATGATCAGGCTCTCGCCGCGGGCGGCCATTTCCTGATTTTCCGCAACAGAGCCGTCCTCTGTCTTCTTCAAAAACGCATAGGTATAAGGCAACTCAACTTTGAACATAGAGGCGTAGATGGTGTCAAGCCCCTTCTTGAACGCTTCCTTGGACGTGCCGAGTGTGCCGGGAATTGCGGCCAGCGGTGCAAGCGCGGCCTCAGCCTCCTGCATTGCGGCTTCCCACGCCGCAGTGTCCTGGTAGATCTTCGTCAGGTCCCACTGGAACCGGATATCCTGCTCGCTTCGTTTCATAGCGTATCCTCCTTTATAGATACTTCTATTATAATGACCAAAATCTTTCCTGTCAACGTCCGCTGCGGATGGGCAGGCAGTTGCTTTTTTGTCATATTCAGGGTAAAATAAATAAAAGAACCTCAATTGGGGGGAATACGATGAAGAATACTGCTCATTCCGCGCGGCAGTTTGCTTTCTGCTGCGTGACCACGGTTCTGACGGCGCTGCTTGCGGTGCTGTCGTTCCTGAATCCGGAAAAACTGCCGTTTTCGCCGCTTCTGGTGCGTATGCTCCTGCTGCCCGCGCTGCTGCTCGCGACCGCAGGCGTGAATTTCTGCTGCCTGAAAACGGGCGTCCGCGCGCTTTTCGCAGGAAAACCGGAACGGCACACGGCGGCAGTCCTGACCGTGCTGCTTGCCCCGGCGCTCGATCTCGGCGCAGCCCCCGCGCTCTGCGCGCTGCTTGCCGCCGTCCTGACGGCGCTGCCGGCAGCGCCTGCGCTGCAGTGACGTCCGGCGCATAAAGTGCCCATAAATTTTTGGAAAACTCCTCCTGATTTTCCTTGCACATTGCGGCAGGATGTGTTATATTAAATTAAAGAAAAAATGAAGACGTCTACCCAGAATGCCGGACGGAGAGAACTCCTGCCCGGCGCGAAGCGTCCACGAAAATCCAATGGCGCAGCCATTTTCAACATAGATAGTTTTCACTACAAGAAGCAAACAATAAAAAAGGAGGAGATCTGAAGTAATGAAGAAGAGATTAGTTGCTTTTTTATTAGTTCTGATTATGGTGCTCGGCATGTTGCCTGTGTCGGCCTTTGCGGCTGACGACGGTGTCAGTCCGCAGGCGCTGGAATCGAATGAAACACAAACAATCAAGTACCAGATTCTTTATGTCGGCGATGAGTTCAACACTGGCTATAACTATGGCGTGTCTGTTAATAAGACCTATACATGCCAATATAGCACAGGCCATTCTGGCTTCAATCATTCGATTCTGATCAGCGAGTTCAGAAATGTCGGCGTTCCTGCGCTGAAAGGCCAGCTGGATTCTGGCTATGAATTCGTTGGCTGGGCGAAAGAGGCCAAGAAGAACCCCACAATTTTTGACTTCAACACCGCCGGTACGACTGCTACGCAGACAACGTATACGATTTACTTGGTTGCGAAAAAAACCAACCCCACTCCGACCTACATGTACTATCTGTATTATAAGTATAACGACGGCACGGACAGTACGTGGCTCACGGATGTGACGGATCGGCCCACGGCGGCGACTACCTTCACGTTTAATGTTAATAGAGCGAAGCTGACCCGCTCTGGCTATGATCACATTGGCTGGGCGGACAAGGCGGATGCTGTGACTGCGAAGTACACGGGCGGAGATCCGATCGTACTGACCAAGGACAATCCGACCAAGACCATCTACGCCATCTGGATGCCATTCTTTGAACTGAAGTATGATGCGAATGGCGGCACCGGTGCGCCGGCTAGTCAGACGCGTACGGCAGCGCATCCAACGGTGAACCGGGTTACCTTTACCGTCCCCGGTACGATCCCGACCAAAGATGGCTGCACCTTCAAGGGCTGGGCTGACAGTGCGACTGCGACCACTGTGCAGTATCAGCCGGGCGGCACGGTTGACGTTAAACATGAAAACAGCCCCAAGACCGTCTACGCCGTTTGGGAAGGGAGCGATCCTATTCCTGTTCCCTCCTATGACGATCTGAAATCTGCTATCGGGCAGATTCAGGTAAAGGACGTCAGCACGCCCAGCTGCGGGACGGAAAACTACGACCTGATCGACAACACGCAGAGCGAGCCGTTCAACTGGACGAAAACGGCGAGATTGGATCAGCCGGGGAAATACGACGTGACCATCAAGACCGCGCCGTATGTCGCAAAGTACAACAGCGAAAAATCGAAGACGCATGAGCTCAACAATGCGAACCAGACAACGCTGAATCTTGTAATCAGCTACGAGAATAACAAGTGGGTACTGGACGACGGCCTGCGTGTGATCGAGGTTAAGCACAGCGAGCAGACCCCACCCACCGATAAGCCCGACAAGCCCACGAAAAACGACGTGACCGGCGTTGTTGTAGATATTGTCTGCGTTACGACAACCGGAACGCATGATACGGTACAGTATCCGCTCGGACACCCGACCGACGCACAACATACGATCGGCGAGGTCGTAAGCGATGGCGCGGGCGGATATATCTGCCCGGTGACTGTCCGGACGGCATGGTTCGTGCAGCAGGCCAGCAATCTGGTCTGGAAGGTGCAGCACACCCCGACCGCGCAGACCATCACGTTCAACCTCACCTATGATAAAAATAGTAAGACGTGGGTGAAACCGGCAGCGAACCCGCGGATCGAAGCCACGCACGAAGTGACCCCGCCCACAAAGCCCACGGCGCTGGACGGCAGTTTTGCTATCGTCTGCAAGAACAACAAAGCAACACATCCTTACAAGGCGGATTATATTGCCACCCCGTCTCAGTATACGATCAGCGATGTGCAGATGGACAATCAGGGCTACTACGTCACCGCGACGGTCACGGTAGCGCCGAATCTGGTGGCATATAACACCGCCACCCGCGTCGAGCAGCGGCTCGTTGACGAGCAGGACGCAACGCTGACCATCACCTTCCGCTATGACCCCAAAGCAACTGGTGACGGGAACAGGAAATGGCAGCAGCAGGGTGACCTGCCGGTCGTTGAAGTCATCTGCAAGCCCAAAGCCCCGACGGCTGACGAGCTGAAAAAGCTTGAAATGGCTGTTCAGGTCAAGTGCGTCGTAGATGCTTCGCAGCAGCATACGGCCGCCTACGGTCTGCTCGGCGAGTGCGATGTAGACTACTTCGTCTTCGAGCCGAGGCAGGAAGGGGACGACTGGCTTTGCGACATCAGCTATTACCCCGAACGCTATGTGGCCGAGTTCAACACGACGTTCCAGAACCTGAAACATGTCCAAAACGATGAGAAGATCGTTCCGGTCACGCTGATCTGGGCCGGGGGCAGCTGGCAGATCAAGACGCAGGGCCGCGTACATGTGACGGAGGAATATACCGTTACCTACACCGACGGCGTAGATGGTGAAGAGGTTTTCGCCGATCAGGTCTATTCTGACCTTAGGAAGGATTCCACGACCCCCGCGTTCAACGGCACCCCGACCCGCACCGGCTACACCTTCGCAGGCTGGGAGCCCGAAGTTGCGGCAACGGTCACGCAGACTGTGACCTATGTTGCGAAGTGGGAAGCCAAAAAGGCCAACGTCCACCTCATGATCTTCAAGTCCGGCGATCTGAGCAAGCCGATCGTGGATGTTCCGTACGCCGCCGATAAGCTTGCTGGCGATACGATTGACCTTACGAAGATCGATCCGAGCAGCTATCTCGATTTCGACTTCGAGATCGACGGCGGCTGGTACGACGACGGCATGTTCAACAGCTACAAGCGGTATCTGGACGGTCTGCAGGATAAACCCGCCGGATTGGAGAAGCTGCTGATCACCGGAAACTGGCAGAATCTCAAGCTCATCGTCACCGAGCTGGTTCCTGTCGTTTACTTCGATTCTCTGGAATCGCTGACGGCATATCAGAACGACCACTCCAAGACGGAGGGCATCCTCCGTACCACCAAGGCCCGCGTTGGCTCGGCTCTGCCCACCGCAGACGCGCCCACTGCGACCCGCGACGGCTACACCTTCACCTTCTGGAGCCGCGAAGGCCAGACCACGGACGTCACCGGCCAGACCGTCAACGGCTGGACGAACCTCGTCGCCAACTGGAAGGTCACCCCGCACAACATCTACGCGTATGCAAGACTGAACAGCTATTTTGCACCGCTGACCACGAGCGAGTTCGATACGCCCGTCACGCTGAATGAGGCGACCCTGTCCCGTCTCGGCCTCGGCAGCTACAACAGCCTCGGCTACATTTCTATCGGCAGCTTTACCTTTGATGCAATGCCGCTGACGAGCGATCTGTACTTCGACGATGATGCAGAACTGAGCGCAGTTGCTGAGAAGCTGGCGACCGACATCGCCCTCGAAACCGGCGTTTCTGACAAGATTGCCGAGAAGATCGCCTGGACGGCCCTGTACAAGACCGTAAACGAAGAGGACATGGAGCCCGGCTATCCGGCAGAAGCCGGCTACCAGCTCTCCGGCAATCTGAACCTCGCATCCGTTACGTTCAGAGCCGGTGCTGAGAACGTCGAGAATATGCCCGCTGTCAACTACACCTATGACGACGGCGCGATCGACTTCTACGACTTCTACTTCGCTGGCGACACCATCACCCTGCCCACCACTGAGCCGACCCGCGAAGGTTATAGCTTCAAGGGCTGGAGCGTTGAAGTCATTCCGGCTGAAAATGATGCCGACCACCTTGACGCTGACGGCGCAGACGATGCGGCCGATGAAACGCTCCTCAAGGCTGGCGACACCTACACCATCACCGCGGGCGGCGTGATCTTCACTGCACAGTGGGAGAAGAAGACGTTCACAGTCAAGTACTACCTCCCGGATGAAACCGGTGCGTGGGTAGAAAAGAAGATGGACACGGTTGACTCTGTTGACTATGCCACCTACAGCCTGTGGACTCCGAATGCAGAAGATGGTTACGAATTCAGCGGCTGGTATCAGAAACCAGCTGATATTGGCGTAAAAGCTAAGGTCGAAAAGCTGTACATGGCCAAGGAATGGAAGCTCTACGGCAAATTTACGCCCATTGAGTACACCATTCAGTATGTATACAACGACGGCAAGGCCACCAGCACCAACCCCACGACGTACACGGTTGAGAGCGATACCATCACGCTGGCCGATGCGACCGGCGCTGACTGGGGCAAGACGTTCCTTGAGTGGCACGACGAGAACGGCCAGAAGATCACCGAGATCCCCACTGGCTCGACTGGCGACCGCGTTATCACGGCATACTGGAACTGGCCTGTCCATCTCCACTACCTCGATAAGGACAACAACGAGATCGACAGCGCTACGCTCTATGTCAGCGAGCTTGAACCCGGCGCATGCGTCCTGCCGACCGGCGAAAAGACCGGTTATGACTTCGACGGCTGGTATGAAGCCCAAAAGGATATCGGCACCGCCAGTCACAAGCTGAACGCTCTGTCCATAGCCAAGAAGTGGGAACTCTACGGGCGCTACACGGCAAAGACCGACGTGAGCTACACGGTCAAATACCTGCGTGAAGGCGACAATAAGGTTCTCGCGCCTGAAAAGGTCGTGACCGATCAGACGTTCGACACCGAAGTGACCGAGCAGGCCGCAGACGTGGTCGGCTACACGCCGGACGCACCCAGCAAGACGATGATCCTTGATGAATACAACAAGGTTCTCACGTTCTCCTATTCGGCCAACACCTACGACTACACTGTCCGCCACATCAAGCAGCTGCCCGACGGCTCCTATGACGAGGCAAACGCTGAGGTCGAAACGCTGAGCGGCAAGTTTGAAGCGCTCGCAGCTGTGACCGCGAAGGACTACGGTGAGCACTATCCGACCAACGACGCTGACACGAAGCAGAACATCAAGATCGAAGAGGGTCTGACGATCGATGTCAAGTATGATCTCGACGAGCATACCCTGACCTTCGAAACCAACGGCGGCTCCGCCATCAACCCGGTCACGGTCCGCCACGGCAATGCAGTTGCAAGACCCGCTGACCCGACCAAGGACAAGTACACGTTCATTGGCTGGTATGCCGACCCCGAATTCACCGAGGAGTATGACTTCGCAACGGTTCTGGAAGCAGACAAGACCATCTACGCCAAGTTTGAACTGACGTCCACCCCGATCGGCGACATCTATGTCCGCTACGACGTCCTGCACATCAAGCAGCTGCCCGACGGCACCTATGATCTGGCCAACGCTGAGGTCGAGCACCTGAGCGCCAAGAAGGACACCACCGTTACCGCGGTCATCAAGGATTACAGAGCAACGCATCACGTCAATGTCAACCGCACGCTGAGCAAGCTGACCGGCACGGCTATCCAGCCCTACATGGGCGTGGACGGCAAGCCTGTCTACACCATCCTGTCGGTCTACTACGATCTGGACTTCCATACCCTGACGTTCGACACCATGGGCGGCTCCAAGATCGCGCCGGAAACGGTTCGCCATGGCCTGACGGTTGCGAAGCCCAAGGATCCCGTCAACGGCGGCTACTGGTTCGACGGCTGGTACACCGACAAGACCTACAGGACCCCGTACAACTTCGCGACCCCGCTGACGCAGGATACGACGATCTATGCCAAGTGGTTCCTCATCGTCCTGCCCGGCGTCACCGTCAAGAAGAACACCCCGAAGCTCAACACCGCTGATCACTTCGCGTATGTCCAGGGTTATCCCGACGGCACCGTGAAGCCCGCAGGCAACATCACCCGCGCTGAGACGGCCGCGATCCTCTTCCGTCTCATGGATGATGCGTCCCGCAAGACCTATTACTCCACCAAGAGCGGCTTCCGCGATGTCGCCTCCGGCAGCTGGTACAACACCTACGTTGCGACTCTGAACAACGCCGGTGTCATCACCGACAGCTCCAACGGCTACTTCCGCCCGAATGAAGCCATCACCCGTGCAGAGCTCGCCGCCATGCTCGCCAAGTTCTCCGAGACGACCGGCGCTGCGAACTACTTCAACGATGTCTCTGCCAGCCACTGGGCGGCCAACGCCATCGCGATCTGCGCCAAGCTCGGCTGGATCACCGGCTATCCCGACGGCACCTTCCGTCCGGACAAAAACGTGACCCGTGCTGAACTCATGGCTATGATCAACCGTGCCACCGGCCGTGCGCCCAAGTCCGCCGACGCATTCCTGCCCGGCATGAAGACCTGGATCGACAACACCGCCGATAAGTGGTACTACCTCGACGTGCAGGAAGCTACCAACAGCCATTCCTACACGGTCAAGGGTTCCGAAACCTGGACGGCTCTGACCTCCGACCCCAACTGGTCGCTGTACGAGTAAGCCTCTTCGGACGCAATTCCCCGGTATAATCCAAACAGCCCCTGCCGCCAATTCGGTGGCAGGGGCTGAAAAATTCCCCCGGCGGCGCAGTCCACGACGGACTGCCGCTGGGGGAAGCTGTTTATTTTTGGACGCTGCGCGTTATAACCGGCCCAGACGGAACTGCTCGATTATTTCACCGGTCAGACTGATGTGGGAGTGATCCTCCGGCAGCTCGCTGCGCAGGTGCCAGCTCGCCTCGGCCAGCTCGGATTCCTGCACGGTGATCCTGTCGCTGCCGTCCAGCTCACAGACGAAGCCCATCAGGAGCGTGTCCGTGAACACCCACGGCTGGGATTTGTAAAAGCGGAGGTTTTTGACCCGGAGGCCAGCCTCCTCCATGACCTCGCGGTGCACCGTGTCCTCAATCGACTCACCGATCTCATTAAAGCCCGCGATGAGGGCATATTTTTTGAACGGCCGACCGCGATAGCGCGTGAGCAGCAGCCGGTCGCCGTCTTGCACCGCGACGATCACAGCCGGGCAGATCTTCGGGTAGACCGTGTTTTTGCAATGCGGGCAGACCATGGCGCGCTCTACTGCACTTTTTTCCATGCGCGCGCCGCATCTGCCGCAGAATTTCTGGGAATCATACCAGCGGTACAGGCTTTCGCCCGCCGCGGCGGCGAACAGCGCCAGACTCGTCCCGTCCGTCATGGCGCGGAGCGACGAAGAGGGAACATAGCGGAACGTGTCTGTCTCGCCGGGGTGGGCGGAGACGAGATAATATGCCGTTTCGTCAATGGAAAAGGCGTACTGCGCCTCGCCGCCGTCCGGGATCTCACACATCCGGGGCAGTGTGAGCGTTTCGCCGCTCAAATTACAGTAAACTGTATGATCCGGCTCAAAAATCAGCGCAATATCATCCGGCGACGGTGCTTTCCACGACATTTCATTGTGATACATATGCGGATACAGATCCTGAAGCATAGCTTTCCCTCCTCAGCGCCCGGCGAAGAACACTTCGATCTCCGCCCGGCCTGCCTGTACGCTGCCCTGCGCGAAAAACGGCTTTCCGCCGCCGCGTCCGTGCAGCTGCGCGTTCAGCTCCTTTACCAGCTGCCGCAGATCGCCGTCCTGTTCGCCGACGGCGTATTTATAGCCATCGGCGTCGCTGCCGGCAAAAACAGCCGCACGACCCCCGCAGGCCGACATGACCAGATCGGTTAGCCGCCGCAGGCTGTCCGGGTTCATCGCAGGCTCAAACAGCAGGACGTTTCCTGCCCCGGCAAGTGCCTGCGCCTTCTGCGCAAACACAGCCTCTTCCAGCCCGGCTGCGCGCTGCTTCTGCGCGGCCTCCGCGTCCAGAAGCCGACGCACGGCGGCAGCCGTCTCCAGCGGCTTCGCCGACAGCAGGCCTGACACGCGCCGGTTCTGCTCGGCAATTTCGCTCAAATAGGCAAGCGCACGTCTGCCGCACAGAATTTCCAGCCGCACGCCGTCATGGAATTTCACGCAGGAGAAAATTTTGATCAGCCCAATTTCCCCAGTGCTGCTTACGTGCGTCCCACAACAGGCGCAGATGTCCGCGCCGGGGATGGTCACGATGCGCACCTGACCGGTCAGCTCCTTCTTGCTGCGGTAGGGGATGGCCTTCAGCGCCTCGGCATCCGGGTATGTAATTTCAATCGGGACGTTTTTCCAGACCCACTCGTTGGCCTCGGCCTCGACGGCGGACAGGTCCTCCTGCGTCAGCATGCCGGAAAAATCAATGGTCACAAAATCCGCGCCCATGTGGAAGCCGACGTTTTCATAGCCGAAGCGGCGGTGCACGACGCCGGAGAGAATGTGCTCGCCGGAATGCAGCTGCATGAACGCGAAGCGGCGCTCATAATCGATCTGCCCATCGACGGTCTGCCCCTCGGCAAGCGGCTGTTCACAGAAGTGGACAATCTCACCGCTGCGCTCGTGCGTGTCGGTCACGCGGATGCCGGACAGAAAGCCGGTGTCGCCCGGCTGGCCGCCGCCCTCCGGATAAAAGCAGGTTCTGTCCAGCACGACATCATAGCCGTGCTTTCCCGGCTGACAGGATACAACGCGCGCTTCAAACGCTGCCTGATGCGCGTCCTGATAATAGAGCTTTTCTGTTGCCATATTGACACCTCTTGTCGGATTTTCAACTATCATAGCACACAATCCGTCAAAATTCCACTGGAATTCGTTCGGATTTTGGTTGACAAACCGGGGAAATCAACCTATTATATAAGTTGGGCGATTTCAAAAGCGCCCGATATTCTGAAACAAAAAGGGGGAAGAACAAATGGACGCAGGAAGTAGTAGCGGCACATCTGCAGGCCGAAGTCGGCCCGAGCCCCAGCCGCCTTTGTGCGTCCGGTGCTTGCAGCCCCTGTCATTCTTCGATTGATGTGCCTGCGTTGTGTCTTTACCTTCCTATTCTTTACATTTAGGAGGAACAAGACATGGCAGAAAGCAATTTTTCCCTGCAAAAGACCCTGACCATGCTGCTCGACGAGAAGAAGTATCATTCTCTGCGTGACATCCTCAGCACCATGAATCCCGCAGACATCGCCGCCATTTTTGACGATCTCGATCAGGCGCGCCTGCCGCTTCTGTTCCGGCTTCTGCCGAAGGAGCTGGCCGCCGAAACGTTCGTCGAAATGGAGCCGGAGGCGCAGGAGCTTCTGATTCAGGGCTTCTCGGATTCCGAGCTGAAGGAGGTCATCGACGAGCTTTACGTCGACGACGCCGTCGATATCGTGGAGGAAATGCCCGCGAACGTCGTGCAGCGCATCCTGACCCAGGCCGAGCCGGATATGCGCAAGCAGATCAACGAGATCCTGCGCTACCCGGAGGATTCCGCCGGCTCGATCATGACCACCGAATATGTCTCCCTGCGCCCGAATATGACGGTCGAGGAAGCGATTTTGCGCATCCGCCGCACGGGCATCGACAAGGAGACGATCTACACCTGCTACGTGACGCGCGGCCACAAGCTCATCGGCCTCACAAGCGTCAAGGACCTGCTTCTGTGCGAGGACGACGATGCGACCATCGAGTCCATCATGCAGGAGCACGTCATCACCGTCGGCACGCTCGACGATAAAGAGCAGGTCGCCCAGATGTTCAGCAAGTACAACTTCCTCGCTCTGCCGGTCGTGGACACGGAGAACCGGCTGGTCGGCATCGTAACCTTCGACGACGCCATGGACGTCATGGAAGACGAGGCCACGGAGGACATGGAAAAGATGGCCGCTATGCTGCCGTCCGAACACCCGTATATGCGTTCGACCCCTGTCGAGATCTGGAAAAACCGTATCCCGTGGCTGCTGCTGCTGATGGTTTCGGCGACGCTGACGGGCATCGTCATCACAAGATTTGAAAACTCGCTGGCCGCCCTGCCGTGCCTCACGGCGTTCATCCCCATGCTGATGGACACCGGCGGCAACTCCGGCTCGCAGGCCTGCGTGTCCATCATCCGCGGCATCAGCCTGAATGAGATCGAATTCCGCGACCTGGGACGCGTGGTCTGGAAGGAGATCCGCGTATCCGTCCTCTGCGGCGTGTGCTTGGCAATCGCCTGCTTCGCGAAGATCATCGTGGTCGATATGCTGCTGTTAAAGAGCGAGAGCGTGACGTATCTGGTAGCCTTTGTCGTCTGCGCGACGATGGCCGTGACGGTCTGCCTTGCCAAGATCGTCGGCTCAACGCTGCCGCTGCTGGCTAAAAAGCTCGGCTTCGACCCGGCTGTGATGGCCTCGCCGATCATCACGACGATCGTGGACTTCCTGTCCCTGCTTGTCTATTTCGCTTTTGCGACCGCAATGCTCGGCATTGGATAAATAATTGCCCGCTGCACAGCTGTGCAGCGGGTTTTTGTGCAAAAACGGCAAAAAACAGACGCAGTTGGTAGGGGCGGGGCTCTGCTCCGCCCGGCGGAAAACGCTGCGTTCGCGTGAGAACTTGCGGCAAATTCGTATGCAGTTACCCACTTGGTTGTAGGGGCCGACGACTCTGTCGGCCCTGAAAATGCTGCGAATTCGCCATGGATTTCCGTAAAAATGCTGCGTCCTGCGGGCGGACAGAGTCGTCCGCCCCTACA
>ENA-ORTU01002925-ORTU01002925.1-human-gut-metagenome-genome-assembly--contig:-NODE-2925-length-14767-cov-1.883632_pt1 | contig 14767 bp, 15 predicted proteins | sample MGYA00241910_ERZ509184 | MGnify/ENA primary metagenome ERZ509184 (study PRJEB26280, sample SAMEA2338847) | human gut metagenome | biome: human gut; feature: human-associated habitat; material: faeces... | reverse complement strand
GTTCGCCCGCCGAGAACTCCGTCGTGAGCATCTGGATGTAGGCGCGGCCCAATACCCCTTTGGTGGTGTTCACCGTATTGATGGAGACGAGCAGGTCGGCCGAACCGTCCCGGATGTAGTCTTCCTCGAATCCCGACGGAATCTCCACGATGAGGTCGGCATCGCCGAACTCCATGGCATCCACCGCCTGTTCGTAGCTCTCCGTGACATCCCGCAGCCGGAAGTACGACGAGGCATTGACCGCCTTGACCAGGTCGCTCGACATCGTGCTGGCGTCGTGGTCCACCACGATGGTGTTGATGTCCTTGATATCGAGGGTCGTGGCCCACGGCATGAGCACCATTATCATCAGGGGGAATAACACGACGAGTTTCGGCATGAACTTATGCCGGAAAAACTGTTTGAACTCTTTTTCGAGCAGATACTTGAGTGTCATTATTCGAGTCGGTTATTCAGTTTCTTGAGGCTTGCGCCTATCAGTACGACGGCCATGGATGCGAGGATGACAATCTCTTTCCATGCGTAAATCATGGGGAGGCCCTGTATCATCAGTTTGCGGACGGCCGTGATGTACCACCGGGCCGGCAAACAGGCCCGTGTATGCGCGATGAAACGTCCCTTGGTGGCGAACAGCACATACTCGCACTGCTGGCGGAACTTGCCGATTTGCGGGCGGGCACTCCGCTTGTCCCAGGCGATGACGCCGCGCCATGCCCAGCCCGCCGCCTGTACGGCATCGCTCAGGGCCGGAAGCTGCCGCCAGTCCGTGAACACCATAAGCGGCGCGCCCTCGCGGGCGATACGCCAGCACTCGCCAAGCCACAGCGTGCACCACATGGTCCAGCTTCTCTGGTCCTTGGCATCTCCCAGCATGGGCGGATATTGGCGTTTAGTGCCGCTCTGCTGGTACTTCTGGGCCGGGTCGGCCTGCCGCGCTCCCATGGTAACGCCGCCGCTGGAATACGGCGGGTCGGTCAATACCGCGTCCATGACGGCATCCGGCAGCGTCGCCAGAATCCCCAGCGCATCCCCCTGATACAGCGTTACGCCGTCACTCAGACAATCCTTTGTCACAGTTCGCTCCGTTCTGGCCGTCTGGCGACTCGGAGCAGGGGCGCATGGCCCGCAGGATGGTGAAAGCCCCGCAGCGGGGGCACTTGAACTCCATGATCTTGGCCTGACCTCTGGCCAGGAGCTTGCCGCAATGGCGGCACCTGATTTCTTCGAGAACTTCCTTTTGCATGATGGGTTAAAAGCGTTGCGCCCCCAGGAAAATCCGCTTATCGTGCCCTTGTCTCGCCAGAGACGATACAGACAGGCGGATACTCCGCAAGCGGCGTCCATCCGCTTGTGGGGCCGTGGTGGGCTTGCCTCAAGCCCGCCGGTGGGGGCGGCCTTCGCCCCCGCCTCTGTCAGCCCTCACTATGCCGGAAAATCCCGCGCAACGCCCGGAAACAGCGCGTTCCATGCGAAGAAAATTTCCTCTGTTTTTCAAGGGGAGCGCCGCGCTCCCGGCGTCAGCACCAGCCGCGCCAGAATGTGTTCCAGCGTGGTGTGCCCGTCGCAGTGCGCCATATAGCCCGTAAAGCTCACCACGCGGGAGCGGATGTAGTCCAGGTCGATTTTCCCGGCCCGGTACAGGCCCGGAAAACTCCTGAACGCCGTTCGCGCCCGCTTGATCGTGCGCTTGCGCGGCAGGACGTGGTCCGTCCAGTGCCGGTAGCCCACAAAGTCGATGCCGCGACTTATGGGCCAGACGCCCGTTTTGGGGTTCAGACGCAGCAACAGGCTGATTTCCACAAAATTCCTGATGGATTCGAGCGTTGCCCAGCACCACGCCTTTGACGGCCCGATGATGACGAAGTCATCCATATAGCGGACGTAATACTTCACGCCCATATCGTCCTTGACGTAATGGTCCAGAGCGTCAAGATACAGGTTCGCCAGCCACTGACTTGTCAGGCAGCCCAGGGGAAGTCCCTTTTCTTCGTACCCGTTGTGCCGGACAATCCGTTCAAAGAGCCACAGCACGTCCGGGTCGCTGATAATGCGGGGCAGCATGGACAAAAGCCGGTTATGGTCAATACTGCTGAAATACTTTGCAATGTCCCCTTTCAAAACATAGGGGCGGCCCCATTGCGCCGAAGCGGCGCGCATGAACTCCCGCGTCCGCAGGCTCGCGGCGTGGGTTCCCTTGCCCTTGCGGCAGGCGTAGGAATCCGCGATAAAGCGCCGCTCGAACCACGGTTCCAGCAGATTCATGGCCGCATGATGCACCACGCAGTCGCCTATGGTGGGCGCGTCGATGGTGCGCGGCTTGACCTCAAGAATACGGAAGCGGCGGCAGGGGGAAGGTTCCCAGGTATGGCTTTGCAGGCGATCCCGCAAACCGAGAAGGTTGTCTTCCTGCGCGGCGCGAAAACGCACGACAGCCGGGCGATACCGCTTGCCGAGCTGCACCTTGCGCCACGCTTCCAGCAGATTGCCGAAACTCACCATATCCGGCCAGATATGTTTTGCCCGTTTTGCCATGCTGTTTCCAGGGGCCGGGGCCGCGCTCACCCGCAGGCTACTGGCCGCCCCGGTCCGGTTCGTGTTTCTCCGGTTCTCTTGCCCGGAGCGGAACGCAATCCCCAAGTCGCGCGCTGTCCGGCTCTCCATAAAGAGACGGCTTCGGGCGCGAGTTGCGAGGCGGCAACCGATATTCGTGCCCGCATGGGACGCCGCATTATACAGGTTGCAGGCGAAAAGGCCCGCACGAACGCCAACCGACCAATCCGCGCCGAGGTCAGGATTACGCCCCAAACATGGGGGCCGGGGCCGCGCTCGCCCGCAGGCTACTGGCCGCCCCGGCCCGGTTCGTGTTTCTCCGGTTCTCTTGCCCGGAGCGGAATGCAAACCCCAAGTCGCGCGCTGTCCGGCTCTCCATGAAGAGACGGCTTCGGGCGCGAATTGCGAGGCGGCAACCGATATTCGCATTGGCGTTGGACGCCGGGTTATTCAGATTGCAGGCGAAAAGGCCCGCACGAACGCCATCCACCCACGACGCGCCGAGGTCAGGCTTGCATCCCAAATATGGGGTCGGGGCCACGTTCGCCCGCAGGCTACTGGCCACCCCGGCCCGGTTTGTGTTTCTCCGGTTCTTTTGCCCGGAGCGGAGCGCAAATCCCAAGTCACGCGCTGTCCGGTTCTCCATGAAGAACCGGCTTCGGGCGTGAATTGCGAGGCGGCAACCGATATTCGCATTGGCGTTGGCTGGCGACTCTATCAAGTCGCAGGCGAAAAGGCCCGCACGAACGCCATTATCCCAATTAGCGCCGAGGTCAGACTTGCGCCCCAAATCAGAAAAGGCTATTCTGTTTTTGTGTTCGACTGGTTGCGGAGACATCGGCATAAGGTTCCACCTTTTTGATCCAGCCTCCCAGCAGGCCGCCCAGTTCGCGGGCCAGACCCGCCCATGTTTCATACGTCTTTTCGTCTGTCTGTTTCAGCTTATACGCTTTGCGTATCTGCATTTTCAGGTATTCGAGACGTATATCCGTTCTTTTGAGGAGTTCCAGCGTTTTTGCCGGAGGTCTTTTTTTGCGCCTTTCTTCAAGCTGCACCTTGGCGGCCTCAATCACCAGACAGACAATTTCCTCCACGTTCCCGCGTATGCTGGCGGAAAGCACATGCCGTTCCGACTTCTGGAATTTCTGGCAGACATTGTGCGTGTAGAGGTCGAAGTCTTCCAGTTTGGCCAGCAGGGTGAAGTCTTGCAGCGCCACTAGCTTTCCTTCCTTTGCAGATAGCGTTCCGCTATGTAGTCGAGCATGAGGCCCGGCTTTATGTTCAACGCCAGAGCTATCCGTATCAGCATTTCAATGGACGGGTATCGTTTCCCGCTTTCCAGCATGGAAATATAGGATGGACTTACGTCCATGCGGTCGGCAAGCCCATCCTGGGACAATCCCGCTTCATGCCGGAAATGCCGTATTGCGGTGCCCGCGTCGGGCGATTTTTTTCTTGGTGCTCCCATATTTCCCGTAGTACCGGGGGGCGGGAACAAAAACCTTAATCACCTAGGTTATATTAACGTAGGTGATTATTAAAATTGTACCGCTTGCGCGTCCGGGGAGCGCAATTCCGGCGGGCATTGCAGACGCAGCCGCTCGGAATCATACGATGCCCTGCAATGATCCGCGTCTCCCAGAAGAGCCGCTACAAAGTCCAAGGCCATACGCGCCTGTTTCCAGCCCGTTTTGTCACGCTTGCGCCAGCAGCGGGAAGAAAGCGTTTCATCGGCCCAGCCTCCGAACAGGGCGTTCACAAGCTGATCGAGCGCCACCAGAACCTGTTTTCCCCAGCGGCGGAGCCTGCGGCAGGCGTTGCGGATAACTGTTTTCATGCCGCCCCCTCAGTTTCCAGAGCGGCCTTTTTCGTACCGCCTTCCGCCATGCAGGCCGCCTTGTGCGCCAGTGCGCCGCCAGCGTACAGGGCAAGAAAGGCGTCCGCCGTCAGAACCAGGCGCACCAGTTCTCCGTCCGCCCGATAGGCGTTCCAGGTCACGGATTCCGGCAGGCCATGCGCCCCGGCCTTGAGCATCAGGCAGGCGTTGGCCGTGTCGCTGAAATTTTGCTGGTCAAAGGCATCATAGCTGAAATGCAGCGTCTCCGGCGTTCCTGTGCCGGGGTCGATTTCGTAGTCGAATCCCTCCAGGATGGCGGCGGAGGTTTCCGCGTCAATGGCCGCGCGGGCAGCGGCCTTGTCGTGTTCCGCTCCGGAAAGGCCGCTGATTTCATGCTGGCCGATTTCAGTTCTGGGCATAGCTTACTCCGTCGGCTTTGAAGTCTTCCACAAGGCTGTCCGCGCCGTCTTCCCCGTCGGCAAGACACAGACGCAAGAGCGGCGTCCATGTTCCGCACGCGGGCAGGGGTTCCAGCTCTCCGGTTCCCCATTGCGCCAGGTACAGGCCGTCTTCGCTGTATGCGGTGGGGACGGCGTACAGCGCCGCGTTTTCCCCTCCGGCCAGGGAAAGGGAAAGTTCTTGATTGTCATAAGAAATGAGAATGTCCATTTCTCGCTCCGAAAAATTTTTATAGCCCGCCTTCGGCGGGCACGGTATTCCTGTAACCAACTGACTGTATTACATCTTTGCGAGGCGGCAACCGATATGCGCGCCCGCATGGGACGCCGCAGTAAACAGGGTGCAGGCGAAAAGGCCCGCACGAACGCCATAAACCCAAGAAGCGCCGAGGTAGCAGACGTTCCCGGCGCTGCCATTGCGGCCCCAGAAACCGTCAGGAATGGTTCCGGCTGCGGCACTGGTTGTCGTGGTCGCGGGGAAAAATATGTCCTCAAAGTCGAACCCTTCCCCATTTCCCGTTTTCAATGTCTGCATGTAAGCCGGGTTGGAACCGTCATAGGCGGGACAGACAAAGCCCGTGTCCACCCATTCCTTGCTGCCGTCGTTCTTCCACAGTTTCACCGTGCCGGACGTGGATATTTCCAGCCCCGCGCACATCTGCCAGACGTTGCCCCACAGCCCCACATGCCCACGCCAGGAAGCCGTGGCCACGTCCGTGGCGTCCACATTGGCGGCGGAAGAGGTATCAACACGCCCGCGTCCGTAATACGCCTGGGAATCGGGCGTCGCGGCCTCTATCAGCGCCAAAAGCTGGATTTCCGCCGCCTGATAGATGTTCCACATATCAAACCCGTCCACGCCGCCCACATTGCGATTCCGGCAATAGCTCTGCATGGTCGGGAAGTTCACGTTGACAAAGGGGGCCTTGCCGGGCCGGGAACCCAGCTTTTTGGGGCTGCCGCCTTCGTCCGTGGCCTGGAACGTCCCGCAATACCAGGTATCGACCTCCTGCCCGTTCTTCATAAAGCTGGGGAAGGGCTTGAATCCGTCCATCTGGCCGGGACTGATACAACGCCCGCGACGGCCCGCGAACGGCCCCGACGCTATCTCGAACGCCTTGTAGTAGAACTTGTGGTGCTCCTGCATCATCTGGCCGTCCACCAGCACGCGGCGCAGGGCATTGTAGGTCGGGTGATAATCGAAGTAGGAACGCGGCGGACTCACCGGCTGGCCTTCGGCGTCGATGTTGAACCACAGCCCGGAACCGCCTCCGTCTTCCACGCAGCAGATGCCGATGACAGGCGACAGGCTCCCCACCGTGATGCGCTTCACCAGCGCGTCATGCGCCGAAAGGCTGGCGTCGTGGGCGGTCATGGCTTCCTCCCGCGCCTGCGTCTCGGCGGCCACGGCTGCCGTGATGGCATCTGCCCGCGCCGAGGCTTCGCCGCTCACTGCCTCCGTGCGGGCCTGCACTTCGCCCGCAAGCGCCGTCGCGTCCGCCTTTTCCGTGGCAAGAGAAGACAAGGACGCCGCGTGACTTTGCAAGGTTCCCTCCGTGGAGGCTTGCGCCGTTTCCAGCGCCGATGCGCGGATTTCAAGAGAATCCGCCCGGCCTTCCACCCCGTCAAGCCGTTCATCCGCCGTCTTCGCGTGAGCATCCACTTTCCTGAACGCTTCCACGATACGCGGGCAGTCGTCTTCAAGCATATTCTGCTCATTGGGCAGCGGCAGTTCAAGATATTCCGATTTTTTGTCTATCATAATGCCTCCTTACGCCACGGCCATGAGGCGGATGTCATAAAGCATGGGCCGGGCCGCTATGGTGCCGGAAAGCGTCAGCCGAACCTTTACCAAATCCGCGTCCGCCAGCGTATGCGTGAATTTGTATTCCACATAACCGTCGCCCTGTTGCACCGTGCCGTCCGCCGTCATGGCTTCCCACGAACCGGAATCCACCTGGATTTCCGGCGTCACCGACGCCCCGGACGGAATGGATGCGCTGTAGAGCAATACGGCCTTTTTCGCGCCGCTGGCCGGAATGCTGCGGGTATAGTAGCTGCCGCTCGTCTGCACTGTTCCGGCCAGAACCTGCGAGCCGGGCCACAACACCGGGGAACCCGCCGTGTCGCCCGCCAGTTTCGCCTTGACCGACAACGGGCCGGTCAGGGATTCCGAAAGACGCACCGCCTGTTCCTCCGCCACCGTCATGCTTTCCCCGGAGGGAAGCCCCAGCTCGTACTCCACACGGCTTTGCGCCGTGGGCGTTTCCGCCAGCGCCAGCAGGATCAGGTCCGTGGCCCCGTCCGTCACCGTGGCCGTCCCCAGGTCAAGGGTATTCGTCCCTTCCGCGTACACCGCTTCCAGCAGCCGGAACGTCAGGTCGCGGGTCTGGTGCGCCGTCCAGGTCGAGGCGTTGGAGGACGAAAGCAGCACCCCGATGGTGTAGGGCTGCGCGGCCACCCATTGCTGGTGCAGGCTGTCAAACTGTCCCATTTCGGCTATGGCCACCGCTGTGTCCGCGTCGTTGCAGAGAATGACCAGCGCGTATTCCGTGGACGCCGCCAGAGCCACCGGCGCGTCGAACCGGATACGGGTATGCCCGCCGCCCGTGACCACAAGGCTGGCCGCAGGCACGACGGCTTCCGCCAGTACCGTGCGCGTGGGCACGCCGTTGCTCACTTCGCGGATCTGCACCCGCACGCCGCTGTCTCCCCTGGCCGTGAACCACAAATCCACACCGGCCAGTTGCACGGCCTTGTCCAGCATGAACGTCTGCGCCAACGGGTCGATGTTGGTGTTCGTCACTGTCTGGACCTGCCGCAGTGTGGTCACTTCCAGCGTGCCTTGCCCCACAAAGGTGGCCTGCGCCGTGGAACCTCCCTCACCGCCACGGAAAACCACCAGCTTGGTCCCGGCGGGAACGCCCGCCGGAATGGTGAACGTGCCCGACAACTTGCCGGTATCGTCCGCCGTAAGCTGGCCTTCTTTCGCCTGTACCGGAATGCCGTCAAACGTGATGGATTGCAGCACTTCGCCGGAACCGAAGCCCGTCACCTCAAACGCCACGTCAATCTGACGCAGATATTCCAGCGCCTTTTGCGATGTGCCCACCGCTTCCGTGCTGGTGCTGGTGGACGTGACGGTCTGCCCATGTTGCGGATGATTCGGCGCGTAGATGACCTGATAGAACGAACGCGTCACCGAGCTTGTCCATTCCGTGGCCTGTTCTGTCCAGCGGTCAACCGCCGGGGAAAGCGTGGCTTTGCCCGGCAAAATGGCGAACGCCATATACGGATTGACCTTCATTTCCCCCGTGCGGTACGGCTGTTCCAGCAGGATTTGCGGCGTAAAGGTACGCGCCGTCGGAGCCTGTATGTCCTGCGACAGCGCATAGACTTTCGCCGCAATGGGCAGGGTCAGAAAACCGTTGACGATGGCCGCGTCCTGCTCGATGCCCTGGTCGCGCATGGAGTCGTCCAGCAGAGGGTCCACGAAAAGCCCCACACGCGCCCCGGCTTCGCGCGTGGCTACGTCCGCTTCCAGGCGCTGCCGGGCAACTTCCTGCAAGGCGTACTCCACACGGGCGGCCAGAGCCTCCATGTCTGAAAACGCCACCACGCGCACGCCATCATTTTGCACCACGCGCGCGGAAGCCTCACGCCAGGTCTGTTTGACGCTACAGAGCGCCAGTACCGTCTCCGGAACGGACGGAGCCTTGGCGTTGTATTCCGCCGCCACCCCCTGAACCCAGGTAAACGTCCCGTCACCCGTGATGCACAGCCGGTCGATACGCGGCAACGCCTGATTATAGGACACCATGATGCCCGTGCCGGAAACAGCCCCGGAAACGGAAAAACCGTCATAATCCGCGTCTTCCGGCGTCAGCGTCTTGTCCATGTAGGTATACGTCACCTGATAGGTCGAACCCGTGGCCGGTTCGTTGCCCGTGGGCGACCAGTCCACCGTGTCCCCGGTGCGCTTGTAGTCCGTACCCGCTTCATACGTCGTTTCCCCCTGTTTCACTTCCACAAGAGACATGACCGACGTATCCGGGAGCGCGTCCGCACAGCCGGAATAGCTGCCGTGGACTACCGACACCGTTTTTTGCAGCGTCACCCGTAACGCCGTGATGTTATGGATGGGGGGATGCGCCACGTTGATGCGCTGTTTCGCGCTCCCGTCAGCCTCGATGACTTCCGTGTCGATGAAGCGAAGGTCCGGCGTCGCCGCGTAGGAAAGACGACGGGAGGTCAGAAGCTCCACGCCGTAACCGCTGACCCGGCAGCGGCCTTCTGCCACCGTGTACACCTGCGCGCCGCCGCCCGCGTCTTCCGCCTGCCGCACGGTCAGGCCGGAGCAGACGTAGGTCCCGCCGCCCGTGGAATCCCGGTCATACCGCGCAATCCCCTGGTTGAAACTGTCCAGGTTCGGCGGAGTTTCCTTGGCGCGCGGCACCCCGTCGTCAACCGTATGGATGGGGTAGAACTCCCCGGAACCGCCGTCTCCGTCATACCCCCATACGGCCTCCACCTTCTTTCGCCATGCCCCAGGTTCCCCCTCGCCACGGCTGCCCACGGCGGGGTTGCACAGCGCCGGGTCTTCCAGTTCGGATATGATGCTTTCCCTGAGCCGCACGCCCACGGAAACCGTACCTTGCACGGGAATGACAAAGGACGCGGTCTCCACCGGCCACACAGCCCCGGACAGGTACACCAGACCGGCTTCCGCCGTGAGCGCCCCCGTCTGCGCATTCACCGTTATCTGCGCGTCCTGAAGGATGTCCCCGTCCTTGAACAAGCTGTCCGCAAGCGATTTCACGCGCGCGGCGAACAGGCTTTGCAGCTCGTTCATTTCCGATGCCTGCGTCCCGTATCCGTCACGGAACAGCAGCTCCATATATTTCTTGCCCGCGTCATAGCGGTTCCAGTAGTTGTCTATGCGTTTTCCGCTTTGCGTCTGCATGGCTTCCCCCTATATGGGCAGGACAAATTCAATGGTCTGCCGCACGCTTGGGCTGCGGTTGATGGGCGGTACAATGATTTGCGCGGCCACCAGCAGGCCGGGGCTTTTCAGGTTGTCCGGCGTGAAATAGCGTTGGCCGGGCGGCAGGTCCTCTTTCAGTTCCGTATCCATGAATACGCCGATTTCCCGGATCACCGCGTTGCTGGCGTCCTCAAAATTGTAGTTCGTCCGCACATACAGATACGGCGAAGGGCCGGTCACGCTTTTATAGCGCGCTTCCTGCACTTCTCCTCCCGCGCCCGTGGCCACGGGGATGACGATGTCCCCTTCATCGTCAGGTTCCACAAAGCCGATGGTGGCCGGTGTGCGGCGGCCCAGCTCATTGACCAGCGCCGTGGCGTTCACCAGACTGGGAAGGTCCGCCTCCTCGGCATCCCATTCAGGATTCCCGCTCCCCCATGCCAGATGGATGGGCCGGGCGGACAGCGCCAGCGCGATGGCCGCGCGTCCTGCTTTCGTCAGCGTCGCAAGACTCATTCCGTTTGCTCCTTGATTGAGGTTATGCCCGTATAATCGTACCAGCGCCGCCCGGCGGGATTGCCCAGCCAGCGCCGTTCATGCAGCGGGTTGCTTGCCTGCGGGGCCGTATCCAGTCCGCCCCATTGCGGAGCGGGGGAAGACAGGGCCGCGCACGGCACGGTAAGCAGCGCGCTGCCGGAGAGGCGCGGCGCTCCCGCGTCCTCATGTTTCGCGCTCAAGCTCCGAAGGACTGCGACGGCGACAGGGCAGCGGTCGGCAAGCCAGCCGCGCCCGGACCACAGCCCCCGCCAGCCGCGTTCACGAAGCGGCACGGAACAGCAAGCGGCAAGCGCGTGGCCCGCCGTTTGCGGCCTGGCGGGATGCACGGCGGGCGTGCAAAGGCCGCCCTTGTCCTGCCGTCGTTCCAGAATTTCCAGTTCCCGCCGTCCGGGGTCCGCGCCCCAGGCGTCCCCCCAGCGCGTCCCCTGATAAATGATCGCCTGCGGGCGGCCATAGCAGGCGTTCACGTCGCCCCATGTGCCGTCGCCGTGGACCTTCACCGGATCACCCGGTTCCTTGCCGTCGCCCGGCCAGGAAAACACGGCTTCCACTCTGGCCCATGAGCGCCAGCGCATCTTCCATTCCGGCAAAATGCGGTCCCATGTCGCCGCCTCCTGCCAATGACGGGAATCCCAGGCCCCGTGCCACGGGTACGAGCTGGTTGTCCGCACACACCAGTGCAGGCTCACGATTTCCCCGATGGTGAAGCCGTGATTGCGCGGAAAAACGTCGCTCCAGGCCGAACGGCTCCACACGGGCCGGTCGATGTACGGCGCAAGAAAGCCCGTCCGGCTCTCCACCCCCAGCCCCGCGCCGGTTTCGTTGTACCGTTCCGAAAGAAAACGCCGCACCATGCCGAAGGACACCACGATGTCTCCGCCGTCGCCTGGCCACGTCACGCCGGAAAACAGGGACCAGAAGCCGTTTGACCAGCCCTGTTCACTTATCGGCCCGCCGCTCCAGACCGTGGGCACGCGGTCGTAAGTGTCCGTGTAGACGCGGGCCAGCACGGAGCGCGCGGGCTTGTATTCGTTCACCAGCCACAGCAGCGTATCCAGGTCCGCCAGCAGGGCGTCCTGTTCCGCCTGTGTCGCGGGCGTTCTGAGGCCGAGCTGGAATTCCGCCCAGCGCGAAGGCTGGAAGATGCGCAGGTTTTCAACGGTCAGAGCGTCAAAACCGTAAAACTTGAGGATTTCAGGCAGGCCCTCGGTCTTGCCGCCCAAACGATGCCAGCGAAAGGCTCCCACCACGCGGGCGCGGAACTGCTCCGCCGTTTCCTTCGGGTGCCGCACAAGGCCGCGCCCCGTTCCGAAATCCGGCACAAGATCCGCCTCGCACAGTTCCGGGAACCACTGGCGGCGAAAATACACGATGTCGTCCCGTGTGCCGTCCAGCGCCAGCGACAGGCCCCGGACAAGCCCGGACAGGGGGCCGGGATTGTGGATCAGCGGCCACGCCAGCCTGTCGTGAAAGTATTTCCAGAACTCGGACACCTACATTTCCTCCGCCATGACGGCGCTCAAACTCAGGTTTTCCAGGCACGCCACGCCGTCCGCCGGAACCGGCAGCACGTCTTGCGCCGGACTTGCCCACGTCACCCGCTTGACGCCCGGCACGGCCATGACCGTATGGGTCAAAAGGTCGAGCGTCAGGTCCTGCCCGATCTGCAATGCCGTCACGTCCGCCAGCGGGCTTGTCTCCGCGAACAGCGCCCGCAGCCGGTTCTCGGCCTGCGCCCTGATGGCGTCGGGGTCGCCCGTCGTGTATTCGATGGCTCCGTCAATCACGCAGGATACGGCACTCGGCCCCTTCACCAGCCAATCGTCGTTGATGGGCGTGTTCGGAGCTATGGCCGCCCGCACCTTGTCCAGCAATGCCGCCGTGGGCAGCACGTCCGCGCCGCGCACCACAATATCCACCGTGCCCTGGCCGCGCGGATGATGGTCAAGGATGGAAACGGAGGTTACGCCCGGAACAGACAAGGCCCAGGCCATATAGGCGTATTTGGTGCAGCCGTTGTTCGCCTGCCATTGCAGGGCGTACCGCTCCCGCAGTTGCGCGTCCGTTTCCTCGTCCGCCCCTTCCTCCATCAGCCACCCGGCGGGATTCGTCACCCCGGAAATGCCCGTGACCGGCGTCACCAGTTCGCATATCTGCCCGGCGCTGGCGTTGGCCGCAGCCCCGTAATCCTCCGCTTCCACCGGCACGTCCACAAAGTCCGCACCGGCGGGCAGCACGGCCACGGCCTGCGTGCCGTAGCGATAAACCCGTCCCGCGCCGTCCGGCATGGTGCGCACGATGCGCCCGGCGGGAATGGTGACGTTCGCCTCCAAATTTCCCTGCGCGGCCCGCAAAAAGCGCACATTTCCCCGCGCCTTCGTCGCCGCCCGGCGGGAAAGATCCACACTGGCCGCGTGCATATCCAGCCATGCACCCGTGGCGCTGGACGGCGTCGCCTGCGTGAGCAGTCGTTCAAGCAGGCTGTAAATCTGCCAGTAGCCCCAGCAGAAAATTTCCAGCAAGCCGCGAACCACGCCCTTGTTCAGGTTCAGCCGCGCGGGCAGATAGCCCCGCGCCGCAAGGCTGTCCTGCACGGATTCCACATACCCGAACACGGAGGCCCGGATATCTTCAATCGTTCGGGAAACACGCGGTAAAACTGTCTGTTCTTGGGTCGGCATCTTCAATCACCATTTCCATGGTCAGCTTGTTTACCTGCAACACCAGGTTCAGCGGCGTGTCCTCATCCAGGAAGCGCCAGCTTGCCAGCGCCGTGATGGAGCGTGCGTCCCAGGCCGTCACCGTACAGCGCACCGAACCGACGACGACACGCGGGTCCTCCTCAATGCGCATGACGATTTCCGATTCAAACGCCGCCCGGTTCCCCGCCGTGGAATCCTCCAGAATCCAGTCATGGATGAGGCTGCCGAACTCCCGGTCATAAAACAGGTTGCCAAGGCGGGTGAACAGCCGCAGGCGGATGTCTTGGACGCCGGTTTCCACCCCGTCCGTCAGCAAAAGTTCACCGTTGGCCGCCACGCGGGCCTGCCCGCTGTCGTCCAGGGCGATGTCCTGCCCCCAGAGGTCTGTCGTTACGCTGCTCATGAGAACAACTCTGGCACAAAAAAGAGAAGCGCGCCCGGAAAGGACGCGCTCCATGCGAGGAAGTTTTGGCCGGTTTTCACACCGGATTTCCGCACGATAAATGAGAACGGCACTAGTGCGGGCAGCTTCCCCCGCTGCGGCTGCCCGCGTGGCTCGTGCCTGTCGTTGTGGTGTTCCCGTTGACTTTCAGATTACCGTTTATGGTCAAGTCGCCGTTCTGTATGGAATTTCCGCTGCCGCCGCCGTGTCCGCCCGTGGTGACGTTGCCGTTCTGGTAAATGTTCGGCGCTTCCAGCGTCACGGATTGCGCGCCTTTGACAATCACGGTTCGCGCTTCCACCGTGGCTCCCTGGCCCGCCTTGACCGTCCAGTTTTTCCCGGCCTCCGTCCGCACTTCCTGTGGCGTCAGTGTCACCACCCGCTTTTCCTGGTCGATGCGGATTTCCACGCCGTTCTCAAGTTGAATGACAAATTCATTCAGGGCGGCTTTGGGGGCGGACATGCCGCCGCCCCAGCGGATATTGGAGATAAAGGGATAGTTCGGGTCGCCGTCGTAATAGCTCAGATCGCACAGCGCGCCCGTGACGGGCGGGCAGACCACGCCCCGATCCGGGCCGCCCCACAGGACAGGCAGGGCCACGCGCGGCACCTCGGGTTCCTTCGGGTCCGCGCTTTCGTCGTTCCGGAGCGGCTGCACGTCGCAGAAGTATTCCCCGGAACTTTCGTACACGGCCACCACCTTGGCTTTTTTGGTCATGCGGTAGTAATGCCGCAAGTCGGGCATGGCCAGTTCCACCAGCCGCCGTATTGCCCCCACAATATCCCGCTTTCCCTGTTTTTCGTCCATCCTAAAGCCATCCTGTATCCTTGCCGTAGCTGATGGCCGTGGAATTGCCGCCATCCTGCAAGGTATGCACCACGTCCAGCGCCCGCACCGTGGCGTCCACCCCGCGCCGCGTATCCCGGATATGCACCAGGCGGCTGTGCGTGAGGCCCGGCAGAAGCACGGATACCACCACGCCCACGCCGTCCGGCGTTTGCGGCGGCGTGTGCGCAATCAGGTTTTCCGCCGTGGCCACGCTGTATACGTCGCCCGGTTCGTCCCCGGCGCTCCACGTCAGACCGGACGCACCCAGCCACAACGCATGGCGGCTCATGTCGTGCCCGAACGAGCGTTCCAGGGTGTGGGATAACTGTTTGACCGCACGCGCCACGGACACGCCGGAAAAGACCTGATACGGCAGCACGTCGCCCGGCACGTCCACCGTGCCCACG
>ENA-ORTU01002909-ORTU01002909.1-human-gut-metagenome-genome-assembly--contig:-NODE-2909-length-14850-cov-2.879216_pt1 | contig 14850 bp, 9 predicted proteins | sample MGYA00241910_ERZ509184 | MGnify/ENA primary metagenome ERZ509184 (study PRJEB26280, sample SAMEA2338847) | human gut metagenome | biome: human gut; feature: human-associated habitat; material: faeces... | reverse complement strand
GCCATGTCCATCAGGTCGCGGTCGCGGCTCGAACGCAGCGTATCGCCCTTCTGGAGGTAGGTGTCGGCCGTGCCGTAGGTGATTTCGATCGCCTTGGCGCCCATCAGTCCGTTGCTGAAGATTTTGGCCTCGGAATCGGACGGAATGCGGTATTGGCGCTTGATCGTGAATTGCAACACGACCTTGTCGCTGCGGGCGGGATCGAACGAAAGCCGTGTCACGGAACCGATCTTCACGCCCTTCATCATGATCGGCGACGCGTTCTGCACGCCGTTGATCTGGTCGTAGGCCGCATAATACTCGACGTTCCGGCTGAAAATGTCGAAACCTTTCAGAAACCGGATTCCGGCCCAGGCGACGCCGATCATCGCCACGGCGAATATGCCGATCTTAACTTCCCTTTTCATAGCTCGTTTATTTTCATTTCACAATCTGCGTGCCCCGGCAGCTCACGACGAAGGCATCGGGGAAAACCTTGCGTACTTCGGCCAGCCGTTTCTGGGCTGCGGCACGGGTGTCGTACTCGCCGACGCAATATTTATAGCGGAACCGCCCCTCGGCGGTATACTGTTTCACCTTGTTGCGGTAGGATTTGAAACGTGCGGACGAGGTCGGCACGGTCTGCGCGCTGGCCAGCACCTGCACGGTATAGCGCAACGGCCGGGTAGCTTGGTTAGGGGCAGCTTCGGCCCCGGCCGGTTTCTGCGGTTCCGGCTTTTGCGCCCCGGATTTGCCCGCAGCCTTCTGCGGCTCCGCCTTTTCCGGGGTGGCGGCCTTCCCGCCCGGCTTCCGTCCGGACTTCCCGGCAGACGTATCGGATGCCTTGTCCTGCTCCGCAGGGCGCACAGGCTCCTTCCCGATGACGACCTGCGTTTTGGGCTCTTTAACGGGCTTCGGAGAGGCCGCGGCCTCCTCCCCGGCTCTGCGCGTTTCGAGCACATAGGCCGAATAGTCCTTCACGCCCTCGTAAATCGAGCGGGCGATCTCGTCCTGCCCCTTTTCTGACTTCATATAGGCCATCTCCTGGGCGTTGGACATGAAACCGATCTCGGTCAGCACGCCCGGCATGTCGGTGGCATAGAGCACGCGCAGCAGCTGGGGTTTGATGCCCCGCGAATGGCGCCCGGCCTTCAGGTAATTATTCTGGATACAGCGCGCCAGCGCCATGCTGTACTCGCCGTAGGTGAATTGCAGGTTCTGGATATATGCCCGCACGATGGCCGCCGTCCGCTCGTCCGACATGTCGATCAGGTCTTCGCGGTTGTTCTCGAACAGGGCGTTCTCGTTGTAACGCTGCTCCTTGGGGCTTTCGCCCATGATGAGCGTCTCGACACCCCGTGCCGCCGAGGATTTCGCAGCATTGACGTGGATCGAAACGAAGAGGTCGCCGCCGGCCTTGTTGGCGATGTCGGCACGCGCCTGGAGGTCGGTTGCCAGATCGGTGCCCAGCGCCTTGTCCGTCTTGCGGGTATAGACCACCTTCACGCCCGGCATCCCCTCCTCGATGAGCTTCCCGAGTTTGAGCGCCACCTTCAGCGTGAGGTCTTTCTCGTAGACATTGCCGTAGTGCGCCCCGGGGAATTTCCCGCCGTGTCCGGCATCGATGACCACAACTTCGACCCCGTGCGCAATATTCCCGGCCGTGGCACCGTTCATTAGAACGGTAACGGCCGCAAACGCGAATAATAGGAACAGTCGTGTGCGCATATTTAATGGAGCCAAATGTGAGCTTTCTGTAATTTTTTACCTATCTTTGTCGCGCCTAAAAAACCCGGCGGGAGTGCATCGAGGCCCCGATCCAGGCGTTTTTGCCGACATGTCGGCAAAGGTACGAAAAATTATTGGGATTTTGGATAGAATCAGGGTAAAATATCTGTTTTCGGCGGCGGCACTCCTACTCTTCGCCCAGTTGGTGTTCGGCTCGTCCGTACCCCGGGGAATGCTTGCCTCGGCAGCCGAAGACAGCCTCCGCCAACGCCTGTCCGATTCCCTCCAGACCCATTCCGAAGCCGCGGCCGAAGTGCCGGAAGCTGCGACCCAAAGCCGCCGCGACCGCCGCGAGCAGGCACGCGCCGCCCGGGAACAGGCACGCCGCCGCGCCGCATTCGAAGCCCTGCCGCAGGAGCAGCGCGATTCGCTCTTCGGCGCACAGCTCGATTCGCTCATCACGCAGAAAGGCGACTCGCTCGAAGGCCGCGGGGCGGACACCATCGCCCGCGACACGGTGAAAGAGAAAAAGCCCCAGAAACCGGGGGCGTTCCTCGACGACCCGATCACGGGCAAGAACAAGGACTCGCTGGTCTACGACGTGCGCAACAAGATGGTCTACATTTACAACGAAGGCGACATCACCTATCAGAACAGCAACCTCAAGGCCGACTACATGCAGATCAACATGGACACCAAGATGGTCTATGCATACGGCAAGCCCGACTCGCTCGAAGGCAAACCGATCGTCACCAAACCCGAATTCTCCGAGGGCGACGCATCGTACACGATGGATACGATCACCTACAACCTCACCTCGAAGAAGGCCAAGATCAAGGGCGTGGCGACGCAGCAGGGCGACGGCTGGCTGGTCGGAGGCAGCGTGAAGAAAATGCCCGACAACACGGTCAACATCCAGCACGGCAAATACACGACCTGCGACGAGACCGACCACCCGCACTTCTACCTGGCGATGACCAAGGCCAAGGTCATCCCCGGCAAGAAAGTCGTCACGGGGCCGGCCTACCTGGTCATGGAGGACGTGCCGATCTACTTCCTCGGCATCCCCGAGGGCTTCTTCCCGATCAACATGGGTCCCAAATCGGGTCTGCTGATGCCCACCTACGGCGAGGAATACTCCAAGGGGTTTTTCCTGCGCGACATGGGTTACTATTTCACGCTGGGCGACTATGCCGACCTGGCCGTACGCGGCGGTATCTACACGCTCGGTTCGTGGGAGGCGTCGGCCGCATCGCGCTATATCAAACGCTACAAGTACAGCGGCAGTTTCAACATGCAGTACTCGAACATCAAGACGGGCGAAAAAGGCGAGCCGGACTATATCAAGCAGAGCAACTTCCGCATCCAGTGGACGCACTCCCAGGATCCCAAGGCCAACCCCGGGTCGACCTTCTCGGCATCGGTGAACTTCGCCACGAGCGGTTACAGCAAATATTCGGCGACCAACCTCAACGACATCCTCTCGACGCAGACCAACTCGTCGATCGCCTACTCGAAGAACTGGGCGGGAACCCCCTTCTCGCTCTCGGCGAACATGTCCATCTCGCAGAACTCGCAGAACAAGAGCCTCTCGGTAACGCTGCCGACCGTGGTTTTCAACGTCTCGCGTTTCTACCCCTTCAAGCGCAAGGAGCGCATGGGCAAAGAGCGGTGGTACGAAAAGATCTCGATGCAATATACGGGCAAGATGACCAACTCGGTGACGACCACCGAGGACAAGATCTTCTCGAAGGAGACGCTCGACAACATGAAGAACGGTATCGAGCACAACATCCCCATATCGGCGTCGTTCAACCTGTTCAACTACATCAACATCTCGCCGTCGGCGACCTACAACGAGAAGTGGTATTTCAAAAAAGTCGAATTCGACTGGAACCCCGTCACGAACAAGGTGGACACGCTGCCGACGCAATACGGGTTCTACCGCCTTTACAACTACAACTTCAACGTCTCGGCATCGACGACCGTATACGGCATGTACGACTTCACCAAGAAGCGCAAGGATCGTAAGATACAGGCCATCCGCCACACGCTCACCCCTTCGATCGGATTCGCCTATACGCCGGACTTCGGCGACCCGAAATACGGCTACTACAAGACGCGGCAGACCGACTCGACAGGACGTTTCACCACCTATTCGCCCTATTCGGTCAACGCATACGGCGTCCCCAGTTCCGGACGGTCGATGTCGATGAACTTCTCGCTGTCGCAGAACCTCGAAATGAAGGTACTGTCGAAGCGCGACACCTCGGGCGTGAAGAAGATCAAGCTGATCGACGAGCTGCGCATCAGCGGGTCGTACAATTTCCTGGCCGACTCGATGGGGCTCTCGACCATCCCGATCTCGTTCCGCACGACGATCTTCAAGAATTTCGGCATCAACCTCTCGATGACGCTCGACCCCTACCGGCTGACCCCCGACGGCAAACGCTACAACAAGCTCTTCTTCCCGGGGCGTATCGTCTCGACGGGCTGGTCGTTCGGCTATACGTTCAAATCGCGCGAAGACCGCTCGCAATCGGCCATCAACGACATCACCAGCATCCCGCCCGAATACATGAACCCCTACTACGACCCCTACGGCAACATGGATCCCGTACTGCGGCGGCAATACATGTCGCAGATGTACTACGATTTCTCGCTGCCGTGGAACTTCGGGTTCAACTATGCCATCAACTACAACATATCGACGGGCAATTACCCGCCCAAAGGATACAAGAAGAACGTCACGCAGACCGTCAGCTTCAACGGCAGCCTTACCATAACGCCCAAGACCGGCATCACGTTCCAGGGCGGTTACGACATCAAGGCGAACAAACTCACCACCTCGTCGATCTCCATCTCGCGCGACCTGCACTGCTGGCAAATGTCGTTCTCGTGGATACCCTTCGGGTTCCACCGCAGCTGGAGCTTCAACATCGGCGTAAAGGCGGCATCGCTTTCAGACCTCAAATACGACAAGAGCCAGTCGATGTACGACAATATGTACTAAATCCCGATCCCCGGCTCATCCACCCACCCTTTCATCCCAGACAATCCGGCTACCGGCTGCGGCAATGCGGCACGGTCGTCGTTTCCCGCCGTCGGCACCGGCAACAATACGCCAAACAGACAAAACCCGGCAGGAAAACAGACGTTTGTGTATATATTTTGACCGGGAACCGGAATTTCACAATTTTTTAACGGGAATAGACTATTTTTTTGCTATATTTGATACGAAAGTGTTTCAACCAAAAAAATTTAGCCTTATGAATTACAATCTGTCCACCAGCAAGGGGGGGGGAAATTCGACCTATCTTCCGCCCGTAATTGAGACGATCGACATCGAGACTGAAAAAGGGTTTGCAACATCGCCCACCCCACCCGACGTCTATGACGATTGGGGCAGCGGCGGCGGTGCAGGAGGTATCGGATCGGGAAGCGAACACGAACTCTAATACCGCAGCCCTATGAAAAGTCTCTCTAAAATCACACTGTTTGCAGCTCTCACCGCTGTAACAGCTACAGCCTGCCAAAAGGAAGACAGCAGCATCGACACCTCTTCCGGCAAACTCGTCAAGATGACTTTTACGGCCGGAAACCCTGAGTTCAAACCGGAAGTCCGCACCGAGATCGACGGATTGACTCCTTATTGGTCTGTCGGCGATCAGATAGGCATCAGTACCGACGGGACGAAGTCCAACTACCCCTTCACAAACGATGCGACGGAGCGCGCCGCAACAACGACTTTTTCCGGGAACGCGAACATTTCATCAACGATTTACGCTTATTATCCATTCACGGCCAACGGAATCGACAAAGTAGGAGATAATACGGGTGCAAAAGTCGATCTCCCGGCAAACCAAACCCCGACAGCCAGTTCGTTCGACGGCAAAGCCGACATCCTGGTCAGCAAACCGCTTACACTCGATTCCGAGGGACAGCAAGTCGCCAATCTGGAATTCAGACGATTGAGCGCCATCGTCAAAGTCGTACTCAAAGACCAATCCACAGGCGCAAAACTGGCCGACCAGCACGTATCGTCATTGTCCATTACGACCGATGGCGACAACACACTGGCAGGCCGGGTTGTTGTAGACCTCTTGAACTACACGATGTATGCACCCTATTATAACGGCTCCAACACCGTAACGGCGACCTATACGACAAATACGGAATACGTTATCAACGGTGTCAGCGGCACCTATTTAAGCGTATATCCGCGATTGCTGGCTGCGGGGTCGAAATTGGTCGTCGAAGCAGCGACAGAAGGGTATGTCATCAAAAAAGAGATTGTCCTGTCCAATGAAATCGATCTGGAAACAGGAAAGATCACCATTTTGAATGTCAATCTTTCAGACGAACACATCACAGCCGCGGCAACCGGTCTGAGCCTGCCGTTTACCGACGATTTCAGTGACCTGACAGGAAACTCCGCAACAAATATCCTGTCCCGCAAAGACAAAAACGGAAACAACTTGTATGTGGCGAACTCCTATGTTTATCAATACAACTCCCCGCATGGCCTACGCATGAGTTCGAGCGACAACTCCGGGTATATCGTCACCAGCGAACTGGATCTCTCCGCACCGTTCTCAGTACTGATTTCGGCCAAAGTCTGGCCGAAAGATACTTCCGGAATCAAAGTAACCGCCGGAGAATCCGCGGCAATCACGACCGCAGACCTGACCGAGGAGTTCAAAACCTACCTGCTGAAATTCGACGCACAAAATTCGAAAACGAAAATCAGGATCGAGCCCTCCGCCGCAAAAGAAAGAATAATTATCGAAAGCATACAGATCGCTCCCGGCCATGACATCACCCTGCCTCCGGTACTGAAAATCACATCGGAAACGACCTTGTCCGTTCCTGCGGAAAGCGCTACCAAAACCATCAACTATACGGTTGATAATCCCACAGACGGGGTGTCGGTCGTCGCATCATCGAACGTTTCCTGGCTCAATTCATTCGTTTATGACGTCGACGGCGTTTCTTTCACGATAGACGCAAATCAGGGCGAGGAACGTTCCGGCACCATCACATTATCGTACGAAGGCGCCGAAGCGCAAACCGTAAGCGTCACCCAGACAAAACCGGGGGCTGTAATGTGGGAAACCGAGACTTTCGAAAATTACACCGTGCCCAGCACTACCAGTTATGGTTCCAGCGGCACATTCAATGGAGTAACCACTGGAACCCCGCAATGGAGCTATAATGGCTGTGGTAATCCTAATCAGGCCAACACTGACAAAACGGCGCTTGCCAATGCCGGAGTCGTGGTAATAAACGACAAATATGCAGCCATCGGTAAAAACGGCTCGATGTCCGTAACGATCCCAGGAGGTATTACAGCCCTTAAATTCAATGCATTGACCTCAAGCAAGGGTTCGGCAACAGTCACCATAACAGCCAATGGTGCCACGGCAGCAAGTATCACTATTCCGGGAAACAGTAAAAGCGCATTCGAAATACCGACAATCGACTGTCAAGGTTATGACGCCACTATTACCATAAAACAAAATAATCAGAACAGAACGACGATAGGCGACATAACCTGGCAACCGGCGAATTGAACTCCGGGCGGGGAAGGAGGCGATCCTTCCCCAGACCCTACTCCGGGAACAGGAACAGCGGCATTAGGAAAATCGTGGGCGGAACTGCCCGCAGCGAACACTTCGGTGACCGAGATATGCCACTACATCACCGACGTGGCGGCGACGGGCAACGGTTCCTACCCGCGCAATTTCGCAATGGGTTATGACAAGGCGAAAAAGGCGGCCCTATGGGCAGCATATCCGCTGCACGCCTATTATACAGCCCCGAACGCTTCGAAAGAGAGGGCCTACTCGGCCGACCCGTCGCTGGGAAAGACCGAGCAGATGGTGGGCGGCGTGGGAGCACCTTACAACAAGGGACACCAAGTCCCCAACGCCGACCGGAAAGTGAGCAACCTGGCGAACAAGCAGATTTCCTACTATTCGAACATGACGCCACAGCTCGCTACATTCAACAGCGGTGCATGGGGCACCCTGGAAAACAGAGTCCGCGGATGGATGTGCGCCGATACGCTCTATGTGGTAACGGGATGTTATTTTGACGGGACAGAGGGTACGACGACCGACAACGGCGGCAACCCGTGCCCCGTACCGACGCATTATTACAAGGTATTGCTGCGCACCAAGCAGGGCACCACGGGACAACCCGTAACCACGCTTACGGCCGACGAACTGCAATGCATCGGATTCTGGTACGAACAAACCACAGACAAGGCCCAGACACCGGACGGTTGTGCGGTACCCGTGACGGAGATCGAAGCCAAATGCGGGTTCGAATTCTTCGTCAACGTGCCGAACGCTCCGAAAAGCAGCTACTCCCCGGGGGAGTGGGGCCTTTCGGGCAACTGACACCGAGCCGCAAAGGAGAAGCGGCCCCTGCACAGCAGAGGCCGCTTTTTTTGTATCCCGGCGACAACCGGCGCTATCCGACCGCATTCGAGTGGAGGGGCAGAGGCGGGGACGGACAATTCTGCAGCAAGAGGGCAGAAGAGAGGTTTCCACTGGAAGCAACCGGATAAGACAGCCAGGCGGAGCAACCGCGGCAAAAGCCCCCGGGAAAGACAAAGGAGCGAGAGGCCGCGGTTCCATAGACAACAGCCGGATCAAGCGGACAGATGAAGCGAAGAAACAAAGCCCCCGAAAAAAGCGACTGAAATTTCCCGGGCACGGCTCCGGGAAGCCCTGCAAGCCTATCTCCGTTCCAAAGGGGAAGGCGTGCGGTCGATATAATTCGGGTAGCGGAACTGCGGCATCCCGAGCGCCATGACGGCACAGATACGGCGGCCGGCGAGCCCCAGCATCTTGCAGAGCCCCTTTTTCTTATCCTGCCGCACGGCGGTCAGCACGAAGCCCATATATATCTGGCTCACCCCGAGCGCTTCGGCCATCAGCGAAGCGTTCTGGTAGGCGAGGTTGGCATCTTCGGCGCCGAACCGGCTCTCTTTCGGCGCATGGATCAGCAACACGGCCGTCGCACCCCGCAGGATACGGTCGTTGCCCTCGGCATATTCGCGGCGCATTTTCCGGAAAACGGGGATATAGCGGTAGACGTCGGGCAACAAACGGCTCAGCCACGGGCGCACGAGCGGGTGGGAAAGGCGATCCGCGAGCTTGCCGAACACGCCGAGCGTATATTCGCTCATACGGCGCAGCAGCACAGGGTCGGTCACGAGCGTATAGCCCAACTGCCGGGCGTTGGTGGCCGTGGGAGCGAGGTCGGCGGCCGCGACGATCCGGTCGAGCATCTCCTGCGGCACGGGACGCTGCGACAGCGCCCGGTTCGAGCGCCTCGCGGCCATCAGCAGTTCGACCTGAGCGGATGTGGGCATGGCCGCATAATCGACCGGGTGTACCCTCCCGGGCGGGAATTCCGCATGCAGCACCGCCCCCGTCGGGCAGGCCGCGACACAGTGCCCGCAGACGATGCAGTTCCCGGGTTTCGAGAGCGCCACGGAGCCGCCCGCCTTCTCCTGCACGAAAATCTGCGAAGGGCACACCTTCACACAGCGGCCGCAACAAATGCAGCTCGCACCATCCACACGGATCGTATCCATATCTTCCAAAATTTTAAGTACCTTTGTGTTCAATTACAAACCGCCATGTATCCTGTCATCACAAATCATTTCAGCGAACTCTCCGTCCGGGAATACCACCGTATCGTGCAGGCACGCGAGGCCGTCTTCTTCCTCGAACAACACATCACGGAACCCGATGCCGACGCCGCCGACCCGCAGAGCGTATTCATGTGGATGGAGGACAACGCCCGCGTAGTCGCCTTCCTGCGGGTCATCCCGGCGGGGATCGTCTACGACGAAGCCTCGGTCGGCCGCGTGCTGGTCGATGCTTCGTACCGCCGCCGCGGACTGTGCCGCAGCCTGATGTCCGAAGCGCTGCGCTATATTGCCCGGACATGGGGCCCGCAGCCCATCCGCATCTCGGCTCAGGAGCACCTGGCCGGATTTTACGCCACCTTCGGGTTCGCACCGGTCTCGGGCACCTATTTCGAAGCGGGTATCCCGCACGTCAAAATGCTCCGCCCGTAGCCCGGAAACGGACAAAAAAATTCCGGCGGCGAGAGGTTTCCCCGCGCCGCCGGAACCATACCTATATTAATGGTTCACCGAGACCATCTCTTCGGGGTTGTGCTTGTATTTGAACACGAACGCGAAGACCACGGCCACCACGAGGGCATAGCCGGCGAAGATATACCACGAATCGGGCCAGCCCCAGGCATCGACGACGGCACCGGCGGCATACGAACCGAAGAACGCACCGAAGCCGTTGGTCATAATCATAAAGACACCCTGTGCCGAGGAGCGGATCTCGCGGCTGGTCTCCTTCTCGACGAACAGCGAACCCGAGATATTGAAGAAATCGAATGCCACCCCGTAGACGACCATCGAAAGGATGAGGAACGCGGCACCCGAGCCCGGGTTGCCGACGCCGAAGAACCCGAAGCGGAGCACCCACGCCAGCATCGAAATGAGCATCACTTTCTTGATACCGAAACGCCGCAGGAAGAACGGGATCAGCAGGATGCAGAACGTCTCGGACATCTGCGACAGCGAGAGCAGGATCACCGAGTGCTTCACGATCGCCGAATCGGCATACTGGGGCATCGAGCCGAAATTCTGAATGTAGCTGTCGCCGAAGGCGTTGGTGATCTGCAAAGCGGCGCCCAGCAGCATCGAGAAGACGAAGAAAATGGCCATCCGCTTCTCCTTGAAGAGCGCGAAGGCCCGCAGGCCCAGCGTATCGACCCACGACTGCTTCTGCGCGCTGCGCTCGACGGGACACCCCGGCAGCGAGAACGAGTAGGCCGCCAGTACGAACGACAGCAGGGCCGAAACATAGAGCTGCCACTCGGTCAGCTTGATCTGCACGCCGCCGATATGCGTCAGGTCGACGAACCACATCGCGGCGATGAAACCTACGGTACCCCACACGCGGATCGGGGGAAAATGTTTCACGGTATCGAGCCTTGCCAGGTCGAGGGCATTGTATGCCACCGAATTCGACAGGGCGATGGTCGGCATGTAGAACATCACGCTCAGCAGCATACAACTGTATAAAGGCGCATAGGCCGTTTGCGAAGCCGCGGCAATCAGGAACCCGCCGCTCACCAGATGGCAGATGCCGAGCAGCTTCTGCGCCGGGATCCATCGGTCGGCAATGATACCCATCACTGCGGGCATGAACAACGACGCAACGCCCATCGTGGCAAAGAAACTTCCGATTTGCAGCCCTGTGAAGTCGAGGCCACCGCCAAGGTAGGCGCCCAGCGAGATGAGCCACGAACCCCAGATGGCATACTGGAGGAAGTTCATGACGATAAGGCGGAATTTAATTCCCATAATTCTCTGATTTTAGGTTGTTTTTATTTACAAGTTCATTCGGTCGGAAAATGATTAAAACAAATGTACTAATTTTTTTTGTGAATTTTCTTTGCAATTGAAAAATAAAGTTCTACTTTTGCATCACCAAAACGTCATTGAGCTATGGTGTAATGGTAACACAACAGATTCTGGTCCTGTTATTCTTGGTTCGAATCCAGGTAGCTCAACTGAAAAAGCGAGGAAGTTTCCTCGCTTTTTTCATTCTTCCCCACGCTTGTCCCTCGAACAGCTTGTTTCGAATTACGAAACAAATAAACCGGGCTTATTCGGGTTTCAGCAATACCATCCACACCTGAAAATTCATTTTCAAAATCCGAGCCGTACTCAAAACCAGGCATCAAAAACAGACAATCAATCTGCACGCACACCCGTTTTCCGTCTTGTTTTACCCGAAGCCTTACCCTACTTTTGTATTGCACAGGAGATATGAAGAATTCAAGTGGGATTGTGCAAGGGGCGGGTTACACCCGCAAAAGTGACGCAAGTGGAAAATCCGTCAGGATTTGAAGCACAGGATAGACACCAAGGAGCTAGACGCAAGGTTCCGTTTATTCCTGGAAGACTTCGGGGGAGGGTTCTAAGCCCTCCCTTTCCAATTCTGCCACGATAGCACGCTGCCGCTTGAAGAAATGGATCCGCTGCAATTCCCCGCTGCATGATATCAACGTCGCAAACCGGCTCAGGGCCAGCACCCAGCGTTTGGTGTGCTCGAACATGTCCGGATCGGAGCTGCGCAGCGAGTTGATCGAGAACGCCTCGATGCAGCTCCCTCGGTAATGCCGTGCCGAAAGGTAGCAATAAGTCGCTTCGATATCCATATCCGAAATATAGACCGACACCGGCTGCCCGCTGCGGAACTGCCCGGAGACACAAATCTCTTCCAGTTCGTCGAGCATCTGCAGCAACTCGGCTTTCAGCACCTCGACGCTTTCGTCCGTGATCAGGTGCATGTTGCGGAACGCGCAGATGGCGTTGACCCAGCGCTTGGTACAGCTTCCGTCGAATACCAGGGTCGTGGAGGGCATCTGCTGCGCTTCGTGCACCAGGTCGCGGTAACTCTGCAAAAGCACCTCCGGTGCTTTCAGGTCTTCGAACTTGGCCCCCGAGCAGTCGATGAGCCCCTGCTGGTAGAGCCATTTGAAAAGCCTGAAATTGGTCAGGTTCAGATAGCGCATATAAAGCATCCGCGGAAACGAATTTCCGGCGATGGCCTGTTCGGCATCGTCGTCGGACGAAACCTCGCGGTAAAAAAGGGTATCCTGGTCTATAACCCCCGTATAATCTTCGAGCGCCGTATGGTAATCGCTGAAACTCAACCGGAAAAGCACATTCCCGAAATCCACGGCCCCGACCGTACGGTCGAGCGAAAAATTCATCTGCGCCGAAAGTACGCCCGCCTCCCCGAAGGTGAAAGGCACTTCGCCGCGCAGCCGGCGGTAAGCCGCCTCGCGGCCGATATTGAGCTTGTCTGTCAGAACGGTCGCCGCATTGGTGTATTCCGGGGTACTATTTTGTATAGCACCGATCAGTGCCGCATTAAGTTTTTCCAGAGGCATAGTGCAAGTGTATTAGCGTAATAAAATTCTCAATCCCAACCGCAAATTTAGCAAAATATTCATCATTAGGAACATTTCCGGGCAAAAGAAATGCACCATAAAAGGGAACCTCCGGCCGGAGGTTCCCTTTTTTTATCGGGTATGGGAATGCGGTTATTTGCCGAGCCCCATTTTCTCGATCAGCGCCCTGGTTTCGGGTTTGTGGCCGCGGAAGCGCACGTAGAGTTCCATCGGATGCTCGGTACCGCCCTTCGAAAGGATATTCTCACGGAACGAGCCGGAGACCTCGCGGTTGAAGATGCCCTTCTCCTTGAAGAGCGAGAAAGCGTCGGCCTCGAGCACCTCGGCCCACTTGTAGCCGTAATACCCCGCGGCATAGCCGCCCGAGAAGATATGTCCGAATGCCGGGGCCATGGCCGTACCGGGAACGACGGGCAGCACCTGCGTCGGAGCCATCGACGCGACCTCGAACTGCTCGACGTCGCCCTCGAAAGGCTCGGTGATCGTATGCCATGCCATATCGGTCATGCCGAACGAAAGCTGGCGCACGTTGGAATAGGCCGCCAGGTAATTCTGCGCGGCGACGATGCGGTCGACCACCTCGGCCGGGATCGGCTCGCCCGTCTGGTAATGCACGGCCCACAGGTCGAGGAACTCCTTCTCAGTAGCCCAGTTCTCCATGATCTGCGAAGGCAGCTCCACGAAGTCGCGGTAAACGTTCGTTCCGGTCTGCGACTCGTACTTGCCCTCGCCCAGCATACCGTGGAGCGAGTGGCCGAACTCGTGGAGGAAGGTTTCCACCTCGTCGAAGGTCAGCAGCGAAGGGGCCGTTTCGGTAGGCTTGGTGAAGTTCATCACCAGCGACACCAGCGGACGGGTCTCCTTGCCGTCGACGATCTTCGTACCCCGGAACTCGGTCATCCATGCCCCGGAACGCTTCGATTCGCGGGGGAAGAAATCGAGGTAGAGTACCGCCATGAAACGGCCGTCCTGGTCGGTCACGTCGTAGGCCGTCACGTCGGGATGGTACACCTCGATCTTGTCGTTGGGCGTGAAGTTCAGCCCGTAGAGCTTGTTGGCGAGCATGAAGACGCCCTTGCGGACGTTTTCGAGTTTGAAATAAGGTTTCACCAGCTCGTCGTTGAGCGCATATTTCTCATGCTTGTACTTCTCGTTGTAATAGCCCCAGTCCCACGGCATGAGCTGGCCTTTGAACCCGAGCGAAGCGGCATAGTCGGCGACGGTCTTATAGTCCTGGTCGGCATAGGCCTTGGTCTGGGAGAGCAGCTCGTCGAGGAAGGCCATGACCGTCGGGGTGTTCTCGGCCATGCGGCGTTCGAGCACGTAGTCGGCATAGCATTTATAGCCCAGCAGGTTGGCGATCTTCAGGCGCAGGTTGGCGATCTGTTTGACGACCGGCGTATTGTCGTTCTCGCCGCCCAATGCGCGCGAATTGTAGGCACGCCAGAGTTTCTCCTTGAGCGCACGGTTCGACGAATAGGTCAGGAAAGGCACATAGCTCGGTGCCTGCAACGTCACCGTCCAGCCCTTTTCACCGCGCGCCTTGGCATCGGCTGCCATGCCCTCCTTCACGAAGTCCGGCAGTTCGGCCACGACCTTCGGGTCGGTGATGTTGATCGAGAAGGCATTGGTCGCAGCCAGGGCGTTCTGGCCGAATTGGAGCGTCGCGGCCGACAACTCGGACGAATACTTGCGGTAGAGCTCCTTGTCCGCGTCGGACAGGGCGGCCCCGTTGCGTGCGAAACTCTGATAGGTATCCTCGAGCAGCTTCTTGTCCTCTTTCGAGAGGCCGCGGCCGGGTTTCCCGTAGACGGCCTTCACGCGGGCGAAGAGCTCGGGGTTGAGCGAGATGTCGTTCGACAGTTCGGTCAGCTTGGGCTGCACGCGCTGTGCGATCTGCTGCATTTCGTCCGACGTGTCGGCTTCGAGCAGGTTGAAGAAAAGCCCCGCGATGCGATTGAGCAGCTCGCCCTGACGCTCCAGCGCCACGATCGTATTGCCAAAGGTGGGTTTCTTGGGGTTGTTCACGATCGCGTCGATCTCGGCGCGCGAGCAGGCGATCGCGGCATCGAACGCCGGTTCGTAGTCCGCGAGTTTTATCTCGGAGAACGGCGG
>ENA-ORTU01002901-ORTU01002901.1-human-gut-metagenome-genome-assembly--contig:-NODE-2901-length-14902-cov-2.542264_pt1 | contig 14902 bp, 13 predicted proteins | sample MGYA00241910_ERZ509184 | MGnify/ENA primary metagenome ERZ509184 (study PRJEB26280, sample SAMEA2338847) | human gut metagenome | biome: human gut; feature: human-associated habitat; material: faeces... | reverse complement strand
ACCAGTGACACGAGGATTTTCAGTCCTCTGCTCTACCAACTGAGCTATCTGGGCAAGCTCGAGGTATATATTAGCATACTTTTTTTGAAAGTGCAAGATATAAAATTCAAATTTTGTAAAAAAATACAAGAACAGAAAATTCATATATTTGTAAACAGGGAACGGCGAGTGACTATTGAGATAACCGGAAAGATACAGTATAATAAGAGCCATTCGGAGGTTATAATGCAATGGCAGAAAGAAAACATATATTGCTGGCAGCAATCAATGCAAAATATATCCATTCCAATCTGGCGGTATACAGCTTAAAGGCGTATGCGAAAAAATATCAGAACCAGATTGGCCTGGCGGAGTATACGATCAATCAGAATCCGGATGATATTTTAAAGGGGATTTATCGCGATCATCCGGAGGTTCTGTGCATTTCCTGCTATATCTGGAATATTTCCTATGTGAAGAATCTGATCCGGGAAGTACATAAGGTGCTTCCTGACACAGCCATCTGGCTGGGAGGACCGGAAGTGTCCTATGATGCGCGGAAGGTGCTGGAGGAGCATCCGGAAGTGACAGGTGTGATGAAAGGGGAAGGGGAAGTGACTTTCCTGGAGCTGGCGGGCTTTTATCTGGAAGGCATCTCAGAACTGGCGAAGATTGAGGGAATTACCTACAGGGACGGGGATCAGATCCAGGAGAATCCCTGGAGAGGAATCACGGATCTGAGTACGATTCCGTTTGTCTACAAAGATCTGAAAAAATTCGAAAACCGTATCATTTATTACGAGTCGAGCAGGGGCTGTCCGTTCTCCTGCAGCTACTGCCTCTCCTCGATCGACAAGAAACTGCGGTTCCGGGATCTGGAATTGGTCAAAGAGGAATTACAGTTTTTCCTGGATCATAACGTGCCACAGGTAAAATTCGTGGATCGGACTTTTAACTGTAAACACGATCATGCGATGGCGATCTGGAAGTACCTGATCGCTCACGACAACGGGATCACGAATTTTCATTTTGAGGTGGCAGCGGATCTGTTAAATGAGGAAGAGATCGCACTGATTCGCACGATGCGTCCGGGAATGATCCAGCTGGAGATCGGTGTGCAGTCGACGAATCCGGATACGATCCGGGAGATCCACCGGAAAATGGATTTTGCTCAGGTATCCGAGGTGGTGACACGGGTGCAGGAAGGACATAACGTACATCAGCATCTGGATCTGATCGCGGGTCTTCCATATGAAGACTATGATTCGTTTGGAAAGTCATTCTGTGATGTCTATCAGCTGCGGCCGCAGCAGCTGCAGCTGGGGTTTCTGAAAGTGTTAAAGGGATCCTTTATGTATCAGGCGGCGCCGGAGTACGGTTGTGTATGTCAGAGCCGGGAGCCTTACGAGGTGCTGTATACCAGGTGGCTGCCATATGATGACGTTCTGCGGCTGAAACTGGTGGAAGAGATGGTGGAAGTCTATTATAATAGTAATCAGTTCGGAAAAACCCTGCGTGCGACAGAAAAATTATTTGACAATCCATTTGCGCTGTATGAGGCTCTGGGAGCATTTTATGATAAGAAGGGGTATATGGATATTTCGCATACCAGGATCCGCCGATACGAGATTTTACAGGAATTCCTGCAGGAATATGTAGATGAGGAGCAGATGGAATATTACCGGCAGCTGATGATCTGTGATCTGTATGCGAGAGAAAATATGAAAACCAGACCGGCATGGGCGAAGGATCTGAAAGCGTATAAGAGAGACATCCGGGAGTTTTATCTGAAGGAAGAAGAGACACATGAGTATCTGCCGGAGTATGAAGGATATGATGAGAAACAGCTGGCGCGTATGACCCATCTGGAGCGGATGGACTACGATCCGGATACCGGAGTGAGGGAGCCGTGCTGGATCCTGTTTGATTACCGGAGCAGGGATGTACTGACGTACGATGCGAAAATGGTAAAATTATCATTGGCTGACATAATGCAAAAATAATTGCCTGTTGCCTGCCTGGGAAAAACGGATGGCAGATGAGCAGAAGTATGTTTTCCGGTACAGGGAGCAGTTAGTAGGAGAAGACGAAGGGTAAGAGAGAAAGGAAAAGAAAATACGATGGAAAAAACAGCATGTCCGTCCAGCTATGTGGTTGTGGATCTGGAGACCACGGGTCTGTATCCGTCTCAGGACCGGATCCTGGAGATCGGAGCGGTCAAGGTTCTGGACGGAGAGGTGGCAGATACCTTTTGTATGTTTGCAGATCCGCAGATGAAGATTCCGGAGAAGATCCGGGAATTAACGGGAATTACACAGGAGATGGTAGCAGGACAGCCGACACCGGCAGAAGCAGTGCGTGCCTTTCTGGACTTCTGCGGGGAACTGGATCTGATGGGGCACAACCTGATCTTTGATTACAGCTTTCTGAAGCATCAGGCGGCGGATCAGAAGATTCCTTTTGAAAAAAATGGAATTGATACTCTGAAGATCGCAAGAACGCTGCTTCCGGATCTGGAGAGCAGGAGCCTGACGAATCTGTGCGGGTATTTTCAGATCGACCGGGCACACGCGCACCGGGCGTATCACGACGCACTGGCAACCCATGAACTGTATCAACATCTGATACGGATCGCAGGAGAAGGGCAGGAGCGGATCTTTCAGCCGAAACAGTTACAGTATAAGGTAAAACGACGCGGTCCGATCACACCGGCACAAAAAGCATACTTGAATGATCTGGTGAAATATCATAAAATAGAACTGGATGTGTCTGTTGACAGCTTAACGAAAAATGAGGCATCCAGGAAAATCGATACGATTATTGCCCGGTACGGGCGCATAAAGAGGTGAATGAAAAATGAATATGTGGAAGAAAAACAGAAGGCAGATTGTAGCGGGAATTATCGCAGTTATACTGGTACTTGCGATGGTGGTTCCGATGGTTTTGGAAGTAATGTTATAAGGGATTGACATACAGATGAAGAAGAAAATAATGGCGGCCCTGCTGGCGGGAGTCATGCTGTTACAGCAGCCTGTCAGCGGATGGTGCGCACAGAATACAGAGCTCACACAGAAGTCAGAGGCGAGGCAGGAGAGTGAAAGCAGTGAAGATACGGCTGACGGAAGTGAGGATGACACAGAGGCTACCGGAACAGCTGCTGCAGATGACGGAGAAAACAGTCAGGAAGAAGACAGCGAAGATGTGCCGACACTGCAGGCAGAGACGGATGAAGTCACACTCGATACCGGTACATCGGACAATGCGCCCGAGGGACAGCGGAAGATTCTGGATCATATTTACGCGGAAAGTGTGGATCTGTCCGGTATGACGCAAGAAGAGGCACAGGAAGCGCTGCAGACCCGAGTGGATGAGATTACAGGTTATCAGATCGTTCTTCATATGGATGATATGTCCATCGGTGTGACAGCAAAAGAACTGGGTGTTACCGGGGATAATGACGGCACGATCCGGCAGGCGATGGATGTGGGACAGGTCGGCAATGTCATCAAACGATATAAGGTGAAAAAAGCACTGGAACAGGAAAATCTGCAGCTGGATCTTTCTTATCAGGTAGATGAGGAGAGTGTGAGGAAGGCACTGGAGACCTATTGTGTAGCGTTGAACCGTGAAGTGGTGAATTATGAGTTGACCAGAGAAAATGGTGAGTTCAAGATCACCAACGGTGCGCGTGGAGTTACCTTGAATGAGGATGGTTCTGTGGATAAAGTGACGGATTATCTGGAACATGTGTGGAAAGATGGTCCGGGAAGTGTGGATCTGGATGTGGAGATCACAGAGCCGAAAGGATCCCAGGAAGAACTGGCGAAAGTAAAGGATGTACTGGGACAGGGAGTCACCGATTATTCCGCCAGCAGCGCAGCCAGAGCGACGAATGTAAAAAACGGTACTTCCAAACTGAACGGGAAAGTTCTCTATCCTGGAGAGGAGATTTCCGTCTGTGACAATATGGTACCGTTTACTGAAGAAAATGGATATGAACCGGCCGCATCATATGCGAATGGTACGGTAGTGGAATCTTTTGGAGGAGGTATCTGCCAGGTATCTACAACTTTATATCAGGCAGTATTACAGGCAGAACTGGAAGTGACAGAGCGACATAATCATTCCATGATCGTCAAATATGTAGAACCGTCCATGGATGCGGCAATTGCAGAAGGTGCAAAGGATTTCCGGTTTGTGAATAATACGGAAGCACCGATTTATATTGAAGGATATACCTACGGGGGAAAGATTTATTTTACTCTGTATGGAGAGGAATATCGTTCTGCAGACCGAAAAGTGACCTATGAAAGTGAAACGCTGGAGACTATTGATCCGACGACCGAACTGACTGCAGATCCGGAGAAAGCCTTTGGAAGTATGGAACAGATCCAGAGTGCCCATACCGGATACAAGGCAAAACTGTGGAAAATTGTCACGGAGAATGGGGAACAGGTCAGCAAAGAAGAAGTAAATAACAGTTATTATCAGATGACGCCAAATAAATACAAAGTCGGTGTAAAAACCAGCAATGCGGAAGCGTCCAGCGCCATGTATACAGCAATTGCAAACAACGATCTGAATCAGGTCTATGTGGTACTGAACCAGTATGGCGGCTGACAGATGCGGAGGAGAAAATCATGAAGATAGGAAAACTGCCGGAACCGGTATTGATCCGTTCGGTATTAAAACAGGTAAAACACAGAAGAGAGGAAGTACTGGTCGGTCCGGCGGTAGGGCAGGACTGCGCCGCTCTTGAGGTAGGTGAAGATGAAGTTCTGGTGATGTCCACGGATCCGATTACGGGAACCGCAAAGGATCTGGGACATCACAGCATCCATATCACGGCAAATGATCTTGCGGCAGCCGGTGCAGATCCGGTGGGAGTGATGCTGACTGTAATGCTCCCGGATACCGTTGAAGAGCCGGAGATCCGGAAAATGATGCATGATGCGGAAGAAACCTGTGAAAAACTGCATATGGAGATCCTGGGCGGGCATACGGAGATCACCAACGTGGTAAAGCAGCCGTTGATCTCCGTAACCGGTGTTGGCAAGATGAAAAAAGAGAATCTGCGCACGGTATCCCAGATCCGTCCGGATCAGGATATCATCGTGACCAAATGGATCGGTCTGGAAGCAACAACGATTCTCGCAAAAGAAAAAGAAGATGAACTCAAAAAAAGATTTCCGGCTGTTCTGATTGATACAGCAAAAGATTTTGACCAGTATCTGTCCGTGGTACCGGAGTCACGGATCGCCGTGGAACATGGTGTATCCTCTATGCATGATATCACAGAGGGCGGTGTCTTCGGTGCATTCTGGGAGATGGCGAGCGGAGCCGGTGTCGGTCTGGAAGTGGATCTGAAGAAGATCCCGATTCGCCAGGAGACCGTGGAGATCTGTAACTATTTTGGGGTCAACCCCTACCAGATCATGTCCAGCGGTTCCATGATGATCGCGGCAGATGACGGTCACGAACTGGTGAGAAAACTGGAACAGGCAGGCATCCATGCCGTTGTGGTAGGTCGTACCAACAGCGGGAACGACCGGATTCTTCGAAATGGTGAGGATGTCCGATATCTGGACAAACCGCAGCCGGATGAGTTATACAAAGTAATGGGGTAAGAGAATATGGCAAAGTTAAATATTGTTCTTTATGAGCCGGAGATCCCGTCCAATACAGGAAACATCGGACGTACCTGTGTGGCGACAGGTACGAGACTGCATCTGATCGAGCCGCTGGGCTTCCGGTTAAATGAAAAATCAATCAAACGTGCAGGGATGGATTACTGGGATGACCTGGATGTCACCCGGTATATCGATTATCAGGATTTTCTGGAGAAGAATCCCGGTGCCAAGATCTATATGGCATCGACAAAAGCACCACAGACCTATACGGAAGTGCAGTATGAGGAAGATGCCTACATTATGTTTGGAAAAGAAAGCGGCGGGATTCCGGAGGAGATTTTACTGGAAAACCAGGAGACTGCGATCCGTATCCCGATGATGAACGATATCCGTTCGCTGAATCTGAGCAATTCCGTAGCGATCGTACTCTACGAGGCACTGAGACAGCACAATTTTGATCATATGCAGCTGGGTGGTCATCTGACCAGATATGAGTGGAAATAAAGAAAGACAGGATAAAAAAAGCAGGGGAATCAGCTCGTTCCCCTGCTTTTTTCTAATGTAAAGATGAATTCGGTACCGACCCCTTCAGTACTGATAACATTGATATTCTGATTGTGTGCGGCAACGATCTCGCGGACAATAGATAGTCCGAGCCCGGTACCTTTGCGGTCTTTGCCACGGGAAGAATCAATCTTATAAAAACGATCCCAGATTTTATTCTGTTTTTCTCTGGGTATACCCACACCGGAGTCTTTTATGGATACGAAAACTGTACCATGACGTTCGGAAGTTTCTGCCTTGATGATGGAGCTGTCTGAACTGAATTTGATGGCGTTATCGATCAGATTGTACAGTACCTGCTGGATCTGTTCCATATCGGCGTGTACCATCAGAGTTTCTGATTCCAGATGCAGTTCAATGGTAATCATCTTTTTACGGCAGATCCCCTCAAAAGTGGCTACTGTATTTTTGATCGTACGGTTGATATCAAAGTCGTTCATATGCAAAGGACGCCCTTTGGAGTCCAGTTTATCCAGGGTCAGAAGACTCTGGGTCAGCTTTTCCAGACGTTCGGTCTCATCAACCACGATTTTCAGATAACGATCCTGCATCTCAGGTGGAATCGTTCCATCCATGATCGCTTCCACAAAACCCTTGATTGAAGTAAGGGGGGAGCGAAAATCATGGGAGACATTGGCTACGAATTTGTGCTGATATTCTCCCGATTTGCTCAGTTCTCCGGACATATAGTTCAGGGTATCGGCCAGGTAGCCCATTTCATCATTGGTTGTGACAGGAATGTTATAATCCAGATTTCCTGCTGCATATTCGTTGGCTCCTGCGGTGATTTTCTTCAGCGGCCGGTATACGGAATGAGAAAACAGACCAAGAATCATGAGAGAACAAAGGAGCAGGATCGCAAACACGATATGGACCGGACCGAGAACAGATTCTTTCTGATCAATGATCACGGTCATCGGAAGATGAATCGATACATACCCTTTGGTGGTCAGGTTTTTCGTGATAGGAACCAGTGTGCTGACCATATTTTCCTTAAAATATCCATGAAAAGTACCTGTAATATAATTGTCTGATCCCATGATCGCAGGATCAAAGTCTTTAAGCGAGCTTTGTGCCATTGCAGTGTATGGTTTGCCGGTATCAATCAATGGCTGTCCGGACGGGTTCAGAATCAGGATCCGGGAATCCTGAAAAGCAGAGAGGGTCTTTAGCTGATTATAGGCAGCTTCCACATCTGCATTGTCTGAATAATCCGTATTTGCCTGATAGGAGGCGAGAGAAATCGCTTCTTTGTACAGGGCGGCTCCGGTGTCTTCCAGAATATGTTTCTGGATCAGGGAAGATCCCAGCGTAGAGATTAACACCGTTCCGAGAATACCGAGAAAAATATAGGCTGTGATAAATTTGGAATACAGTGTTTGTCTCATCAGGATTTAACCTCAAATTTGTAACCGATGCCCCATACAGTACTGATCGACCAGGACGGATGATCTTTGATCTTTTCACGCAGTCTCTTGATATGTACGTCTACGGTACGGGTATCGCCGATGTATTCATATCCCCAGATATGATCCAGAAGCTGTTCTCTGGTAAATACCTGATTAGGTGAGGAAGCGAGAAAATACAGAAGTTCCAGTTCCTTTGGCGGCATGTCGATAGTCATCCCCTGATAGATAACGGAATAGTTGGTCAGATTGATGATCAGATCCGGATATTCCACGTATTTTCCGGCAGGTGCCGACGGAGCGGAAGGGACAGGCTGGAAACGGCGGAGAACCGCTTTGACCCGGGCTACCAGTTCTTTGGAATCGAAAGGTTTGATCATATAATCGTCAGCACCCAGTTCCAGGCCGAGCACCTTATCAAAAACTTCTCCTTTTGCAGAGAGCATGATGATCGGTACATTGGATTTGTGTCGGATCTCTCTGCAGACCTGATAGCCGTCCATACCGGGAAGCATCAGATCCAGGAGGATCAGGTTCGGCTGAAAGGAAGGAAATGCACTCAAAGCTTCCTCCCCGTCGTTGACAATCTTACACTCAAAACATTCTTTGGTAAGATAAAGAGATATCAGTTCGGCGATGTTGTTGTCATCGTCTACAATCATTATTTTCTGTTTGGATACCATAAAAACTCCTTGTTGTAGCGGGATATTACTTACTGAATAGTTATTTTATTTCTTGAAATTTACAATCGTAACACCGGCATCTCCCTCGCCAAATTCTGCCAGATGGAAGGAAGAGACATATTTTACCCGGCGCAGATAGTTATGGATGCCCTTCCGCAGGGCTCCGGTACCTTTTCCGTGAACGACACGGACACTTGGAATATGTGCCAGATATGCATCATCCAGATACTTATCCAGTTCCGCGATGGCTTCATCGACGGTACGGCCGAGCAGATTGATCTCGATGCCGACGGATGAAGATTTTGACATCTTGATCTTCCCGGCGCTGGTGCGCTGCATATTCGGTGCGGAGATCACGGTTTCTTCCTGTAACAGTACCAGATCGGAGATATGGATCTTGGATCGCATGATACCCATCTGTACCAGAAGATAACCTTTGGCATCCGGGAGGGTGCTTACCGTTCCTTTGAGATTCAGACTCAGTACTTTCACACCATCGCCCAGATGCAGATCGGAAGGCTTCAGATTACCTGTGACCTTCTTTTCTTTCCTGGACATATTGCTTTCGACTTTGTTCATCTTCTTACGGAGATCCTGTCGTTTATTTTCCATTTCTTTGATGGAAATATTGGCTTTTCCGAATTTGTTAAAGTCTTTGATCGTCTGATCCGCATATTCTTTTGCATCACGGAGGATTGCATGTGCCTGCTCGTTGGCTTCCCGGAGGATCCGGTCACGCTGCTGGTTCAGTTTTTCCTGCTTGGTCTCTAGCTGTTTTTTCAGATCTTCGACTTCGGTCTTGTAGCGGGCAATCTCCATGCGTTCTTTTTCGATGGTGATACGGTTTTCTTCCAGGGTGGAGATCACATCCTCGAAGGACTCGTCTTCCTGGCTGATCTGTTTTTTTGCATCATCGATAATATACGATGGCAGTCCCAGCTTACTGGAAATGGCAAAGGCATTACTCTTTCCGGGAACACCGATCAGTAAGCGGTAGGTAGGACGAAGCGTTTCCACATCAAATTCACAGGAAGCATTTTCTACACCCGGTGTGGAGAGTGCGTACACTTTCAATTCACTGTAATGCGTGGTTGCCATAGCACGGATGCCCTGTTTTTGCAGATAGTTCAGAATCGAGATTGCCAGTGCGGCACCTTCCGTCGGGTCGGTACCCGCTCCCAGCTCATCGAAGAGAACGAGGGATTTCGGATCAGCCTTTTCGATAAAGGAAACCACGTTGGTCATATGGGAGGAGAAGGTACTGAGCGACTGCTCGATACTCTGCTCGTCTCCGATATCTGCATAGACTTCCTCAAAAACAGATAATTCAGAACGATCCAGTGCAGGAATATGAAGACCTGCCTGACCCATCAGAGTCAGAAGCCCGACGGTTTTTAAGGAAACAGTTTTTCCACCGGTATTCGGACCGGTAACGATGAGCAGATGAAATTCTTTTCCAAGATGGATATCGATCGGAACAACCTTTTTCTTGTCAATCAGTGGGTGACGGCCTTTGCGGATGTTGATATAGCCTTTGGTATTAAAGATCGGTCGTGTGGCATTCATATCCATGGCAAGGGCAGCGCGGGCAAAGATAAAGTCCAGTTCTACCAGATTTTCCAGGTTATAGCGGAGATTTTCACGTTCCTGGGCAGCCATGTTACTTAAAGAAGCCAGGATGACTTCAATCTCTGCCGCTTCTTTCATCTCCAGATCTCGGATCTCATTGTTCAGTTTTACGATCGCCATCGGTTCGATAAAGAGGGTGGAACCGGTGGAAGACTGATCATGGATCATACCAGGTACCTGGCTTTTGTATTCGGCTTTGACCGGGATACAGTAGCGGCCGTTTCGCATGGTGATCACAGCGTCCTGCAGATATGTTCTTGCGGAGCCGTTGACCATACCGGCAAGCTGTGTATGAATGCGTTCGCCGGTCACTTTCATCGAACGGCGGATCTGTTTTAAGGTTGCGCTTGCATCATCGGCGATCTCGTCTTCGGAGAGGATGCATCGACGAATCTCTGTATTTAACAGCGGCAGAGGTTCCAGGGCATCGAAAAGATCATCCAGAGAGTCCCTCTGTTGATTTTCTTTTTCACGGCGGCCGTAAGATTTTACCCGGGAGGTATTATCCAGAAGGGCACAGATCTGCAACAGTTCTGTGATCCCCAGGGTACTTCCAATCTCAAGGCGTTTCAGGGAACCGCGGATATCTTTGGCACTGCCGAAGTTAATGTTTCCTTTCTGAAACAGACGGGACAGGGCATCCTGAGTCTGTTCCTGCTTATATTCAATCTCTCCTGGTGAACAGGAAGGAAGAAGATTCTCGCAGCGGATCTTTCCGAGAGGGGAGGAAGCATGGGCTGCAAGCATCTCGATGATTTTGGTATATTCCAGTGTTTTTAAAGCTTTGTTATTCATAATGTTATATCCTTTCTATACGCCTTATTCTACTCTATCTGAGAAGGAAAAGAAAGGCAAAAAGCCGGGCAGCAAAAAGTTTTTTCGGTATGTCATAAAATGTTCATATATATTTGATAAAATATTAAGGAAATTCTCAGGCAGCAGCCGTTTTTCCATTGTGTTACGGAAAAGCAGAGTTCAAAACACAGGGAAAAACGGTGCAGTTACAGTTGGAGTCAGAGACAGGAGACTACGTGTATGGATAAAAAGAATGATCACAAGCAGGACGAATACGATTTTTACCGGGAAGTGATGAAAAAGAAGCCTCTGGATAAACGAAAAATCGCGGTGAGTGCGGCAGGAGTGGCAGCAGGAGCGGTATTGTTCGGTGTGATTGCGGCATTTGTATTTGTAAAGTCGGTGCCTTATTTCCGACCGGAGGAAGAACAGCCGAGAGTGAATATCGTGGAGGGAGCATCGACGGACGGGGGCGAAGAAAATACTCCTCAGCAGGAGATACCGGAAGAAGAAAGCGGAGATGCGCCGACCGATGAAAATGATACAACAGACACGGAGACACAAAAAGAGCCGCTGACTCTGCAGGAATATTCGGATCTGTATCAGCAGATTTCAGAGGCAGCCAGTGAGCCGAAAAGTTCTGTAGTTGTGGTACAGGGATTTACCAACGATGTGGACTGGATGAATAATTCCTTTGAAGACGAAAAGCAGGCCTCCGGCTTTCTGGTGGCAGATACGGGAAAAGAATACTACGTGCTGACAGAATACCGGGTGGTGGATACGGTGGACCGGATTCTTGTGACCTTCTGTGATGGCAATACGGTAGACGGGCATTTTCTCAAACAGGATGAGGCTACCGGACTTGCAGTGATCAAGATTTCCAGAAATGATCTCAGCAAAGAGACAAGAGATGTGATTGCAGTGGGTGAACTGGGAAGCGCATCTTCGGTGAATCAGGGAGATCTGGTACTTGCACTGGGAAGTCCGTCCGGTTATCCGGACTCGGTAGTCTGCGGCCGGGTGACTTCCACAACAAATGTGAAAAGTACGGTGGACAGTGAATATCATCTGCTTACGACGGATATTATGGGAAACAGCGAGGGAAGCGGGGTTCTGGTCAATCTGGACGGAAAGATCGTGGGTGTGATCGCGCAGTCTTTTTCCGGGGAGGCGGATACCGGGGTGGTGACGGCATTATCAATCTCGGATCTGCGGAAACTGATTGAGCAACTGTCAAATAATGAAGATCTGATATACCTCGGTGTCCGGGGACAGGATATCAGCAGCAGTCTCTCACAGAAAACCGGAATTCCTACAGGTATTTATGTAAACTCCGTGGAGGAGGATTCTCCGGCGATGAACGCTGGGATCCAGAACGGAGATGTGATCGTGAAAGTGGGAAATGAAAGTGTCGAGACGCTGTCGAGACTGCGAACACGCCTGGATCAGTCGAAAAAGGATCAGAAGATCAAAGTGACGGCGATGCGAAAAGGTGCGGAAGGATATGTGGAAATAGTGTTTGACGTAACGCTGGATGCGTTATAAACTATAAAAGAATCTGTAAAAAAAGAATAGTGAGATAAAAAATGTGGTATAGGGACGATGGCTTTCTATACCACAAAACTTCTGCGGAGTTTTCACTGACAGAAAATCAGGCAGAAAGACGGAAGGAGATTATATGAAATTTATTCAGGAATTTTTTGAGGGATGCCGGGTGTCCGGAATTTACCTTTGTAAACATAAACAGGCAGCAGTGACAAAAAACGGAAAACCATATGAAAATGTGATTCTGCAGGACAAGACCGGGACAATCGATGCCAAGATCTGGGATCCGAATTCGCTGGGGATTGATGATTTTGAAACACTGGATTATATTGAAATCATGGGAGATGTCACCAATTTTGCAGGTGCACTGCAGCTGAACATCAAGCGTGCAAGAAAAGCCCGTGAGGGAGAGTACGATCCCACCGATTATCTTCCGGTGAGCAAATGTGATATCGACGAGATGTACGGAGAACTGATGGCGATTATCAAAACCATCCAAAATCCATACCTGTCCCGTCTGTTAGAACTGTTTTTTGTGGAGGATGAAGCATTCATCAAACGCTTCCGCTTCAATTCCGCAGCCAAGACAGTACACCACGGTTTTGTGGGCGGACTGCTGGAGCATACGTTAAATGTGACCAAACTCTGCGATTTTTATACGAAAGCCTACCCTGCACTGAACCGCGACCTGCTTCTGACCGCAGCAATCTTTCATGATATCGGAAAGACGAAAGAAATTTCTGCATTTCCGATGAATGATTATACCGATGACGGACAGCTGCTGGGCCATATTATGATTGGAGCGGAGATGCTCCATGATGCGATCCGTGAGATCCCGGATTTCCCGGCAAAAGTGGAGAGTGAGTTAAAGCACTGCATCCTGGCGCACCATGGAGAACTGGAATACGGTTCCCCGAAGAAACCGGCACTGATGGAGGCGGCAGCGCTGAATATGGCAGACAACACGGATGCCAAGATGGAAACATTTACCGAGCTTTTCGACAATGCGAAAGATCCGAACGAATGGCTTGGCTACAACCGGCTGTTTGAATCAAATATCCGTAAAACCAGTATGTAAAGAAAGGGCAGATCCATGGAATACAAAAAGAATGATCTTCTGACTGTAACCATCGAGGATATGGGACATGACGGGGAAGGAATCGGAAAAGTGGACGGTTATACCGTATTTGTAAAAGACACAGTGATCGGCGATAAAGTACAGGCAAAGATCATGAAGGCGAAGAAAAATTACGGTTATGCCAGACTGGTGGAGATCATGGAGCCGTCGAAGGACCGGGTCGAGCCACGCTGTGCGTACGCCCGTCAGTGCGGCGGCTGCCAGATCCAGGCACTTTCTTATGAAAAACAGCTGGCATACAAACAGCAGAAGATTGCAAATAATCTGATCCGGATCGGCGGTTTTCAGAAAGAAGAGATTCCGATGCAGCCGATCATCGGCATGGAAGATCCGTACCATTACAGAAACAAAGCGCAGTTTCCGGTGGGATGCGACAAAGAAGGCCATCTGATCGCCGGATTCTATGCCGGAAGAACTCACTCGATCATCAGCAACCGGAAATGTTATCTCGGCGTGGAAGTCAACGAACAGATCCTGAATCTGGTGCTGGCGCATATGGAAGCGTATGATATTCCGGCCTATGATGAGATGACCGGGAAGGGTCTGGTGCGTCACGTACTGATCCGTTATGGATTCCAGTCGAAAGAGATTATGGTCTGCCTTGTTGTCAACGGCAGCCGCATCCCGGAGGCGGAAGAACTGATCGCGAAGCTTTGCAAGATTCCGGGGATGACCAGTATTTCTCTGAATATCAACAGGGAAAAGACGAACGTGATTCTGGGGAGAAAAGGGAAACTTTTATGGGGCAAGGAATATATCCCCGATACATCGGACCGATCGCCTATCAGATCTCCCCGCAGTCTTTTTACCAGGTCAATCCGGTGCAGACACAGAAACTTTACGAAAAAGCCCTGGAATATGCAGGTCTGGAAGGAAATGAGACGGTCTGGGATCTCTACTGCGGAATCGGAACAATTTCCCTCTTCCTCGCCCAGAAAGCAAAACAGGTCTATGGTGTGGAAATTGTCCCGGCTGCCATCGAGGATGCAAAACGAAATGCAACGCTGAATCATATCACCAATGCAGAATTCTTTGTAGGAAAAGCGGAAGAAGTGTTGCCGGAAAAATACGAAAAAGAAGGCATCTATGCGGATGTGATCGTGGTGGATCCGCCGCGGAAAGGATGCGAAGAGAGCGTACTGGCTACGATGGTAAAGATGCAGCCGAAACGGATCGTGTACGTAAGTTGTGACTCTGCGACTCTGGCCCGGGATCTGAAATATCTGCGGGGGGAAGGATATGAAGTTAAGAAGGTGCAGGGGGTGGATCAGTTTCCTCATACGGTGCATGTCGAGACTTGTGTTTTATTGTCCAAACTAGGATAAAAGCTGGCTGAAAATTGAAGACCTAGACATGAAATTTTGCAATAAAGGTCAATGATCAGCTATATATTTGTCTTATTATTGGTGTCTGGAATCTTGCTCTTTTCTCTGGATGCAACCAGTGCCGAATTGAAAGCTCGTGATTAGATGGAATGGGTCAGATTGGTAAATGGTATTCGTAATATGGCAGAAGAGATTGTGTTAAAAGAAT
>ENA-ORTU01002900-ORTU01002900.1-human-gut-metagenome-genome-assembly--contig:-NODE-2900-length-14903-cov-3.122306_pt1 | contig 14903 bp, 17 predicted proteins | sample MGYA00241910_ERZ509184 | MGnify/ENA primary metagenome ERZ509184 (study PRJEB26280, sample SAMEA2338847) | human gut metagenome | biome: human gut; feature: human-associated habitat; material: faeces... | reverse complement strand
AATCACTAATTCGTTCTTCAAGGTTTTCCTCCTGTAAAATACGATCCTTTCAGTCGATGGTCAGCGCCGCCGGAAGTCCCTTGCGCGCATTTTCTGCGGCAGCCTGCAGCTGTTCCAGCAAAGTCATCGTGCCGCCGCTCCTTCCGCGTGATAATCGCCGCTCTTGCCGCCGGTCTTGTGCAGCAGCAGCGTCTCATCAATACGCATACCGCGGTCCACCGCCTTGCACATGTCGTAGACGGTCAGCGCGGCAACAGAGGCCGCCGTGAGTGCTTCCATCTCAATGCCGGTCTTGTGCGAGCAGCGCAGCGTGCTGACAACGCGCACCTGCGTCTCCGAGACAGCCTCAATGGCGATGTCCACGCTCTCGATCGGGATTGGATGACACATCGGAATCAGCTCTGCCGTCCGCTTGGCCGCCATAATGCCCGCGATGCGCGCGCACGCGAACACATCGCCCTTGGGCACTGTGCCGTCAAGGATCATGCGCAGCGTCTCCGGCTGCATGGTCAGCACGGACTGCGCCACAGCTTCGCGCTGCGTGACCGGCTTTGCGCCGATGTTCACCATGTGCGCTGCACCGTTTTCATCCAAATGGGTCAGTTTCATGTTGTTCCTCCCGAAAATTCATTCTGTTCTGCAAACACAAAAACACCGCTCAAAACGACGTTTAAGCGGTGTTTCATCTGGTCCGAGTGACAGGATTCGAACCTGCGGCATCCTGCTCCCAAAGCAGGCGCGCTACCAACTGCGCTACACCCGGATAGTATTGTGAGCGCCCCGTATTCCGAGGAACCGAGGCGCTTGATGGTGCCGGTGACCGGACTCGAACCGGTACGCTGTCGCCAGCGGTGGATTTTGAGTCCACTACGTCTACCAATTCCATCACACCGGCATAACATGGTTATTATATCGTAAATCGCACCGGTTGGCAAGAGGAATTTTCCGAAAAGGGCATTTTTCTTTCACTGCTGCAAAAGATAACAGCCATTCCCACGGGAATGGCTGTTATCTTTTAAAACAAATGTGCAACGCCAATTACACCCTGAGAACCGAGCAGCATAATGAAACCTGCAACAATTACGCCGCACAGAATCGAAGTCAGCGCCTTGGTTTTCGGCATTTTGAGCAGCGTTGCGATCAATGCACCCGACCATGCTCCGGTGCCCGGCAGCGGGATCGCCACAAAAAGGAACAGACCCAGCCGTTCATACCTGGTGACCTGACCGGTCTTTCCGAGCAGCTTTTCACGGTACTTGGTGGCAAAGCCGGAAAGCAGGCCGAGCGAGCACACCCAGTCCAGCAGCTTTTCGCCGAAGAACAGTAAAAACGGGATCGGGATCATATTGCCGATCACAGCCAGCGGGATCAGCTCGATCGCCGGCACGCCTGCGACCGCGCCCAGCGGGACCGCACCGCGCAATTCTACCAGCGGAACCATGGAGATGAGCACAACCGCCAGTTCACGGCCTGCGCCCATCAGCCAGTTGAATAACGATGAAAACACGATTTTTTCCTCCTGACAAGTGTTCTATGGTAAACAGCGAATACTCACACAGATATACTTGTTAATGATACCCTATTCCGCATACAAACGCAAGCGCTGCAATCGTAAAATCTGTGTAAAATAATTTGACGCACCCCTTGCGAACGGTTATACTGAATATATAAAGGAGGGGATCTCCATGCCGCGAGGACAAAAAGACGCTGCCTTTTACGACAGCGCAGCTCTGCTTGTGCTTTCTCTGCTTGAGGAGGCGGACAAGACCGGTTTTCAGCTGCTGCATGAGGTGGAGTGCCGCTCAGACTGCGCGTTTGCCATCCGCGAAAGCCGCCTGTATCCCCTGCTGCACGGACTTGAGGCACGCGGCGATGTCCGCTCCTGTGAACGGCAGACCGAGGACGGCACGCACCGTTTTTACCGGCTGACCCGTCAGGGCGTGAAAACGCTCACCTGCTGCCGGGAACAGTGGAAAACCTGCCGCAAGCCAATCGGAGGTGGCGCCTGTGTCACCAAATAAGCTGATTGTGCCGTACCTGCACCGCGTGTGCCGGCATCTCCTGTGGCCGCCTTACCGTGCCCGCGTTCGCCGGGAACTGACCGACCATATTCTCAGCCGCGCGGAGGAGCTGCGCTGCCGCGGCAGTCTCACGCAGGAGCAGGCTGTGCGTCAGGTGCTGCGCGCACTCGGTGACCCGGATGTGCTGGGAAAGGCTCTGCGGCAGGCACGCCTGCCGCTTGCACGGGTAGTGTACAATGTGATTTTCGCCACTGTGTGGATCGCGATTCTGCTCTGTGCGTTATATCTGATAATTTACCTGCTGTAAGCAGCACAAAAGCGTTCTGTATGAGATTTACAGAACGCTCAGTTTGTAGTAAACCAATTTGATCCTATCGCGCGGTAGCGCGTGTTTCAATAGAATTTGCCATGCAAATTCCAAAAATCCGGGGACATGTGCCACGCAGCGCGGCCAAGAAGCCGCGCAAGGATGGCGTTCGGTTTTTTATACTTCTGGAGGGAGAAAGTTTCTGTATAGGAACTTTCGGACGACTTTGGAACGGCCCACGGTCCGTTCCTGCTTGTCGGCGAAACTGCAGTTTCGCGACAGCCTCTTACAGAACGCTTTTTTTATTTCCTTTCGCTGTGCAGCATCCACAGCTTGCCGAGAGTCTGCACCAGGCACGCCACAAGGATGACGCCGAACGCCATCGCGCCCGCCTCCTCGATGAACAGCGTACCGTATCGAGCAAAGCCTGCCGTGTCGCCCTGCACGAGCGCAAGCGTCGTGTAATACAGGTCGCCGCCCGGAATCAGCGGCACCAGCATAGGCACGAGCAGCGTGATGACAGGCGCTTTGAGCAATCGCGCGAGCAGCTCGGCCAGTGCGGCCGTTGCCAGCGTAGAGACAAAAAACGCGGTCACGCGGTTATCATACCACTGCATCGCCAGCAGGTATACACCCCAGTTTACCGCAGCACCCAGCATGATCGTGATCAGGCGGCTACCGGAAATATGAAACAGCAGTCCGAAGCCGAGTGCACCGATCATCGCCATGACAATCTGCAGAAGGATTTCACCCGTCATACGGCACCGCCCCCAGTCTGCATGAGCACGAGTGCGCAGCCTGCCGCGATGGCAAGCGCTCGCAAAACCGCTTCAAATGCGCTGAGCAGTCCGGTGATGGTGTCGCCCACGAAAATATCGCGCATGGAGTTGACGAACGGAATGCCCGGAATCAGCAGCATGATGTTGCCGATAATGATATAATCCAGATTCTGTCCCATGCCGGTTTTTACCGTGAGAGCCGCTGCCGCGCACATCGCCGCCGAGCTGACCATGGTCAGCACCAGCGGCTGCAGCGAAATCCGATCACCGAGCACGCCAATGACATACAGCAGCACGCTGCACAGCATGGCGGCTATGCCGTCTCTCCAGGTGCCGCCGAAGAACACAGCGAACGAGCCTGACGTGATCAGATACGCCAGCGGCAGCCGGCAGCGCAGCTTATCCGGTGCGGTGCGGATAGCTTCCAGACGTGCGTGTAATTCCTCTGGCGGGATAGGATTCACACATACCTTGCGCGACAGCTCGTTGACCGCCTCAATGCAGCGCATATCGGTTCCTCGCCGCAGGATGCGGCGTGTCTGCGTGATCACCTGATCGTCTGCCGTCCGTACCGTTACTGCCATGCTGGCCGTGATGGTCAGCACATCCGCTCGTACAAAACCATAGGCGCGTGCCAGACGGCGCATGGTGTCCTCTACGCGAGCTGCCTCAGCACCCGAGGTCAGCAGCAGCTCTCCCGCATCCAGCACAGCGGAAAGTGTCTGCTCCGGTCGATCCATCAAACCACGCTCCTCTCATTACAGCAGCGGCGCGAACAGACGCAGCACGCTTGCCATGATCGACCGAATCCACGGCACACGGCGCAGCCATTCGTCATCAATCCGGCGGCTGACATTGATTGTCTCCATAATGTCCTGCTTAACGGCAGCAACGACCGAGCTGTTGTAGAAGCAGGTCGCGCACTCAAAGTGCAGGAAGAACGAGCGGAAATCCATGTTGATCGTACCGACCACCGCCGTATCATCGTCGGACACGATGGTTTTCGCGTGCAGAAAGCCCGGTCGGTACTCATAAATCTTCACACCCGCTCGGTGCAGCTGCTGATAGTACGAACGTGTGATCATGTACACCAGCTTTTTATCCGGGATGCCCGGCGTCAGGATGCGCACGTCCACGCCGGACTGCGCCGCAATGGTCAGCGCCGTAATCATCTCGTTGTCCAGTACAAGATACGGCGTGGTGATATAGACGTACTTTCGCGCGTTATGGATGATCTGCAGGTAGGTGGATTCACCGATATTGATATCGTCGAGCGGTGAATCCGCAAACGGCTGCACATAGCCGTCTGCCGGCAGCTTGGCGGTCGGCAAATAGTTTTCGAGCGGCGGCATGTCCTCGCCGGTGACATACTCCCACATCTGCAGGAACAGGGCGGTCATATTGGCTGTTCCCTCACCCCGCAGCATGATGCCGGTGTCCTTCCAGTAGCCGAAGCGTACCTTTTTGTTGATATACTCATCCGCCAGATTGATACCGCCCATATAACCGACATTGCCGTCAATAATCGTCATCTTGCGATGGTTGCGGTAATTGAGATAGGTGTTCAGCGTCGGGATAAAGCGGTTAAAGCGCACCGCGTGAATGCCGAGGCTCATCAGATAGCGGTCGTAGTTTTTCGGCAGCGTGCAGATCGAACCAACGTCGTCGTACAGCACGCGCACATCCAGTCCGGCGGCCGCCTTCTCCCGCAGGATGTCAAGGATAGTATCCCACATTACGCCTTCTTCGATGATGAAATACTCCAGAAAGATGAACTTCTGTGCGCGGCGCAGCTCCTTGCACATGGAGTCGAACATTTCCTCACCGATACGGAAATATTTCGTCTCCGTGTTGGTCCACACCGGCATACCGTCCAGCGTCTCGATATAGCGGGCGCGTGCTGCATGACGCGGATGCTGCTCGATCAGCTCCTTTGTAGCAGGCGTGCGCATATAATCAGTGAAATCCGGCGGTTTCGGCTCGTACTGATGCTGGGTACGCGCCCGATTGAGCGGCGTATTGCCCCAGAACAGATAAAACAAACCACCGAACAGCGGCAACAGCACAATAACCAGCATCCATGTGATCTTGTACATCGGGTTGTCGTACTTACGCACCAGCCAGATGACAATGATAACGCTCAGCACGGTCAGTGCCGGTGTCAGCCAGTGATATTCCGTACTTGCCCAGCTTACGCCGAACATAACGATTGCAAGCTGAATCAGCAGCAGGAATCCGCCGACAACGCGTCGGTCGCCAAGCAGCTTGCCTACTTTTCTGCGCATCATAATCGCTCCCTTCCCTGCACAACGCAGTCCTTCCATAGACTATAATCATATCGCACAAGGTATAAAAAGTCAACGCGTCTGCGTTGCTCTCCGGTTAAATATGTGCTACACTAAAAGTAACATTTTTGTAAACCACCGTTAATCATACAGGAGGATCATCCATGCCCCATATTCCCGTGCCCGCCGCCGAACTGAACACGCGGCTCGACCGTCTGCGCTGTGCCATGACCGAGAAGGACCCTGCGTGGTCCATGCTTCTACTCGACAACACGCTCGACATGTACTACTTCACCGGCACCATGCAGGATGGCGCACTTGTCGTGACACCCGATCAGGCTACGCTGTTCGTCCGCCGCTCGTTTGATGTTGCAAAGGACGAATCCGCCTTTGCAGACATCCGTCCGATGGGCAGCTTCCGCGGCATCAAGGAGGTCTATCCGGATATTCCGGAGACCGTCTACGTTGCCGCAAAGACCATGACGCTGCAAAAGCTCTCCATGCTGAACAAGCATCTGCCGTTTGCACCCAAGCCGATGGACGGCGTGCTCAGCGCGCTGCGCTCGGTCAAGAGCGCGTATGAGCTTGACTGCATGCGCGAATCCGGCAGACTGCACCGCTATGTCATCGAGGAACTTGCTCCGGCGTTCCTGCGCGAAGGCGTCAGCGAAGCACGCCTGTGCAGCGAGATCTGCACCGCCATCGTGGACCGCGGCGGCATGGGTATCTCGCGCTACAATCAGCCGGCAGCCGAGGACGTGCTCGGTATTGCCAGCTTCAGTGAAAACAGCCTGCGTCCCACCGCACTGGACAGCCCCTCCGGTTGTATCGGCACCTCGACCGCAATGAAGTCCATCGGCTCGTCCGAGCGCACGCTGCACGAAGGCGACACCGTCCTGCTGGACATTCCGTGCGGTTGGCGCGGCTACCATACCGATAAGAGTATTACGTTCTACTACGGCGAGCTGGACAAGCATCCGCAGAGCGGCGTGATCCGCGCGGCACGCGAGCAGTGCATTGCGCTGGAGAACGAAACTGCATCTCTCCTGCGCGCCGGTGCCGTTCCAGCTGAGATTTACGAGAAGATCCTCTCTCTCGTCGATCCTGCGTTCCGCGAAGGCTTTATGAACGGCTGCAAGTTCCTCGGCCACTCCATCGGTCTGACAATGGACGAAACACCGGTTCTTGCCAAAGGCTTCTCGGCTCCGCTCGAGTCCGGCATGACGCTTGCCGTTGAGCCGAAGATCGCGATTCCGGGTGTCGGCCTCATCGGCTGCGAAAACACCTATGAGATCACCGCAGACGGTCCTGCGCAGTCGCTCACCGGCGCATGCGACACGCTGTTCGAGGTACTCAATCAGTAATCTATACAAAAACATCCGCTCTCAGTTTGTACAAAGAGCGGATGTTCTCTTTTCACTCCTCTTTTGCATCCGGCATAGAATGGCGCAAAGGAGGTTTTTGCTTATGAATCAATCGACGACTCTCGCCGTCGTCGGCGGCGATGTGCGTCAGGCGTATTTAGCCGAGCTGCTGCACGAAGCAGGCCACACCGTGCGCACGTTTGCACTCGAGCGCCGGCCCGCCGCAGGCTGCACGGCTGTCAGTGACCTGCAGGCGTGCCTTGACGATGCACGCGCGGTCATTTTGCCTATGCCGGTGCAGATGGGGGACGGCAGCCTGAACGCGCCGCTTGCCAATGCACAGCACACCATTGGCGATGTACTCGATGCCATTCCCGCCGGAACACTGACGCTGGCCGGTGCCGTGCCTTTTTCCGTACACGCCCGCGCGGTGCAGAACGGACTGACACTCATCGACTACTTATCCCGCGAGGAGTTGGCGATCCGCAACGCGGTACCTGCCGCATTTGCAAAAAGCACAGGCTGTCCGGTTACAGGCGGCAGGCTTCCTGCCGGAGATACTCCACGAGAGCCGCACAGAATTCGCGGTTGCTCGGCGGCTCCTTATCCTGTGCACGCGCTTCACCGAAATATCTGGCAAGCACGGCTTTATCACACTTATCCCATGCGCGGTGAACGGCGTAGCGCATGTTGCGCTCCACATTACCGCCTTCGCTGTTCAGCTGCTGCGCGACACTGTGGTAAATGATCTTGGTGATGCTGGCACCGTTGGTCTCCCGATACAGGCACACGGTCAGCAATGCACACTGATAGCCGATCGTCTGCTCGCGCATACCCAGCTCACGCAGGATCTGGGCCAGCCGCTGCTCCACCGTATCTCCCCGACTGGTACAGATGACCGCCAGCTTGATGCGCTCATACAGTGCATCCGCGCAGATTGGCTTACGCAGCAGCACGTTAATGTGCAGCAGACTGCACTCCACATAGGTTTGACCGCCGATGAACGAGCTGAGCAGGATAATGCTCGTATCCCACATCTTATTCTGTCTCATCCATGACGCCACGGCAAAGCCGTCTGCATATGGCAGGTCGGTATCCAGCACGACCATATCCGGCGTTTTTTGTCGAATCATTTCCCACGCCTTCGTGCCGTTCGACGTACAGCCGACAAGCTCCAGCTCATTGCTCGCCTGCATACGCCGCTTTGTCTGTTTCAGCAGAGGCTCATCCGCACACGCCAGTAAAATACGCATTTTGCCTTGTTTGATCTTCATTTACTGCTTTCCCCCGGCTTTCTCTATCTTATGCCGATTTATGGATTACATCTTATTTTTACATATTCAGCGCGTCCGCGCAAGCGGATATCCCTGCTTTTTCCCGCATATTTATCGACAATTTTCGACAAGACCGCATTTTTTCTGTCGAATGTCCGGTTTTCTCTCTGTCGGACAGTGATTTCGCGCTTCTCTGTGAAACCGCATAATCTCTCTATCAAAAACCGCATTTTGATGCTTTTACACTTGCATAAACGGTAAAAATACGCTATACTATCGTTTGTGCCGTTCGGCACTTTGCTTCCGGATATGGAATGACAGTTCGAAACCATCCTGTCGTAAAACAAAACTAGGGACAACGAAACAGAAAAATTTTAAGGCAATACCGCATAATTGAACAAGAGTGATTTGCGAGTAAATTTTGCGTACTGACGAGGCACAGTTTTGCGGTAATACTTGATGTATTACCGTGAAACTGCAACAAAGTCAGGACACAAAATTTCCGCAAAGCACCGCAGTCTTAATTGTGCGGTGTTGCCTTAGGTTTCCAATCAACGTTGTTGTGTGCATTATTTGGAGGTGAACGAAATATGGTAAAAGAAAACATGAGCAAGGTTCAAAAACTGACCGTTTCTGCTATGGTGATGGCACTTTACGTTGTTGTGCTGTACTTTACGCAGAGCTTCTCTTTCGGTGCGTACCAGATCCGCATTGCAACGGCTCTGTATGCGCTCGCTTACCTGTTTCCGTTCCTGGTTTTGCCGCTTGGTTTCGCTAATTTCATTGCCAACTTTCTGTTCGGCGGACTCGGTCTGCTGGACTGGTTCGGAGGCTGCTTCGTCGGTATCATCGTTACCGCGATCATCGTGCTCATCCGCCGCAAGGGTTGGAGCCGCTGGCTGATGATCCTCCCGATCATCCTTGTGCCCGGTCTCGGCGTATCGAGCTATCTGAGCTATCTGCTGCACGTTCCGTATTCTGTACTCGCCACCAGCCTGTGCATCGGTCAGTCCGTACCTGCGGTCTGCGGTGTCGTTCTGGTGAACGTACTGCAGCGTGCACTGTATCCCAAGGCAACTAAGGCCTAATTAAATGTAAGGAGAATGCAACCATGACCGGAAGAAATAAAGAAGAACTGAACGGCGTCACTCTGCTGGGCAGCCAGAAGAACAAGTATCCCTCGGACTACGCGCCCGAAATGCTGGAGACTTTCCCGAACAAGCATCCGGACAACGACTATTTTGTCAAGTTCAACTGCCCGGAGTTCACCAGCCTGTGCCCGATGACCGGCCAGCCGGACTTTGCTACTATCTATATCTCCTATGTGCCCGGCGAGCGCATGGTAGAGAGCAAGTCGCTCAAGCTGTATCTGTTCAGCTTCCGCAACCACGGCGATTTCCATGAGGACTGCGTAAACATCATCATGAAGGACCTCATCCGCCTGATGGAACCGAAGTACATCGAGGTCTGGGGCAAATTTACGCCGCGCGGCGGCATCTCGATCGACCCGTACTGCAACTACGGCAAGCCCGGCACCCGCTGGGAGGAGGTTGCATTCGAGCGTCTCACCCACCACGATCTGTACCCGGAGAAGGTGGACAACCGATGAGCGAAAAGGCAATGGTCCTGTGCAGCGGCGGCGTGGACAGCACAACCTGTCTTGCGCTTGCCATCGAGAAGCACGGCAAGGAGAATGTGTGCGCGCTGTCCATTTACTACGGTCAGAAGCACGTTAAGGAGATCCAGGCTGCGAAGGCGGTTCTCGAATACTACGGCATCGAGGGCACATCTCTCGACCTGACGCCGGTGTTCGCGTACAGCGACTGCTCGCTGCTTTCCCACTCGACCGAGGACATCCCCGAGGAATCCTACGCCGAGCAGCTGGCGCAGCGCGGCGGCAAGCCGGTTACGACCTATGTGCCGTTCCGCAACGGTCTGTTCCTGTCGGCAGCGGCAAGCGTTGCGCTGTCCAAGAACTGCAGCGTGATTTACTACGGTGCACATCACGACGATGCCGCCGGCAATGCCTATCCCGACTGCAGCGAGGAATTCGTAAATGCGATGAACCACTCCATCGTACTCGGCTCGGGCGGTGATGTCCGCATCGAGGCTCCGTTCGTGCGTTGGAACAAGGCGCAGATCGTTGCCGAAGGTCTGCGGCTGCAGGTTCCCTATCAGCTGACGTGGAGCTGCTACGAGGGCGGCGACAGGCCGTGCGGCAAATGCGGCACCTGTCTGGACCGCATCCGCGCGTTCGAGGCGAACGGTGTGACCGACCCTGCAATGAAGTAAAACAAAAGACTGCTGTTTCATCGGAGACAGCAGTCTTTTTCTGTCCATCTTGACTTTTTCCTATAAGAATGCTATGATTATAGCCGTTAACCTTATTTTGAGGAGTCCATGCTATGATTTATCTCGATTATGCCGCCCATGCACCCGCCGATCCGGCAGTGCTCGAGCGATTCTGCGATATGGAACACCGGTTCCCGGCCAACCCGAACTCGGTACACGCGGCTGGCAAAGCCGCCCGTGAGGAAATGGCGCGCGTCACCGAGCAGATTGCGGCGCTGACCGGCGCGTCCCCTGCCGAGGTCATCTTTACCTCGGGTGCGACCGAGGCGAACAACCTTGCCATCAAGGGCATCGCACAGGCGTCACGGCATATCGGCAAGCATATCATCTCCACACCGCTCGAGCATTCCTCGGTCAGCGGCAGTCTGACCGCCCTGCAGGAGCGCGGCTGGGAGATCGACCTGCTCTCCATCGGACGGGACGGCACGGTTGACCCGGAAGAGGTGCGCGAGCTGCTCCGCCCGGACACGGTGCTCACTGCCATCTGCGCGGTGGACAGCGAGCTTGGCACCATCCAGCCGGTAAACGAAATCGCAGCGCTGCTGGCTGACCATCCGAACTGCCGTCTGCACGTTGACGCAACGCAGGCTATCGGGCGCATCCCGGTGGACTTTTCCGGCATCGACACGCTGAGTTTTGCGCCGCACAAGTTCGGCGGCATCTGCGGCAGCGGTGTGCTGCTTAAGCGCAGCCGGATGCCGCTCGAGCCGCAGATGAACGGCGGTGCCAGCACGACGCTGTACCGCAGCGGCACGCCTGCACTCGGTCTGGCGGCTTCATCTGCGCTGGCACTGCAGCTGGCATGCGATGAGCGTGAGAGCCGCTGTGCGATCGTTCAGCGCCACAGCGAACGGCTTCGGAAGGCACTTGCGGCGTATCCCGCGGTGCATATCAACAGCCCGGAGCACGCCGTGCCGCATATCCTCAATCTGAGCGTCAAGAATGTGAAAGGCACCGTATTTCAGCGCGCGCTGTCCGAAAAAGGCGTGTGCGTATCGGTCAAATCCGCCTGCTCGGCAGACGGTCTGCCGTCCCGTGCAGTGTTTGCTGTCAGCCGTGATCGCAGAAATGCACTGTCCTCATGGCGCATCAGCCTGAGCCACCTTACCACGGACGCGGAAATCGACGAATTTCTGTCCGTTTTCGACGCGTGCTATCACGAGTTAGTCAAGTAATACAGGGAGCATCATTATGAAACGAGATTTACAGCCGCACGAGCTGATCGAGCGCAGTATCATCAAAAAATTCCGCAAGACCATCTGGAATCCGTTTACACTGGCGGTTCGACAGTATCAGCTGATTCAGCCGGGCGACAAGATTGCCGTGTGCATCTCCGGCGGCAAGGATTCCATGCTGATGGCAAAGCTGATGCAGCTGCTCCAGCGGTACAGCGAGGTGCCGTTCGAGGTGGTTTTCCTCGTCATGGACCCCGGCTACAACGAGATCAACCGCAATAAAATTGAGAGCAACGCCGCACTGCTGCATATCCCGATCACCGTGTTCGAGACCGATGTTTTCGCGGTTGCCAACAACAGCGAGAAAAACCCTTGCTACCTGTGTGCACGCATGCGCCGCGGCTATCTGTACAGCAAGGCGCAGGAGCTTGGCTGCAACAAGATCGCGCTCGGCCACCACTTCAACGACGTCATCGAAACCACCGTCATGAGTATGTTTTATGGCTCGCAGATGCAGGCCATGCTGCCCAAGCTGCACAGCACCAACTTTGCAGGCATGGAGCTGATTCGTCCGCTGTACTGCATTCACGAGGAGGATATCCTCGCGTGGAAGCAGTATAACGACCTCGAATTTATCCAGTGCGCGTGCCGCTTCACCGAAAACTGCACCATGTGCGACAACGGCGGCGGCGGTTCCAAGCGGCAGGAGGTCAAGATTCTGCTGCGCCGTCTGCGCCGCGACAACCCGAATATCGAGCGCAGCATTTTCAACAGTATCCACGCGGTAAATCTGGACATGATGCCCGGTTACAAGTCCGGCGGCGTGCTTCACTCGTTCCTCGATGATTACGACGAACGCGGAAAGAAAAGCGAATAGTGTTCAGCCGTCCGTGCGCTGCACGGACGGTTTTTCTCTGCCCGAAAGGTCGAAATACAGCGGTTCGGACACGCCGTGCAGATATACAGTCAAGCCCTCCCCTGTTGCAGTGATATGATCGAGCAGTGCGCTGTAAACCGTTTCACTGTACAGCTTTTTTCGTAAAATTGTACAGAATTGCTGTCTTTCGGTGCGTGTGAGATCAGGTATCGCGCGCAAGGTCTGCCGCAATACCATCTCCATGTCGATTGGTAAATCCTGTACAATTTGCTTCATGCAGTCCAGCAAAATCCGATTCCCAACTGCCGGAGCCGCACACGCTGCCACGCCGTGCTGCACCCGTTTCCCGCACACCCATCGCAGACCGCCGTCCGCCTGTGCGCCCCTGCGCGGCACAAACCGACTGCCGCACCGTCCGCAGACCACTTTCCCGGAGCACCAGTACCGCGCGGAGGATCGGCTGCCGGCTTTGCGGTTTGCCTGCCGGCGGTCGAGTTCCCGCCGGACAGCCTCGAACATCGAGCGCGGCACAATCGCCTCGTGATGATCCCGCAGATAGACTTGCGGTGACTGCCCCTCATTTTTCACCTTGCGATGATCGAGAAAATCCGGCGTGCAGCTTTTGCGCTGCAGAAGATCGCCGCAGTATTTCTCGCCCCGGAGCAGCCGCAGCACCATCGTAGACGACCACGATTTTCCTTTTCCGCTTGGCGGCGGGATGCCCTCGGCGGTCAGCTCCCGTGCGATGATGTAAGTGCCTTTGCCGTCCATCAAGAAACGGCGGTACACCTCGCGGACGACTGCCGCCTGCTCGGGTTTTACCGTCAGTTCCCCACCCCGCAGGGAAAACCCGTAGATATTATCGCATCCGAACACCACACCGCGCTCCATCGAGCGCTGCTGCCCCCACTTGACGCGCTCAGAGATTTTGCGGCTCTCCTCCTGCGCTACGCTTGCCATTATGGTAAGCCGGAATTCACCGTCATTCTGGCGGGTGTCGATATGGTCTCCAATGAATACAATACCGACTCCCTGACGGCGCAGCAGCCTCGTGTACGCGAGCGTGTCAACCGTATTTCGGGCAAAGCGTGAGACCTCTTTGGTTAAAATCAGGTCAATTTTCTCTTCTGCTGCCGCTGCCAGCATGCGCCGAAAGGCAGGCCGGTCGGACGAGGTGCCGGACAGACCCTCGTCCGCATAAACCTCCACAAGATCCCAGTCCGGCTGACGGCTGATGTACTCCGAAAAATATCGCCGCTGATTCTCCAGCGAGTTTCTCTGGTCCTCCTGCGAGGTGGAAACGCGGCAATAGGCGGCCACGCGCAGCATGTCAGCGGCCTGCGCACAGCAGCTCGAGACGCTCGGGCGGCAGCACGCCTTCCGCGTGCAAAGCGCGGAGCAGGCCCTCGATCATGCCGCGCGAAACAGCAGCCTGCTCCTGTTCGGTCAGTTTCATGGCTATCCCTCCTTCGCTTGCAGTCTATGCGAAGGCAAACCCGTTTATGCGCCAAACCGCTAACGCCTTCCCTACCTGCGAGGGAGCACTTCAGCTCGCGATGGAGCAAACTGCGTTCACGCTGCAAAATGCACGCTGTCTGGTGATTGGTGCCGGACGGATCGGCATGCTTCTTGCACGCAAGCTGTACGCTCTCGATGCACAGGTTACAGTCTCCGCACGCTGTACGCGTGATTTCGCACGCATCGCCGCCGCAGGACTGCACGCACTGGATACACGCAGGCTCGTCGGTCACCTTGCCGGTTTTGACCTGATTTTCAACACCGTACCCGCTCCGATCCTGACAACCGAGGTACTATCCGACATGAAACCGCCCTGCTTCATCATTGATCTTGCATCTCTGCCGGGCGGTGTTGCCGCCGATACCCTGCTTCCGGATGGCTGTCGCGTGCTGCACGCACTGTCTCTTCCGGGCAAGGTAGCACCGCTCAGCGCTGCACGCGCGGTATTCGATACCGTGGACACCATTCTGCACGAGGAGGGCATCTTATGAGCAAACTCCGCATTGGCTTTGTACTGACCGGTTCGTTCTGTACCTTTGCCAAGGTCATGCCGGTTATACAAGCACTCATCGAGCGCGGCGACACGGTCACGCCGATTCTGTCCGACAGCGCCGGTACACTCGACACCCGCTTTGGCACCGCCGCGCACTGGCGCGAGGAGCTGACCGCACTCACCGGCATCTCCCCTATCGACAGCATTGTTTCCGCCGAGCCGATTGGACCGAAGGCGCTGTTTGATATACTGATCGTTGCTCCATGCACGGGCAATACACTCGCCAGACTGGCGCACGGTCTGACAGACACCCCTGCGACCATGGCGGTCAAAAGCCATCTGCGCGGAGAACGTCCGGTCGTGCTGGCGGTCTCCACCAACGACGGTCTGTCCGGCAGCGCCGCCAATCTCGGCACGCTGCTGAATCGCCGGTATTACTATTTCGTGCCGCTCCGGCA
>ENA-ORTU01002876-ORTU01002876.1-human-gut-metagenome-genome-assembly--contig:-NODE-2876-length-14956-cov-7.372794_pt1 | contig 14956 bp, 8 predicted proteins | sample MGYA00241910_ERZ509184 | MGnify/ENA primary metagenome ERZ509184 (study PRJEB26280, sample SAMEA2338847) | human gut metagenome | biome: human gut; feature: human-associated habitat; material: faeces... | reverse complement strand
GGACGATTATTTGAGAAAGAAGAAAAAGAAAAAACAACGTAAAATAAGATGGTAATTTTTATCCCTTCATTGTTCTCATTTCATATATTATCAGTATATTTGCCTTATACGCCAATAAAAGGATATACAATGAAAGATATAAATAGGATTAAAGTCGTTTTAGTTGAGCAAAAGAAAACAGGTAAATGGCTTGCAGAGCAATTAGGAAAAGATCCATCTACTGTGTCTAAATGGTGTTCAAACAAAATGCAACCGTCTCTGGAGATGTTGATGCAAATTGCAGAGAAACTGGATGTTGATGTAAGAAACTTGATTGTAACTACTAAGCAATAATTATGGGAACAAATTTCTTTACTAACGAAAAAGAAAATACCCTTCTTGAAAAAATAGAAGGTGTATTCAAATATAAAAAAGTACATTTCTTTGATGCATTGGTCGGATATTTCCGTGCATCAGGATATTTCCGTATAAGGAAGTTTATACAACAAACTCCCCACATTCGTATATTGGTTGGCATCAATGTAGATAAGCTGACTTATCAGGCTAATCAACAGGGTTTGCTTTTTAATCCTAACAGAGAGCAATCGCAAGAGGAGTTTTTTAATGAAATAAAAAAGAATATCCAAGAAGCTAAGTATGATAAAGAAGTAGAGGATGGGATGTATCAATTTATAGAAGATATTGTATCTGGCAGGATTGAAATGCGCATTCATCCTAAGCAAAACATACATGCTAAAATCTATATTTTCCGCGAAAAAGTATATCATCCACATGGTTATGGATCGGTTATCACAGGATCAAGCAACTTGACAGAAGCAGGTCTTGAAAAAAACTTTGAGTTTAATGTAGAGCTAAGATATGATGATGATATTCAGTTTGCTACAGAAACATTTGAAAGATTATGGGCTGAATCGGTTGAGATTGATATTTCTCATATCGAAAAGATTAAGACGGAATCCTATTTGAACACCGATTTTACACCATACGAAGTTTATTTGAAATTTCTATTGGAATACTTTGGCAAAAGTATAGATTTTGACCCAAACTCTGTGTCAGACTTACCTAAAGGATATAAGAAATTATCTTATCAGATTGATGCTGTAAATGATGGCTATTCCAAAATGATGAAACACAATGGATTCTTTCTTTCCGATGTAGTCGGATTGGGGAAAACCATTGTTTCAGCTCTCATTGCCAAGAAATTTTTCTTTGCCAACGGATTCCCAATGCATCGCTCTCATACATTGATTATTGTTCCCCCTGCTCTTAAAGAAAGTTGGGAAAGGACAATGACAGAGTTTAAGCTTGACAATTATAAGATTATCACAAATGGAAGCCTGCATAAATTAAAGAATCCGTCACTTTATGATTTGGTTATCGTTGATGAAGCACATAAATTCAGAAGCGATACAGCCTCCATGTATAATGAATTACAGAAATTATGCAAGACCAAAACATTGCATGCTGACGGTAGCCTGCATGACAAGAAAGTGATACTTGTATCTGCAACTCCGTTGAATAATAAACCGGAAGATATCGCTAACTTAGTTTATCTGTTTCAGGATTCCAAAGACAGTACGTTGGAAGAAGGCAATCTGCAGCGCTTTTTCCGTGAGCAGATTGATAAGTATAGAAAAGCAAAAGACCTGAAAGATATAGAATTAATCTCTAAGGAAGTAAAAGCAATCTACGAAAAGATTCGCGTTAAGGTAGTGGAGCCATTGACTGTGCGTCGCACCCGTACAGACTTAATGGAAAATGAGGCTTACCGAAAAGACTTGGAAAAGCAGAATGTTCATTTCCCGGATGTAAAAGCTCCGCATAAGATTTATTATCAGCTTGATACGGAATTGGAGGAATTGTATGATAAAACTATCAGATATTTAAAAGGGAAAGAAAAAGGCACGTTGAAATACTATCGCTATCAAGCCATAAAGTATTTGCTTCCTCCTAAAAAAGATAAATATAAGAAAGCAGACTTGATTTCTATTCAGTTGGCAGGTATCATGAAAACATTACTCGTCAAGCGAATAGACAGCAGTTTTTATGCATTTAAACAATCTTTAAAAAGATACTATCAAGCTAATAAAGTAATGCTTGATATGTTTGAAAAAGGAGTGATATATATTGCTCCCAACTTAAAAGTCAATGAATTGCTAAGCGAAGGACGGGAAGACGAACTCATTCAACAGATAGAAGAAGCACAATATACTGATCCGACTATTGAAGTTTGTACCCCTGAAGATTTTGAAACAGGTTTTATAGATGGATTGAAACAAGACGGACAAATATTGCAAGAATTGGTTGAATCGTGGGATAAGGTAACTTACGACCCCAAATTGGATATCTTTATCAATGAATATATGAAAGGCAAACTGTTTGATAAATCTATTAATCAAGAAGGGAAACTTGTCATCTTTTCAGAGAGTAAAGAAACAACTAAGTATTTGTCCGATGCGTTAAAAGCAAACGGGTTCACTCATGTCTTGACTGTTCAGAGTGATAACCGGAACGATAAAATGCCTGCTCTTGAAGCTAACTTCGATGCAAACTACAAAGGCGAGAAAAAGAATGAATATAATATTGTCATTTCTACCGAAGTTTTGGCAGAAGGGGTTAATTTGCATCGCGCCAATGTCATTGTCAATTATGATACACCTTGGAATTCTACAAGGCTGATGCAACGTATCGGTCGTGTAAACCGTATTGGAAGTACTGCAAAAGAAGTGCATATCTTTAACTTCTTCCCAACAGCCAAAGTCAATAATGATATTGAATTGGAGAAAAAAGCAAAGATGAAACTGTTTGCTTTCCATGCAGCATTGGGTGAAGACAGCCAAATTTATTCCACAGATGAGAGTCCTGAAAGTTTTGGATTGTTTGACAAGAATGTGGATGAGGAAAGGGATGAAAAGCTACGCTATCTGATGTGGTTGAGACAACTGAAAGAAGAGAATCCCGATTTGATAAAGCGGATAAATAAAATGCCTTTAAGAGCTCGTGTAGGCAGAAAAAGCAAACTTATCCCTATGAGCACCATTACTTTCATTCGCAATAAAAGAAGAGATGCATTTACTTTTATTCGTGAAGACGGCAGCATCGAAGAGCTGACTTTTTTAGAAGCAGTAAAAGAGTTTGAAGCAAGGATAGAAGAGAAGGCAATCCCCTTGCATGACAAACATCATGAGCAAGTGGCAAAAGCGATAGAAGCATTCTCAGAAAAAGAAGAAGAGTCAAAAGCTGTTGCTAAAAAAGTAGTTACCAATCAAGGTCCCAATGAGAAAAAAGCGTTGTCTTGTCTTGATGCTCTTGTACATGCTCCTAATATAACCAATGAAGAAGTGGATTTGATAGAAAAAGCCAAACGTGCCATTTCAACAGGAAAATTCCAACAACTGCAACGAGATATAAACAAACTGCAAAGTGCAGTGAAGAAAACACCTGTGAAAACAGTCGTATTATTAGAACGAATGATGAAAATAATAACTTCTTATCCGCTTGAACATATCGAGTTGAATAGCTTTGAGGCTCAAGCGATAAGCAAAGAACGATATGTAAAGGAGTTAATGCCGGAAATTATTATCTCCGAAAGTTTTAATTTTTAATATGGTATAAGAATGACATCAGTTGAATTAAGAAATAAGTTATCTGCCAAGTTTGATTTCGAGCAGTGGATTGGCATCTTAAGAGAAATGTTTCCTAAAGTTGAAATCTTTTCTCATATAAACCAAGTATCCCATACGTTGGTTAAAAGTGGTGGGCAAATGGGTATTATTCGTTTAGATGACAGCCGCTCATTGGCTATTTACACATTTGAGGTTTCGGATAAGGTACTTATTAATCGCAACCGCAAAGGCTTGCGTGACATTGCGGCACAAACCATTGACCAATCTATCATTCATGGAGTTTTAGCTTTTTATTATTCGAAGAAGGTAGCAGACTATCGGTTAACTTATATAGCTAAACAATCTTCTTTCAACGAAAACGGAGAATTAATAAAATCCGAAACTGCCCCTAAAAGATATACTTTCCTATTGGGAGAGAATGAACCGTGCAGAACAGCTTCCGACCGTCTGTATGAGCTTATCACAAAAAAGAAAAAAGGTTCCGTCTATTTAACTGATGTAACGGAAGCCTTCTCCGTAGAACGTCTTAATAAAGACTTCTTTACGAGATATAAAGCACAATATTACAATTTTCTTAAGCTACTTGCCGACACCAAGCAAAATCGGGATTATGTCAAGAAGCTGCTTGGACGTTTGGTCTTCCTGCAATTCCTTCAGAAGAAAGGTTGGATGGGGGTTCCCGCCTCTCGTCCAGATTGGGAAGGTGGAGACAAAAACTACCTCAGTCATTTGATTGAACATTATGAAGGGAATGACCGTATATTAAGTGATGTTCTCGAAGTTCTGTTTTTCAATACATTGAATGAAAAACGGGAGGGGGACATTGCTGATGCTCGTTTGGGTGAGAATATCAAAATCCCATACCTCAACGGTGGTCTATTTGAGAAAGACAGCATAGACAAACTGGATATAGATTTTCCATACTCTTATTTTAAGGAACTTATGGATTTCTTTTCCATGTACAATTTTACTATAGATGAAAACGATCCGGATGATAGCGAGGTGGGTATTGACCCTGAGATGTTGGGACATATCTTTGAGAATCTTCTGGAAGACAACAAAGATAAAGGAGCGTTTTATACACCGAAGGAAATTGTGCAGTATATGTGCCGCCAAAGTGTCATTCAATATTTAAAAACTCATGAACCAAATGAGCAATATGCAGAACCGATAGAGCGATTGATAAATGATGGAATTGTAATGCCAATACTTCAAACAAAAACTGTGGCTTCTCGATTAATACAATTACTCAAAGATGTGAAAGTGTGCGACCCTGCTATTGGGTCTGGAGCTTTCCCTATGGGTATTCTATATGTATTGTACCACACTATTCATCATTTGCAATCACATGCTGAGCCTAACAAGAGTTTTGATTCGACACAAACAAAGCTTGACATTATCCAAAATAATATTTTTGGAGTGGACATAGAGCAAGGTGCTGTAGATATTGCACGTTTGCGCTTTTGGCTAGCACTGGTAGTAGATGAAGTTTCACCTCAGCCACTGCCAAATTTGGATTATAAAATAATGTGTGGTAACTCATTATTAAACCGATATGATATAGATGAATCTTTAGAAGCAATCTTTGATTCCTATAATGAAACTTGTGATGAAAAAGACCAATTATCACTTGAAAGATATAAGCAATTAGTAGTAAATTACGCTACTACTTCCAGCCATATCACAAAACAACATTTGAAAGAAACCATTGATTGCATAAAAAGGGTGTTTCGTTCAGAATTAACCGATAGAGAGCGTTCTAAATTAAGAAAACTGAAAAGTAAAATCATTGATTTAGAATCCCCCTCACTTTTCGAACGTACAGAACAAGAAAAAAAAGGTCTTGTAAAGCTTAAAGCTAAACTAAAAGAACTTGAAAAAGAACAGACTACGATAGAAAGTAATAAACTGTATAAGGATTCATTTGAATGGCGATTCGAGTTCCCACAGCTTTTAAATAAAGAAGGAGAATTTATAGGGTTTGACATAGTTATAGGTAATCCTCCTTTCGGAGCATCATTCACTATTGCAGAAAAGAATGTGCTGAAAGCCCGTTATTCAGATGTACACATGCGTACACCTGAAAGCTATTGTTATTTTATTTCCTTAGCTTTCAGATTAGCAAGAAATACAGGTGTAGTTTCTTATATTGTTCCTAATAACATGTTCTTTCAAAATGAAAACGAAAAAACACGCTCTTTACTGTTGTTCAAGCATCGGTTAGTCCGTGCCATAAATTTAGGAGACAATACATTTGAAAACGCGGATGTACCTACTTGCATTTTCATATCAAAAGTGCAACACAAAGAAATATATGATATTGCTTATTCTGATTATAGGATGTGTAATATTCGTGATATAGAATGGGATAAAAATATAGAAAACACGTCATCCACTTTAATCCAATCTGTTCCAGCTTATGTAGTAGGTTTGTCTAATGAGGATATTAGAATACTAGGAGCAATAAGAGAACAAGGGGTTTCTATTGATTCTATCGCAGAAGAAATGGCAAGCGGTATATCAACAGGAGGTGACAATATTTTTAAAGTAAATAAAGATTTTGCAATCTCTCACTCTATTGAAAATCAGATACTTTTTCCTGTTATTATTGGAAGTAATATTGATAGGTATATTATAACTCATAATAATGAATATATAATTTACACAACAAGAGAAACGGATATAGAACGATATCCCAATACAAAAAGATATCTCATGTCATTTATAGAAAAACTGAAAAATAGAAGTGAATCCAAAAAAGGTATATTACCATGGTTCTCATTAAATAGAAATAGGTATAAAGAGCTTTTTACAGAACCTAAAATAATTATGCGTCAGACCTCCGATAGTATTCGTTGCGTATATGACGAAAATGGTTTTTATGTATTAGATAGCATTCTTGTATTAAAAAAGAATACTAATCAATATAGCTATAAATATATAGCAACTGTTTTAAATTCAAAATTGACAGATTATTTGTACAAAAAATTAACTCAGGAAGAAGGACGTACTTTTGCTCAAGTTAAACCTATTAATGTGCGTAAATTGTACATTCCTAAAGCTTCCGAAGAAGATCAAGAGATATTGTCTATACTCTATGATTATATGGTTGTTCTTAAAGAAAGTAATATGCCACAACCTATTTCTTCTATGAATGTTCTATTTATAGATCTTTTTGAGAGAATCATAGACGGATGCATCTATGAATTATTTTTCAGAGAACACATGAAAGAAAGAGGCATAGATATTATGACTTATCTCCCTTCATTTCTTAAACCTATAAAAAATCTCAAGGAAGATGATGTAATTAATACAATCATAGCAGTACACAGTAGCATATTTATGACAGACAACCCAGTAAGAACACGTTTAAAACTTTTTGTTTCGCGTAGTCCTGAGATTTTGAAACCGATAATACAACATTAATATGGCAGCAATATCAAAAATAAGAATAGACGGCTTTAAAGCCTTTCCAAAAGAATTTGAATTAGTCCTTAATGGGAAAAATCTGCTCATGTATGGTGAAAATGGAAGTGGAAAGTCTTCTATCTATAATGCTTTACATGCCCTTTTGCAAAGTCAATACCATGATAAAGGAGCAATCTATTTTGATAAGGATTCTACTGAAAGTATAGTAAATAAGGATACCACAACTGCGGAACCATATATAGAGATTGAACTCGAAGGAAGCGAGACAAAATATCGTTTGTCAAAAAAAGGATATGAAGAATTTCCGCATCAACCAATATCTCCATTAAGAGATATGAATGCAGAATGTGTTTTTATCAATCACAAATTTTTGTTTCGCACTTTTAGTTTTCGTAATTCAGAATACATTGATTTGTTTCCTGTGTTCATCAAAGATATATTACCATTTGTATTAACACGTGATAATGCTGAATACATTGGAAATATTTATGATGATGTAATGAAAGGCATTCAACGTCACGGGAAAACTAATCTGTTGGAAGATTCATACAAAAAAAGGATCGAGAGATTTAATTTGGAGGTACAACATATTATTAATCAGATTAACTCAATCGTTTCAGAAATATACAATAAGAACTTTCGAAACGAAAATGAACGGAGTCTTAAAATTGTATTAGAGTTTGATGATAATCGTGATAAGGTACCCTTACCTAATAAATCTTATTGGCTAAGATGTGGCTATCGTTATCAACTTGTCAATAAAGCAGGAGGTTGGAAACCTAAACAAATAAGTAGTGGCTACGAAATTTTGCAACCATCAATCATTCTTAAGGTCGAAGAAGAAATAAATAGTACATATCAATCTATAGGAAAACCTCAAACACATTTTAATGAAGCAAGGCTTACAGCGATAGCATTATCAATTCGTTTTTCTTTATTAGACATTATAGCAGCAGCTAATGGTAGATTTATGGCATTGGATGATATGCTTATCAGTCTTGATATGAGCAATAGAGCTAAAGTCGTGGACTTTTTGTTGAGTATTTCAGATAAATACAAAATTTATCTGTTTACTCACGACAAAGCTTTCTATAATTATATCTCTCATATTATTAATCAAAAAGGAAAATCTTCCGACTGGACATTTAAACGCATTTCATATAATTATACAGAAAAACGACCTATGATTTTAGATGATAGTTGTGAGTATTTATCTAAGGCTAAATATTTTTATGATTTAGGCGATTATGAAACTTCTGCGATTTATTTCCGAAAAACATTGGAACAAAATATTGGAGAAAGGCTACCGTTTGAACTTAAAACTCGAGTTGATGGAGGATTTCTTGAATTACAAACATTGTGGGATAAATTTATAAAGTTTTATGCGCATAATGGTACTCCAATAGATAGAGAAATGCAAAAAATATTTAGTGCATCTAAACTTTTGATTCTAAATCCTGCTGCTCATTTTCAGCGTTTGGCAAACCCTATATATAAATCTGAATTAGATGAAATCTTTAAACTTATCAATTACATTTGCAGATTATCTAAAATAGAAAAACAATTGATTCTTGAACAAGGGAAAACACTTGTATTTCAACATCCAAAAGAAAATTATAATTGTAGTTTCATTCTTGATGATGATTTAGTTATTATTGAAGGAGATCATATCGTTGCCAAGATTCCTAAATGCAAAAATATAAAGTGGGAGTATAATGGAGTAGAATACTGGAATTTTGAATTACAGAAACAAGATTTAGAAAACCCTTTGATAGCAGCCACTCCTAAGCTAACTAATTTTATTGACAAGATGATTAAAAAAGTTCCGCTCAATATAACACAAAAGATGTTTGTTGAGAATTGTAAAATAAACGGTGTTTCTTTGCTTGAATTTATGGGAAACATTGATTTACTTAGAATTAGCGTAAAAATTTAGACCATTATATGCCAACAGAATCCCAAAACATAGAGTTCAAAGAATCATGGCGCGACGAATACCAGAAATGGATTTGTGGTTTTGCCAATGCACAAGGTGGTACGCTGTATATCGGTATGCGTGATAATGGCGAAGTGTGCGCCGTACAGGATGCCAAGAAGTTGATGGAAGACATTCCGAACAAGGTACGCGATATGATGGGTATCTTGGTAGATGTCAATCTGAAAGAGAAAGACGGGAAGCCTTACCTAAAGATTGTGACAGAGGCATATCCTTACCCAATCAGTTTTCGTGGCAAGTATTACCAGCGAAGCGGTGCGACCAATCAGGAACTGAAAGGTGCGGCACTCGACCGTTTTATGCTTCGCAAGCAAGTCAAGAGATGGGATGGTGTGCCTGTGCCCTATTTGAAAGTGGAGGATTTGGATAATGCCACATTCGACTTGTTCCGTAAGTATGCCAAGCGAAGCGGACGCATGGAAGATGAGGACTTGATGGATAATAATCACGGTTTGTTAGAGAAACTCCGGCTTTATGAGGGCAGTTACCTGAAACGTGCCGCTGCCTTGCTGTTCCATCCCGACCCAGAAAAGTATGTGACCGGAGCATTTGTAAAGGTCGGTTTCTTCCGTGAAGGCATGGACTTGGTATATCAAGACGAAGTGCACGGTAATCTGTTCCAGCAAATCGTGAAACTGATGGACTTGCTATGTACCAAGTATATGAAAGCCATCATTACCTATGAGGGTATCCAACGGATAGAAACCTTGCCTATGCCTCGTGAGGCACTGCGTGAAGCGTTATTGAATGCCTGTATCAACAAAGACTACGCAGAACCTTCTCCCATACAAATCCGCGTGTATGAGAACAAGTTGGAGATAATAAACGGGGGAGTGTTGCCCGAAGGGTGGACGGTGGAAACCTTATTGTCTTCACATCGGAGTATGCCTTACAACCCGGATATTGCCAATACGTTCTTTCGTGCCGGTGAGATTGAGGCATGGGGACGCGGCATTGAGCGTATTATTATGGCTTGTAAGAATGACGGATTCTCTACACCGGAGTTCCGCTATGATGCTTCGGGTATATGGACGACTTTTAAGTTTGAGTACCCGGAAAGGGCGACAATCCAAAGCGACCCAAAATCGACCCAGAAAACAACCCGGAAACGGCCAGAAACAGATCAACAAAAACAAGAAGATGCCATACTTGAATTGATAAAAGATAATCCTTATATACAAAGAAAAGAAATGGTAAATCGCTTAGGTATACACGAAAGCAGCGTAAAGCGTCGGTTGGCTTCACTTCAAGAAAGAGGAATAATAAAACATATAGGTCCAAATAAAGGTGGTTATTGGAAATTAATAAATGTTGATTAATATGTCATATTATCATTATACATCATTAGAAGCTCTCAACGGTATTTTACAGAGAAATGAAGTTGGTGAGAAGAAATTATGTTTCTGGGCAACTCGTTATGATTGCTTTAAAGACAAAGAGGAATATCTTTTTGGCATAGATTGTTTAAGAGAATGTTTATTAAATCTTGAGAAGCAGGGTAATTTACAAGAAGACAGAAAGATTGCCGCGTTTTTTAAACATGAACTTATAGTAGAAAATATAAATCTACCTTTTCCTTATGTTATATCTATTACTTCACGAAATGACAATGCGTATATGTGGGAAAACTATGCTAACCATAATAACGGTGTTGTTCTAGAACTGGCATTACCTCAAGTAAACACCGAGTTTAAGGATTATGCATTATATAGGTTGGAAAAGTGTATATATGTAGATTCTGCAAAAGAGCAAAAAATTCAAGATTTTATCAATCTTTACTATACGAATACAGGTTTAAGATTATTAAAGGATGGAGGAAAAGACGCATTTGATTTACTGTCGAAAAGACCTCAAGCATTTGTGGTATTTATGGCTATGTTTATGTTAGCCTTTGCAGCCCCAGCTATCAAAAGAAAAAAATTTTGCAAGGAAGAAGAAACAAGAATAATATTATCTGTACCAGTACCTAGATATGCAGATTTCATCTATAACAATATACCACTAATACAAGATTTATGCCATGCTTTTCACTCTAATTTAGATGCCAAAAACATCGCAAATACAATTATGCAAGAAAAGAGCAGATTACGTGATGACAATACAGTATGTTATTACAGAGAGTTTCCTTTACCTGAGAAATCCTTGTCACAAGTTCTTGTGCTAAATAATGAGTCTAAATTAAAAGCAGAAAATATACTTAAACAAAAAGGATTTGATAATGTTAAGGTAAAGATTCAAAAGTTGCCGCAAAAAGATAAAAGTATTTTGCTTCAAAAATAATATTTGTATCTTTGCAAAGGGAAACCTCCACGCAACCTGACGCAGAACGCTGCAACAATCCGGTGGAGCAATAGCGGGAGATTACGCTACTTGCAGAAAGATAAATCAAAGATATTCAGTCACTTGAATCAATAGTTCGATTCCTGGTGGCACCACTTTTTAAGAAGGCAAAACGATGTAAATCCCTAACTTTCAAAGAAGTTTAGGGATTTTTCATTTTCAAGAATAGGTAAAATAAGTGGGACTAAAGTAAACTATACATCCTTATTCGGGGGATAGTTTTAGAAAGCCTAAAATGTTACACAGCACAAGTGCTACTTCGTTTTTTTACAGCACATTGATCTATTTTACATAACCGGGTTCTCGGTTCGATTTCCTAACTTTGTATCATTAAAAATTGAGCTGTATGGAAAGAGAAATATTCAGCGTGTTGTTCTTCATTAAGCGTAGTAAAACGTTAAAAACGGGAAAGTACCTCTGCGTGTGAAATTCTATCAGATTTACCAAGACTTGGAATTGGAGGAAAAGATTGTCTCCGCACGTGCCATAGTAAATCGCTATCAGGGAAAGGACGAAACTTTCAAAACATTATATAATGTGTTCAAGGAGTATAACGACAACTTGGAAACTCGAATGAAACAGATCCCCAATATCCAACTTAAATTGACCCCCGATTTATTTTTCCTAAAATACAAAAAAAACATCATATAATCAGTTCATTAGCTTTCGATTTGTGCTGGGTTTGTAATTTTTATTTACTGCCAATATAGTCATTCATTTCTTCCCGCAAATTTTGCGTAAGGACTCTCCGTGCAGCTCAATTCTTGCGGCTTGGTGAGTTATTCTGTACATGACTGCGCCGGCTATTGTCTCCTTGCCGATGACATCATACTTGTCTTTGACCGGCAATTGTGATGCAATCAGTGTTGATTTCTTACCATATCGGTCTTCGATGATGTCCATCAGATGCATTCTGCTTCCGTTGTCCAACGGTTGCAAGCCGAAATCATCCTGTATAAGCATATCCGTCCTTTCTATCTTTTTCAGCTCCTACAGGATGCTACCTTTTACCTTGGTGGCCTTCAACTGCCCTAAAAGTCTGGAAGTATTGGCATACAGCACTTTCAATCCTTTTTGGCAGACTCTGTATCCCAAGGCTGTGGCAATGTAGCTCTTTCCTGTACCGGAGCTTCCCATGACAAACAAGTCGCACACCTCCTTGACAAATCTTGTTCATGCTGATTGATTTATTGGGAATACTATCTGTTTTGTCTATTTAATAGATTAATGTAGAATTATGAACTGATTCTGTAACTCTTTTAATGTTTTTTGGGTGGGGCAATTTAAATTGGATTTTGGGGAACTCTTTAGATAGGACAATGGGGGGACAGTTTATACCAAATTTTCCACCTGTCAATACACAGAAGAATTTTCATTGTTTATTACCGAAAAATAGAAGCAGTCTCTACAAAAAAAGACTGCTTCTGCTTCATTTCTAGAACAAATCAAAAAACAAATATGCTCAACTATTAATCTTAATTTTCTTTTAAGAAACGGATGATAACACAGGTTTGTCTGATACGGAAAACAAGTGTTCACTAAGCGCCTTCAAAGCATGCACTTTATCTTCCGCTTTCATCACCAACGATACATTACTACTACTTCCGCCGTATGAAATCATCCGTACGGGAATATCTTTCAATGCATTGATGATGCGTGCCTCAAAACCGACATTTTGCCATTCCAGGTCACCAACAACACAAACAATCACCATATTCTTTTCGACTGTAATCGTTGCGTATTTCCGTAATACACCCACAATCTCGTCTATATGCTTGTCATCATCAATCGTTACGGAAACCCCGATATCGGAAGTGGTCACCATGTCCACCGGCGTATTGTAATTATAGAACGTATCAAACACGATGCTCAGAAAATGAGGTGTCGGTATCGTATGGAGCGACTTGATCTTGACATACGTGATGTTGTCTTTGGCGGCAACAGCTTTGATCGCACCCTTTTCCGCCGTGTTCGAGATCAATGTACCCGACGCACTTGGCTGCAATGCGTTCAAGAGACGTACCGGTATGTTCTTTTCCTTGGCAGGCAGGATGCAAGTCGGATGTAGTATCTTGGCACCGAAATGTGCCAACTTAGCGGCTTCGTCGAAGTTCAACTGCCTAACAGGAGCGGTGTCATTGACAAACCGTGGATCGTTGTTGTGCATCCCGTCAATATCCGTCCATATCTGTATCTCTTCTGCTTGGATAGCCGCCCCAATTAGAGAGGCGGTGTAATCGCTTCCTCCTCTTTCCAAGTTGTCAATGCTGCCGTAAGCATTCCGGCAGATGAAACCTTGCGTAATATATATTTCTGCCTCTTTGTTTTGCTCCAAAAGTGTATTTAGGTGTTTAGCGATATATTCCATGTCCGGTTCATTGTCCATTGTAATCCGCATGAAGTTTAACGCAGGCAATAAAACTACCTTCACTCCTTGTTCTTCCAGATAGCAGGTCATCAGAAAGGTTGATATTAGCTCACCCTGTACCAAGATTTCCTTTTCATCGAACATGCTGAAAGGCATATTAGAGAAAGACCAGACATGTTGAGACCGTTCAAGCATGTATTGCATGGCCCTTTCTTTGTAGGTATCGCTTTGGTATAATTCTTCTATATGATTGACATAAGCTTGTTCCAAAGCAGAAAGGATCGCATTGGCTTTTCCCGGATCTTTCTTATGGAAACACTCAGATATCTCCACTAAAGAGTTTGTTGTCCCTGCCATGGCAGAGAGTACTACTATTTTCTGTTCCTGATCGCAAATGATTGATGCGACATTCTTGATCCGCTGGGCAGAACCGACTGAAGTACCACCAAATTTTAATACTTTCATTAGACTATCTGATTTTTGATTTTACTTTTTATACATTGAATCTGATCACGAACGTGCTACCTTTACCGACTTCGCTTTCGATACGGATCGTACCACCATGAGCTTCCACAAAGTCCTTGCTGATGGCAAGTCCCAAACCGCTACCTTGTACTTTTGTTCCCGGCACACGGAAATAGTGGTCGAAAATACTTTCGTGGTAACGCAAGTCAATGCCCTTTCCGAAGTCCTTGACATAGATCTCGACGGCTTTGTCGATCTGTCGTGCACCGATGATAATCCGTCCGTTCTCCGACGAATAACGGATGGCATTCGATAACAGGTTGGTCACAACCCAAGCAATTTTCTCGCTGTCGACAAACAATTTGGTGATCTTTTCAGGATACTCCACTTCGATCTGACAGTTAAAACGCTCGGCCTGTACCCGGTTCGCCTTGATGGCATAGTCGATCAGTTCGATCGGTTTGGTAATCTTCGGATTCAGGTAGAGCTTACCGCTTTCTACCTGTGACATCTTCAACAATTCGCCAGTGATCTCCAACAAACGGTCGCTATTTTCCTTTATGTTCTTGGAAAGGCTCTCCTGTTCTGTATTCAGTTTTCCGAACCGATTGTCTTCCAGCAGTTCCAAGCTCATCATGATAGCCGATATCGGTGTCTTCAGTTCATGAGAGATCGTTGAAATAAAGGTTGTCTTTGCAATATCTTTTTCTTTAAATTCGGTCACGTTCTTCA
>ENA-ORTU01002851-ORTU01002851.1-human-gut-metagenome-genome-assembly--contig:-NODE-2851-length-15042-cov-3.040368_pt1 | contig 15042 bp, 15 predicted proteins | sample MGYA00241910_ERZ509184 | MGnify/ENA primary metagenome ERZ509184 (study PRJEB26280, sample SAMEA2338847) | human gut metagenome | biome: human gut; feature: human-associated habitat; material: faeces... | reverse complement strand
GCTCTGTTATTTTACATTGAATCTTCAGTTTTTCGGCAGACCCAACAGGTGACGGAACAACGTTTCGTCACCTGTTTTTTATTATCAATTATCAGGCCGCCTTATCCTGTATGCCTGCAGCACGAAGCATATCGTTTATGCTGACGGCGTAGCCCTTTGTGGGATCATTTACAAACACGTGGGTAACGGCACCCACCAGTTTTCCGTTTTGTATCAGGGGGCTGCCGGACATACCCTGGACTATGCCGCCTGTCTTTTCCAGCAGCTCCGGATCCGTAACGCTTATCAGGGCATGTTCCCCGCTACCGTCCTTATAAATGCGGTTTATTTCCACATCATATTCCCCGGAGACCCGACCGCTGACGGTAGATATTATAGTGGCGGGTCCTGTAGCCATTGTACCGCTCTCTATCTTACGGGCTCCCAGCATGCTATAGCTCTCCCCAAAGATTCCGCAGTCGGTGTTCAGCTCTATGCTGCCCAAAGTTTTGCCCATGTCGGCACAACCATTGAGTTCTCCCGGGGAACCGACAGCTCCAGGATTGATGCCGATTATCTGGGCGTCACATATGCTGCCCTGACTCACCGGCAGACGAATACCGCTGTCGGAGTCGCAGATACTGTGACCAAGGGCACCGTAAATTCCGCTCTCCGGATCCTGGAAAGTTACGGTTCCTATACCGGTAACTCCGTCTCTCAGCCACATGCCCATCAGCCACTGGCCTTCCACCGAGCGGACCGGCTGTACGTTCAGACTCAACATTTTTTCATTTCGCTGAATGTCCAGAACCACCGGCTGCCCCTGAGCATTTTCCACGGCGGATATCACGTCCGCTGCTTTATTTACTGTTTGTCCGTCGGCTTTTAAAATGACATCACCTTGCTGCACACCTGCATCCTTGGCCGGAAAGCAACTGCCCTCTGCCGTCTCCACTTGGGAAAGCCCCGCTACCAAAACGCCCTTCATACTTATCTGTACCCCTACCACCTGGCCGCCTACCAGCAGTTCCTGGGCAAAGGCCGGCACCGTAAGGCAGCTGACCACAAGCAGCGACCACAGCGCCGTAATTATTGTTTTTTTCATGTTTTCCCTCCCGCACATTTCATCGCATGATTCAGTATGTGCGGATAGCAGAAAATTTAAAGCCGGAGATGCCTGTAAAAAATCCTATTTTTTTACTCTTTCTTTTATATTAATATTTTCTCCGGCTTTTATGCTGCACATCGGCAGTCTTTATATGTGCTAGGAGTTTTCGGGAACTGCTTGAAAAATTTTCCCGCTCCAATTTTTTGCTCTTTCTGAAAAGCGTTTTCCCCCGGGCAGCCTTTTCTGCCATGCTGCCCGGGGGAATTTTAAAATTTTATGCCTTTTTCATGGTTCAAAGGGCGGGGCCATATCAGCTTCCCCGGCCGAGCCACTGTCCTCATACCAGGCATAGTAGAAGTCCTGGCCCTCCTCCAGGCCGGAGAGCAGTTGTACATACTCCCCGTCGGAGATCCCCGTGGTCACAGCCACCGGATTGCCAAGGCTGCCGCTGTCGCAGCTGGTATATATGATATCCTGGGAACCGTCTTTGTCCAGTGCCGCAACCGGCACGCACAGCACATTTCCGGAGCTGCCCAGGGAAATGGAGGCTAAGGCGCTCATGCCCGGCAGCATATCGCCGCTCTTTTTCAAAGTCAGCTCTACGGCAAATTTGCTGTTGCCGCCCTCGTTCTCGCCGGTATTGGCTATGCCGGTCACCGTGGCGTCAAACTGTTCGCCCCCCAGGGCATCCACGCTTATCACCGCATCCTGGCCCAGCTGTATATTGGAGATATCCAGCTCATCCACCTGTATCTCCAGGCTCATGTGTTCCTGAGAGTTGACGGAAGCAATGCTCACTTCCTCCAGGCTGTAAAGCTGCTGGCTCTCCTCCTGGCTTGCCGTGACGCCGCTGCCGCTGGTCATGCCGCCCATAGCTCCTCTCATCCCGCCGGTCATGCCGCCCTCCATGCCGCCCTGTCCCGGAGTCTGGCTGCCGCTCTCCGAAAGCCGTGTGAGCAGCAGAAGCTTGCCGCTCTCGTCCGTCACCAGGAAGACCCTGTCCCCTGCGCTCAGGCCCGTCAGGTCCAGGGCCGAGGCGTCATAGCTATTTTCCACCGTCAGCTCGGTGTCGCTCACCGTCACCGAGGGCAGGGAGTTCAGATCGCTTATGGTATAGGCATAGAAGGTCTGCATCACCTTGATGCTGCCGCCGCTTATCTCCGTCAGCTTTGCGGCGTAGCCGTAATATACGGCGGAGGGCTGGCTCTGCTCGGCGCTCACCGTGAGGCTCAGGCTGGCCTGGGCCCCGCCGCTGCCGTCGGAGGCGGTGAAGCTGACGGTAATGGGATAGTTGCCGGCGGCGGTGGGGACTCCGGAGATGATGCCGGTGGAGGCATCCAGGCTCAGCCCGTCAGGCAGATCGCTGGCGCTCCAGCTGCCGCTGACGACTCCCGTATCGTTGGAGGCGGTGAGCTGGGCGCTGTAGCTCTGGCCCACGGTAGCCCCGGGCAGGGACGTGGTGGTGATGCTTATCTGCCCGGTAAGGGTGCCGCCGCCGGGCTCAGGTTCGGGTTCGCCGCCGGGCTCGGGCTCCGTGCCGCCGTCTCCTTCTCCTTCCACGCCGCCCAGAAGCTGGGTGCCGCCCTCAAGGGGCTGGGCGTTGTCCAACACAGGCTGGGCGCTATCCTCAACGAGTTGAGTGCCGCCGTCTACGGCGCTGAGGAGGACGATGCCGCCGGAGGCAGAGCCGGAGCCGTAATTCACCAGGGGACTTACCGCAAGGCCGCCGGTGCTGCTCTCGGAGGAGAGGAGCATATAGCTGCCCTCCTCGTCCACTCCGGTGACTATGCCGTCACAGGGGGCGGTTACCGTCCGGCTCTCATACATCTGAAACAGCTCTTCCATCAGCTCCTCATAATCCTGGTGCTGATCCACCAGCTGCCGGTACTCTGCGCTGTGGCCAGTGTTCTCCAGGGCAAAGAGGCTCTGGCCCTGGTACACCTGCTGCCCGCTCTATATATACATAGGATACGTCCCCGGTATAGGCGGTGACCTTCCAGGGGCTGTTTATATACAGCTCCCCGCTGCCCAGGCTCTCCCCATCCTCAGTGGAGACGGTGACCTCCGTCCCCGGCTCATAGTCATCGTCCTCCACCGTCACGGTGAGCGTCCCCTCTACAACAGATTTGACGCTGCCCTCAGCCTCGCTGCCGTCAGGGAAGTTCAGCAGGACGGTTTCTCCGTTTTTAAACGGCGCTGTCCGTCTCGATCCGGACGGCCATCAGCCCATCCAGGGACAGCACGGCCAGGGCTCCGTGCTCCAGCATCAGCTCCGCCACCGAGTCCCCCTTCTGGGCGTATACCAGTTTCACCAGGCCCTGGGCTCCGGCGGAGACAGTCTGGCTGTCCGCTTCGCCGCTGAGGGCGCTTATCTCCTCCGACAGATAGTCCAGAGTCTCCTGTACCGAGGCTATGGCGCTCATGACGCTGACTTCATCTACCTGGGCTATGGCCTGGCCCTTTTCCACGGTGTCGCCGTTTTGCACCAGGTATCTGTCTATTTTCACCGCCTCGGGCACGGTGACGCTTACGGAGGCTTCTCCCGACAGCTGTCCGCCCCCCAGCACCTTTGTCTCCAGTTCCCTCAGCTCTGCCTTGCCGGAGAGTATGCTGGCCTTGCGGCTCTCCTCCTGCCGGGCGGATGCCGCCATGGGCATTACTGCCAGCATCAGCACCAGCGCTCCGGCGCAGCCCCAGGCGATATATTTCTTCCGGGTCGCCGCAGGGAGCTTCGACTTTTCAGTCTGAGGGGCTGCGCTCCCGGCCCGGCGGTACTCGGGGAGCTTCTTCAGGGCCTCAAGCCTCTTCTTAAGTTTTTCAAAAAATTCTTCCATGGTCTCATCCTCCATAGTGCAGGGCGTCGATGGGCTTCATCCTGGCCGCCTTATTGGCCGGGTACAGGCCAAAGACCAGGCCGATGATAAAGCAGAACACCACCGCTATCAGCACCACCGGCAGGTTCAGGCTGAAAGACATATCCAGGCTGGCCACAACGGTGTTCACTATCTGCAATATGGCCCAGCTGAGGAAAATGCCCAGACAGCAGCCAATCATGCACAGCACCACCGCCTCCATCAAAAACTGGGTGAGTATGGCCTGGCGGTTGGCCCCTATGGCCTTGCGTATGCCTATCTCCCGGGTGCGCTCGGTGACCGTGACCAGCATGATGTTCATTATGCCTATGCCGCCTACCACCAGGGATATGCCCGCTATGCCCCCCAACATCACCGTCAGCATGGAGGTGACGGAGCTCATGGTCTCCTCCAGAGCGTCCTGGGAGCTTATCTCAAAGGCTTCGTCGTCCTGGTCAAAGCGCTCCATCAGCAGCCGGGTCATGGTGCCCTCCGCCTCTTCCACGGTGTGGCCCTCTCCGGCGCTGACATAGAAGCTCTTTATCTCCGCCGAGGCGGTTGTGGACAGGCGCACCAGGGAGGAATAGGGCAGATAGGCCACCATGCTGCCGGAAGAGAACACCCTGGTCAGATTGTTGTCGTCGTCCGTAAGCACGCCCACCACGGTATACTTGGTGCCGTTCAGGTTCAGCGCCTGACCTACACAGTCGGTATAGCCGATAAGCTCCTCCGCCGCAGTCTCGTTTATTACGCAGACATAGCTGTGGTTCTCCTGGTCGGTGTCCTTGAGCCAGCGGCCCATGGACAGCTGGAGTCCCTGGATCTCATAGTATTCGGAACTTGTGCCGTAGAGGGTCACGCTGCCGCTGCCCTCACTGCCGCTGCCCTGGACCGTATCGGATATATAAGGTGCTATCAGCCCCAGAGTCTCCTCCTCTTCCAGCCAGGTCTCCAGGGTCTCCGTATCTATGGGCTGGCCCTTGTCCTCTTCTATGGTCACGGTGAGCAGATTGCTGCCCAGGCCGGAAATGGTATCGGTGACGGAGCTGGTGGCCCCGCTCACCAGACTGACCAGCACCACCAGAGCCATGACGCCGATGATGATGCCCAGCATGGTGAGCACGGCTCTCAGCTTATTGGAGTCTATGGAGCGCAGAGCCATTTTCAAAGATAACATTAAAGCTTCACCTCCGAAATGCGTCCGTCCAGGATGTGTATGGAACGGGCCGCCTGCTTTGCCACATTGGGGTCGTGGGTTATCAGGACTATGGTGTTCCCCTGGGCGTGGAGCTCATGGAAAATGTCTATTATCTCCTGGCTGGTCTTGGAGTCCAGGGCCCCGGTGGGCTCGTCGGCCAATATGAGCTTGGGCCGGGTGGCTATGGCCACCCTCTGCTGCTGTCCGCCGGACAGCTCTGTGGGCAGGTGCTTTGCCCGCTTTGTAAGCCCCACCCGCTCCAGGGCCTCCCGCACCCGCTCCGCCCGCTCAGGTCGAGGGAGCACCTGATAAATGAGGGGCAGCTCCACGTTCTCCTCCGCCGTGAGCTTGGGGATGAGGTTGAAGCTTTGGAACACAAAGCCTATCTTCTCGTTGCGTATTTTGGCCAGCTGGTTCTCCGAATAGGATTCTATGGGCAGGCCGTCCAGATGATAGCTCCCGGCGTCCGCCACGTCCAGGCAGCCGATGATGTTCATAAGAGTGGATTTGCCGCTGCCGGAGGGGCCTATTATGCTGACAAATTCCCTGGGGTAGATGTGCAGCGTGGCGTGATCCAGCGCTCTCACTTTCTCGTCGCCTACCATGTACACCTTGCAAAGGTCTTTGATATCTATCATGCACTCGCCCCCTCAGTTGCCGCCGGGCATTCCGCCGCCCATACCGCCGGAGGGCCGCTCGCCGCCGAAGTCGCCGGAGGGCCGCTCGCCGCCGAAGTCGCCTCTCTGTCCGCCGCCCATGCCGCCGAAGCCCATGGAGCCGAAGAAGCTCTGGCTCTCGGTGTAATACACGGTGTCGCCCTCGGCCAGGCCGGATTTTATCTCCACATAGCTGCTGTTGCTCAGCCCCGGGACCACGTCCACCCGGCCGCCGTATTCGCCGCTGTCCTCGTCATAGCTGGTATACACATAGTAGCCGCTGCTGGTCTGGTGCAGGGCATCCACCGGGATAAGCAGGGCATCGTCCACGCCCTCTATCCTTATATCCACCTCCGCAGTCATGCCGGGCAGCATACCCTCCACCTTATCCAAAGTTATCACAGCGGTATAGCTGCCGTCGGAGGCGGTCTTGTCTATCTCCGTAACCGTGCCGCTGAGCACCTCGTCTCCCAGGGAGCTGACGGTTATCTCCGCCGTCTGATCCAGAGCCAGAGAGAGGATATCGTCCTCATCCACGCTGATAGTCACGGACATACTCACGTCCGGCGCCAGGGTTAGCACTTCGTCGGTCTCCCCGCTCTCCAGGTCTTCCAGCTCGGACACAGAATACACCGTGCCGGAGATGGGGGCGGTAAGGCCGCCGTACTGCTGTATCTTCAAAAGCTCCAGCAGCTCCTCCTCGGCTTCGCTCCTGCTTTGCAGCAGGGCATCATAGCTGGCGCTGGTGCCGGTATCCGTCAGGACAAAGAGAGTGCTGGAGGCACTCACCGCCTGGTTCTCCGTCACATAAACCCCGCTCACCGTCCCGGCATAGCCGGTGACTTTCAGGGGATTGTGGATATAGAGGCTGCCGCTGCCCAGTTCCTTGCCCTGGGCGTCCACGACCGTGACCGTCTCATCCACCGCCGGGCCGTCGTCGCTTATCAGCACTGTGGCGCTGCCGCCCACTACCGAGTCTACCAGCCCCTCTTCCTCGCTGCCGTCGGAGAGGATAACGCTGACCGCCTCGCCTTTCTCCAGGCTTTCGTTGTCAATGTCCACGGCCATATAGCCGTCCAGGGAGATGACTGCCAGGGCGCCTTTATCCACCATGGTCTCCGCCACGGACGTGTCCACCCCGGCATAGATGGCCTTTACCCGGCCCGCTACTCCGGCGGAGATGTAGCTGTCCACGGTATCCCCCTCGGCCTGGGAGATTTCCTCGTCCAGGGCATCAAGCTCCGATTGGAGGGTGGACATGGCGCTTCTCACACTGGCCATATCCGCAGTGGCCAGCAGCTCGCCCTCCTGGAAGCTGTCTCCGAATTGGGCCAGGATCTCCGTCAGTTCTACGCCCTCCGGCAGGGTCAGCGTTTCTGTGTCCACATTTTCCAGCATTCCCGAACCGGAGACTACGGTGCTGATGGTTCCACGCTCCACCGTGGCGCTTATGACCTCGTCGCCGCTCATGGCAAAGTTCTCCCGCACCTGGCGGCGCAGGATAAGCACGGCGGCCACAAGCACCGCCGCCAGCACGCCCACCACTATGGCTATATTGCGTATGCGCTTTTTCTTCTTCGCCTTCTTGCTGCGCCGGAGAGAGTCAAAGAGCTCCTCGTCCCGCTGCTGTATCTCTTTGTCCGCCGCCTGTAAGGCGCCGTCCTTGTTTTCCATGTCCATATGCTGCTCCTTTCCCCTTCCGGGCTTTAAGGCGGGGTCTCCCGCCTTTCTGTCTCCCAATTATAGCTGGCGAAGCTTAAGCCATCCTTAATTTTCCTGAGAAATTTTCCCCCTGTTTTTTAACTTTTTGTTTTCTTTTTCCCCTTTAGTACCCGGTTCCGGCCGGGACACCGGCCTGCTCCCCCGGCCCGAGGAAAATTTTTGCCCTCACCAACCTTTTTTGTATTTGATATTTTCCCCGGCCTATGCTACTATGTTTGAAGATTTTGCCAAGTGGAGATTTGTATGGACAATTTGATAAGTGATAATCTTTCAATAGGTGAAAACGGGCACCTGTATTTCCGCAACCACGACACGGTGGAGCTGGCGGAGAAATATTCCACACCGCTCTACCTTATGGATGAAGTGCGCGTGAGGGAGAATATGCGCATGTACCTCCAGGCTTTCCGGGACAGCTTCGGCCCCGGCTCCCTGCCCATATACGCCGGCAAGGCCAACTCCTTTAAGCGCATCTATGAGATAGCCAGGGAAGAGGGTATGGGCATTGATGCCGTTTCCGCCGGAGAGCTGTACACCGCCATGAAAGCGGGTTTCCCTCTGGAGCGGGCCTTTTTTCAAGGCAACAACAAAACCGACTGGGACATAGCCTTTGCCATGGATATGGGTGTGGGTTACTTTGTGGTGGATAACCGGGAAGAGCTGGACGCCATAGCCCGGATAGCCTCTGAGAGAGGCATACGCCAAAAGCTCCTTTTGCGTCTTACTCCTGGGATAGATCCCCACACCTACGACGCTGTGGCTACAGGCAAGGTAGACAGCAAGTTTGGCACCGCCATTGAGACCGGCCAGGCCCGTGAGATGCTTGAACACACTTTAAGCCTGCCCTCCATAGAGCTGAAGGGTCTCCACTGCCATGTGGGCTCACAGGTGTTCGGGGAGGATGTCTTCGAGCGCAGCGCCGACATCATGCTGGAATTCATGGACCGGTGCAACAGGGATTACGGCTTGGATCTTAAGATCCTGGATCTGGGCGGTGGCTACGGAGTGCGCTACGTGGAGGAGGATGGCTGCGTGGATATCCCAGCCGCCATTGCCGCGGTGGCAGAGCACATGAAGGCCACCTGCGCCCGGCTGGGCATGGAACTGCCCAGGATAATAATGGAGCCGGGCCGCAGCATAGTGGCCGACGCCGGGCTCACCCTCTACACCGTGGGAACGGTAAAGAAAATTACAGGCTACAAAAATTACGTCTCCGTGGACGGGGGCATGTCCGACAACCCCCGCTATGCTCTTTATCGCTCCAGGTACACCGTGCTTCTGGCCTCCCGGCCGAAGGCGGAGGCCAATCTCCTTTGCGACGTAGTTGGCCGCTGCTGCGAGAGTGACGATGTGATCCAGCCTGATGTCAGGCTGCCGGAGCCGGAGAGGGGAGAGATATTGGCCGTCTGTACCACCGGGGCCTATAACTACTCCATGGCCTCCAACTATAACCGTCTGGCCCGCCCGGCCATGGTGATGCTCACGGATGACTTGGATTATCTGGCAGTTCGCCGGGAAAGTCTGGACGACCTGGTCAGAAACGATATCTGATATTTAATGCTGTATAATACATAATATAAAATAAAAAGGCCGGCGCCTGGGCGCCAGCCTTTTTTATGCATGCGATGTTCCGTAAAGTTTTAAGACTTCTCCATGCCGCAGTCCGTGGACTCCTGAATAAGGCAGCGGTCGGAGGTGACGGCGGAATAGAAGCCATAGCCTCCGGAGAAGTTATAGCAGTCGTAGCCATAGCCCGTGAGTATGCGGCAGGCCACATAGCTCCTCAGGCCGCTCTGGCACATGACGTACACCGGCTTTCCCCCGGGTATCTCGTCCATGCGCTCTCTCAGCTCGTCCACGGGAATATTTATAAAGTCCGGGGCGTGGCCTCTGGAGTACTCCCCAACGGTGCGGGTATCCAGTAAGGTGACGCTGCCGTCCCTTGGGAGCTTCTCCACGTCCTCCACGTGGAACTGCTTTACCAGACCGTTGGACAGATTCTCCACCATGAAGCCCGCCATATTCACCGGGTCCTTTGCGGAGGAGTAGGGGGGAGCATAGGCCAGATCCAAAGTGGCCAGCTCCGTGGTCTTCATGCCGCAGTGGATGGCGGTGGCCAGCACGTCTATGCGCTTGTCCACGCCCTCATAGCCCACTATCTGGGCGCCCAGCAGGCGGTAGCTGCCCTTCTCGAAAACCACCTTCAAAGTCATGACCTTGCCGCCGGGGTAATAGCCGGCGTGGCTCATCGGCGAGAGCACCACCTTGTCCACATCAAAGCCCGCCTTTTTGGCGTTGGTCTCGTTGAGCCCGGTCGCCGCGGCGGTCATGTCAAAGAGCTTCAGCACAGAGCTGCCCTGGGAGCCAAGATAGCGGCTTTCTCTGCCGCAAATATTGTCGGCAGCAATGCGCCCCTGCTTGTTGGCAGGGCCCGCCAGTGAGATGACGGCATCCTGGCCGGAGACATAGTTCTTCACCTGAACTGCATCTCCCACGGCATAGATATCCGGAACCGAGGTCTCCATTTTGTCGTTGACGACAATGCTGCCTTTGATACCCAGCTCAAGCCCGGCCTCCGCTGCAAGGCGGCTGTCGGGGCTGACACCGATAGCCAGCACCACCATGTCGGCATGGAGCGGCTTTGCATCCTTCAGCAGCACATCAACGCCGCCGTCCTTCTCCTCGAAGCCTTCCACGGTGTGGCCCAGAGCCAGCTTTACGCCATGGCGCCGCATCTGGTTGTGGATATAGGCAGCCATATCGGAGTCGAAGGGGTTCATCAGCTGCCTGGGCCGCTGGACTATGGTCACTTCCAGGCCCAGCTCCCGCAGGTTCTCCGCCAGCTCCAGGCTTATGAAGCCGCCCCCCGCCAGCACGGCAGACTTGGGCTTCTTCTCCACCACATAGTTTCTTATCCTAAAGCAGTCTTCCACGGTGCGCAGGGTGAAGAGCTTGTCTATGCCCGCTCCCGGAAGCTTTGGCTGGGTAGGCTTTGCACCGGGTGAGAGGATAAGTTTGTCATAGCTCTCCTCGAAATCCACGCCTTTTTCCAGATCCCGTACGGAAACGGTCTTGCGCTCCGGGTGGATGGCGGTGACCTCGTGGTGCACCTTCATATCGACCCTGAACCGGGAATAGAAACTCTCAGGAGTCTGAAGGGTCAGATCTTCCGGGTCCTCTATGGTGCCGCCAATATAATAGGGCAGGCCGCAGTTCGCATAGGAAATATAGCCGGAACGCTCAAATACTACAATCTCCGCCTGCTCGTTCAGACGGCGAAGCCTTGCCGCAGCGGAAGCTCCGCCGGCAACTCCTCCTACTATGACAACCTTCATTTAGTATTCCACCTCTCCTTTATACCCGGCGATGCCGCCGATATTTTTCACATTGTTATAGCCGATGCGCCGTAGTATGGCTGCCGCCTGGGCGCTCCTGGCTCCGCTGTAGCAGTATACATACACCGGGCTGTCCTTACCCACACCTATGCTTTTACGTCCGCTGAGGGTCTGCAAGGGCAGGTTCACGCTACCGGGGATATGTCCCTGACGGTACTCTTCGCTGCTGCGCACATCCGCCAGCAGCGCCCCCGGTGTGTTCCGGTATTCCTCCAGTTCGGTATTTATATCAGGTCTTTTAAAAATATCCAAAAAGCTCATGGCTTTTCCCCCTGGCCTTCTTTTATCTCCGCAGCTTTTGGCCACCTTGTCTTTTATCTTATGGAGTTATTATAGAAGGGAAGTGCGGCGTTTTCCGTGATGAAATCACCTATATCCTCAAAGAGAGCCCAGATAGCCCTCCAGAATAAGACTTGCCGCCACGGCATCCACAGTCTTGCGGTGCTTCTTCTCTTTTTTCCCGGTGGCATGGAGTATGGCATGCGCCTCTATGCTGCTGCGCCGCTCGTCCCAGAGCACTACCGGCAGGCCGCTCTCCGCCTCCAGCAGTTCCTTGAAAGCCCGGCACTTTTCCGCCCTGGGGCCTTCGCTGCCGTTCATGTTTTTGGGAAGGCCCAGCACCAGGGTGCCCACATCCCGTTGGCGGGCCTCCTGAGCAATACGCCCGGCCAGGCGCTCAGCGTTCCATTCCTCCACCGTCCAGGCTTCACCGCACAGCATACCCAGCAGGTCGCTCACCGCAAGGCCGGTGCGGGCATCGCCGTAATCAATAGCCATCACTCTCATATATCCCACCTCAGTGCAGATCAAAGCAGGCGCGGATAGGGCCAACAGAATACAGAGAGCCCACAGCGCAGACCATCCCGGTATTGCCTCTGGCCGCGTCAATGGCTGCGGACACGCCCTCCTTTATGCTGGAACAGACAGTGACCTTTTTCCCATATTTTTTCAGGAGCTTCGCCAGCTCGGGCGCTGGCATGGCCCGACTGCTGTCCGGCGTTATGCACACATATTCGTCCGCCGCATTATTCAGGATCTTCAAAGTCCCCTGGCAGTCCTTGTCCGAAAGCATGCCCACCAGCAGCACATGGCGCAATCCGGGAAAATAGTTTATCAGATTCGCCGCCACAGTCTCTGCACACTGGGGGTTATGGCCCCCGTCCACCACAACAATGGGCTCATCATGGATTATCTCAAAGCGGCCGGGCCAGCTCACGGCATAGATACCGTGTTCCACATCGTTCTGCTCCAGCTTCCAGCCCTTTTTCCGCAGCTGCTCCACCGTCTCCAGAGCCACGGCAGCGTTTTTCAGCTGGTGCTCTCCCAACAGCGGAAGGGCGTAATGCTCTCCTTTATAGCCAAAGCTCTGACCATAGATGCTGTCAAATTCCTTTTCTATTTTTGAGAAATCGGCAACTATCAGCTCCGCTCCCAGCTCACGGCAGCGCTGGCCTATCACCTGCATCACGCTCTCCTCCTGCTGATACAGGACGCAGGGGCAGCCCTTCTTTATTATCCCCGCCTTCTCGGCGGCTATCTTCTCCACCGTGTCACCCAGAACTTCCATATGGTCCAGGCCGATGTTCATTATCACCGCCGCCTCGGGGGACTCTATCACGTTGGTGGCATCCAGCCTGCCTCCCAGCCCCGTCTCCAGCACCGCTATATCACAGCCTTGCTCGCTGAACCACAGCAGTGCCGCAGCTGTCATCATCTCAAATTCCGTGGGGTGCTGCTCCATCGCCTCAGCCTGGGGTTTTATCCGGGAGACTATATCTGCCAGAGCCTCGTCCTCTATCTGCTTGCCGTTTATCTGCATACGCTCATTAAAACGGTAAAGATAAGGCGAGGTAAAAAGTCCTGTCTTATATCCGCAGCATTTCATCACCGAGGCAAGCAATGCAGCGCAGCTGCCCTTGCCGTTGGTGCCGGCAATATGTATGAATTTAAGGCCGTCCTGAGGCCGGCCAAGCTTTTCCAGCAGTTCTTTAACACGCTCCAGTCCGGGTCTGGAGCCCAGCCAGGACACTCCGTTTATATATTCCAGAGCTTCTTTATAGTCCATGTTGCTCTCCTATCTTAACTATAGTTTGATCACACAGTGAATATAGCACCAAAAGCCTTGAACGGCAAGGGAAAATGCATGAAAAAAGTTCAAAAAAATGTTGACCTTGCAAAGAGCTTATGGTATAGTATGTGTTACCTGTCGGACGAGAGGTCTTTTTTTCGTGCGCTCTTTGGCGGGCGGAGAGACAATCAGGCGTCCATATACAGGGAGGCAATGCCCGGTGCAATGCCGGGTAAATAAAATAGGAGGTGCCGAAAGAATGGCTGCAGGCGCAAGAGTTAAAATCACACTCAGATGCGAAGAATGCAAGCAGAGGAACTACAACACGGTCAAGAATAAGAAGAACACTTCAGACCGTTTGGAGCGCAGCAAATATTGCCCCTTCTGCAGAAAGCACACCAAGCATGTTGAAACCAAGTAAGTTCTGAAAGGATGCGTTAAAATGGCTGAAGAAAAGAAACGCGGCAGCGCACCCAGCAAGGCCGTCACCGCCGTCAAGAAGGACGACACCAGGCCCGGCTTCTTTCAGAGGATAGTCCGCTGGTTCCGTGAGATGAAGAGCGAACTGAAGAAGGTCATATGGCCCACTCCCAAGGTTTTGGGAAAGAACGTGCTCATCTCCCTCGGCGTGATGTTTGCTTCCGCAATCGTCCTTTGGGGCTTTGACGAGCTGGCCACCATGCTGGTCAACGGCCTGCTCACTTTGGCAGGTTAAGCGCCATGGCTGAAGAAGCGAAATGGTATGTAGTTCATACCTATTCCGGGTATGAAAACGCAGTGGCCGCTGCTGTGATGAAAGCGGCAGAGAACCGCAAGATGACGGATCTTATCAAAGAGGTCAACATCCCCATGGAGACCGTCACCGAATACACCGATGCCGGCGAAAAAACCGTCGAGCGCAAGGTGTTCCCCGGCTATGTGCTGGTGAAGATGATACTCACCGACGACAGTTGGCACCTTATCCATAACGTCCGGGGTGCAACAGGCTTCGTTGGATCTGACGGCAAGGCCGTTCCTCTTACGGAGCAGGAGATATACGATCTGGGTGTCGAACGCAGGGAAATCGTGGTGGGCTACGGCCTGGGCGATGAGGTCAAGGTCAACGACGGGCCTTTGGCCGGGTTCCTTGGTATCGTGGACGAGCTGGAGCCGGAAAAGAACCGGGTCCGTGTGGTGGTGTCCATGTTCGGCAGAGAGACTCCGGTGGATCTGGAGCTGGACCAGGTCGAGGTCATCAAACATTAAAATTAAGAAAGAGGTGCTTTAAATGGCACAGAAAGTAGTTGGATACGTAAGATTCCAGGTTCCCGCCGGCAAGGCAACTCCGGCGCCCCCCGTCGGCCCCGCTCTGGGCCAGTACGGCGTAAATATCGGTCAGTTCACCAAGGACTTTAACGAGCGCACCAAGGGCGACATGGGCATGATGATCCCCGTCGTTATCACCGTGTACTCCGACCGTAGCTTTACTTTTATCACCAAGACTCCTCCTGCCGCCCTTCTCATCAAGAAGGCCTGCGGCATCGAGACCGCTTCCGGCGTTCCCCAGAGGGATAAGGTAGCCACCATCAGCAAGGAAGATGTCCGCAAGATCGCCGAGCAGAAGATGCCCGACCTCAACTGCACCGACATCGAGTCCGCTATCAGCATGATAGCCGGTACCTGCCGTTCCATGGGCGTAGTCGTCGGAGACTGAGCCTAAACGTGGGAGGATTAATCCATCCGACTCAACCACATTATTAGGAGGAAATCAAATTGTTTAGAGGTAAAAATTATAAAGAGAGCGCAAAGCTCATAGATAAGCAGGCCCTCTATGACCCTATGGAGGCCATGAAGCTGGTCATCAGCGCCAGCAAGGCCAAGTTTGACGAGACCGTAGAACTCCACGTAAAGCTGGGTGTTGACGGTCGTCACGCCGACCAGCAGGTCCGTGGTGCCATTGTTCTGCCCAACGGCACCGGCAAGACCGTCCGTGTCCTGGTCTTCTGCAAAGAAGAGCGCAAGGAGGAGTGCCTGGAGGCAGGCGCCGACTACGCCGGCGGCATGGACCTGGTGGAGAAGATCCAGAAG
>ENA-ORTU01002819-ORTU01002819.1-human-gut-metagenome-genome-assembly--contig:-NODE-2819-length-15196-cov-6.279770_pt1 | contig 15196 bp, 19 predicted proteins | sample MGYA00241910_ERZ509184 | MGnify/ENA primary metagenome ERZ509184 (study PRJEB26280, sample SAMEA2338847) | human gut metagenome | biome: human gut; feature: human-associated habitat; material: faeces... | reverse complement strand
TACTGTGGGAGGAGTCTAGCAAGCTCCGCTCCCTTTAGGGGCGGAGTAGTTGACTCATTTTTGTATCTCCTCGCCGGCTCTGCCGGCATATGTATTTCGGGTTTATTGCCGATATATACAATATGCAAAATATGGTTAGATATCATTCAGCAGTTCTTCTATTTCATCAGCCAATCTGGTCAGTTCTGTCTCTATCTCCTCTGCCGTTCTGTTAGAGCCTTTCGTATATTCGCTCCATCCTTTTGGATTTTCTCTGAATATTTCCAAAACGTCCTTGCAAAAATCAAGTGCTGAAAATTTTTGAGCAGTATATACCGAATTGTATGACGGACTAGAACCACGATTAATCAGAAACAATACATCCCTGCCTGATAATACGACGTTGACAGGGTCTTCCGTATACTTATTGAGATATCTGACTGCTCCAGCTCCAGTCATTAACCACGACAAGCACGCACTTAACGTACCATGCATAATATACGTCTTGTCTGACAACGGCTCGTTTAAATAAAACAAGTTACCCTTAACGTAAAAAATAAGATTGCAATATCCATTCCACAACTCTAATATATGTCTCATATTAATACCTTTCTCGATTTGAACCTTACCGTTTATACGAATACACCACAGAATTACAGCTCCAACAATCAGTACATTTACAGATATTTTTTTCTGTATTCTTGTATTTCTTTTTGAAGCCTTTGTCTTCCTACCCAAGTCTTCGAAAAATCACTTTTTCTCATCGCAGCAAGTCTGAGCAAAGTCATATCTCGCTCTCCTCTTTTTCTGCAACCTTCTTTATTTATTCCCCATTCCATACAAAAACCTCCTTGCAATATCTAGTTCTTCGCTGGCATATGTATTTCGAGCTTATTGCCGATATATACAATATGCCAAATATGTTAGATATCGAAATCTGTTTTATCCTCTTTCATATACTCCAGGAGATATGCCCTTAGCATCGTATTGTCTGAATTCTGTGTCATTGCATCAATGAGCTTGACGGTGCAGTCCTTAAATAGCGGAAGGCATTTGATGATTTCTTCATAGTGGCCAGCATCTACCAGCCGGTCAGCAATCCTGATATCATTTTGCATGATATACTCTTTTGGTTCTTCATATCCAGCCATGTATGACAGCACGGCAGCATCGCACGCAAAGGAATCAACACCAATGGCATATGATTCGCCATATCTTTCAGGATGCATTAAGAGGTTTGCCATCGCTTTCTTGTCTGAAACTACACATGGAAGATACACAGTCTTGCCTGCAATTTCCAGTTTTGTAGCATGTATTGAAGAACCTTCCATCCGATTCAATGCTTCCACGCCTGAAAGAGTGTAATCTTCCACCAGCTGTTTCGCAAACACCTTCTTTGGAATCTCGTTAAGGATTATACTTTTTGCTGTGTCGAAGTTATCAGGCCCAAGATGTTTAAGGCTTTTCGGCAGTTTCACGCTTTCCATATTTGCGGAATGAGTGTCAAACGCACCATAGCTAATCATCTTTAAGCCATCATTGAGAATCACTTTTTTCAGGTTAATGCAGTTTCTAAACGCATACTCACATATCTTTTTTATCTGCGGAGGGAGCTTCAGGACAGTAAGCACCGAGCACCACTCAAACGCAGTTTTTCCAATCTCCTTTATTCCACGTCCAAAATCAATCTGGTTAAGCTTGGTGCAATGCACGAAAGCTTCGTATCCAATCTCTCGCAGAGAATCAGGAAACGTTATGGATTCAACTTTGGAATTGGCGAACGCCCGTTCCCCTATCTCCCGGACACCATCAGGGATTACGATATGTCCCGTTCTTTCAGGCGGACATTTAAGCAGTTTCTTTTTGTCCTTTGTGTATACGATGCCATCTTCGCTGGTGTAATATTTATTATTTCTTATTTCTATCTCCTGAATGCTTTCTCTTCCGAGTGCCCCAAGGACGTCTACGTTCCAAAACCGCGAGCTGTCTGTAATCAGAATCTTCTTAGGCGGATACATGATGGCAAGCAGAACTTGAACGTCCTGCACTTCAACATATTTCAGGGCGCTAAGCTGATTCATCGAACAGTCGGCATCAACCCATTTTACCTCCGGAGGAATCGCAATCCATTCTGCGGACGGGTTGATACTCTTTAACGTTAGCCCAAATTCCGTCATATCTGTTTTTAAATAATCGTCCATCTGAAATCCTCCTTATTTCTTATATATACAGTATGCCGGATTTTTCTCCATTGGAGCAAAATTTTTCCTGATTTTTTTATCTCTTATGTCTGGTCTTTCCAGGGAATGCCGCACCTGCTGCCGAAAAAGCAGAATAAAATTCAGCCGGCAAACAAAAAAGCAAGCGCGAATTTTTCAGGCGCGCAAATACGAGGTGCACATTTTCCAGCAGGAGGCATCTTTGTTTCCGTCTTGGCCGGCTGGCGGCCCAGAGCCCAACGCTTCCCGGCCGCCAGCACATTCCCTTCCGGCGCCAGCCGGCCAACATCTCCCGCCACCATTCTTTCCATACCGGCTCCCACAATCCTAAATCAGCCAACTCTCTTCCTCCCGGCTTGGCCGGCCGACGCCTTACATCCCTTCCAACCACTTTTTTAATACCCACAAAGCATCATCTTCCCACCAAGTATCGCTCCCCACCATTCTTCCAAAATCCACCAATAACCATCTTTCCCAAGCATCTTCCCGCCGCATCTCCGTCATCTTTCCAGACATCACTCCGCATCATTCAACTCATCTTCTTTTTTCCATTTTTCCATTTTCTATATTGCGGCCAACATCCTCCCGGCCTTCATCTTTTCGTACCTCCAACTCCAATCTCATCCCACCACTCTCCCTACGTCCTCCACTTCCGTCCTGCTGCCGCTTCTCAAACCCGCAGGCCAAACGCGAAACGTAGTTTCGCACGCGGGTGCAGCCTGCAAGGCTGCCGGGTCGCACGACGTCCGGGGGGACGTCGGCTTTGCGACGACCGGAGCGAAGCGGAGACCGGGCGAGAAGCCCGCGTTTCTTTTTTTCTTTCTTTTTTTTATTTTTTTCTGCTTCTCTCTTTTCTCTCTCCTTTCTCATCTCCCTGGCGCCGCGGCTTCGCCGCGACGCCTTCATTTTTCTTTTTATTTTTTCTTTTTATTTTTTTCTTTCTTTTTGCGTTTGTTCTTATCTTTGTTTTTTGTATTTTCTTTTTGCTTTTATTTTTTCTCTTTGTTTTTCTTCTTAGTTTTTATTTTTGATTCTCCTTTTTTTTGTCTTTCTTTTTGTTTTACTTTTTACCCTCCTCACTTCAATCTCTTTCCTCATTATCCAACCGCTCGTCAGCCATTCATTTTTTCTATTCCGCCGCCAATCTTTCCAATTCCATCCAGCCACTTCTCGGCAGCAGTAAAAAGAAAAAAAATATCGGCAAAAGAATCCACAGGGGTGAGATGGCCTCACGGAAGCGAACGGGCGGCGGAAGGAAAGACAGAGGGACGGAATGGGATGAATTGAGGGAGAAAGATATATATACTACGCGAGAAGAGATAAGGGAGAAAAAGAAATGGGCGCCACCGGGGGCGGGAAAGAAAGGCGGGAAAAGGGCGAAAAGTGTGTATATTCTATATGCTTACTTTTTCCTCTTTTTTTTGTGCATCTTTACAAACACAAGAAAGGATGGTTCTTTTGTGCATATCTTTATGTATACACAAAAAAGAAAAAATGTATATGTAAAGTTACATACCGCAAACAAAGCTGACGTTATACGTGCATATGTTTATGTATGTATTTTAAAAAAGTGTAGTGGCTGGTTTAGGTGTGCGGATTTCAGGAAGTTTTGTGCAGGTTTATTTGCATATTTTTTCTGCTGGCAGCAGGAGAAGTATGTATGTTTATATGTACAAAAAAGAAAACAAAATGTATATGTTTACATACACAAAAAAAGAACAAAATGCATATGTTTACGTATGCAAAATTTGAAGTGATATGCATAGCTTAACGTATACACAAAAAAGCTGCCGGCAGAATGCCGGCAGCAGAGATGCATATGTTTATATGCGTACATTTTTCGCCACACACAAACTCCAGCGGGCAGACCAGCGGGCAGAAAGTAAAAAAAATGCATACACTATATATACACTAAATATCCATTTTTTATATTCAAAAAGTGCATACACTATATATACACCCGAAACCACATTTCCAGCCGGCAGCAGTACTTCCAACGGCCCAGTCACTACTCTCCCACCCCGCAAATTTGCCGGCAGCAGGCAAAAATAGGACAAATTACCACCAACCACTACTGCTCTTCCATCCCACACGCATACCCACATTTTGCGGGCAGCAGAATTAAGTATACAACGCAGCAAAGCCAAGCCACCAGCGCGACCACAACAACACGGCAATAAGATACACACTCACCCTGCCGCAGGCATATACATATTTTTTCGCCCACTTTTCCCGCTTCCTTCAAAACGGCAGACAGGAAGCATACATCCGACCGTAGAAGAAGAAAAAAGAGAAAAAGGGGTATAAAAAGGTGTTAAAAGGTATAAAAAGGTATGAAAAGTGTGTAAAAAGTGGTAAAAGGGGGTAAAAGGTATAAAAAAAGATAAAAATGGATACACCAAAGATAAGGATTTTCAGTAAGAATAAGGCTAAGCAGACAGAGCCACAGGCAAATTCAGACCATACCAGACAATAAAGCCACAACATTAGACTGCATCAAGGCAAAACAGTAACACCAGACCATACAAGGCCAAAACGACAGAATTAAGCCAACCACAATGCAAAGCGGCAAAATCAGACCACACAAAGCCGAACATAAGGGGACAAGACGGGCAAACCAGTTAAACACAGGGCAAAACAACAAAATCAGTACACACAAAGCCAAAAGGTCATAACCATCAAAACAGAGTCAGACCAAAGAATAAAAACGCAAAGGTTATAATAGATAAGATAATTTTAACAGGGATAATAAAAAAAGAGCAAAAGGGATTAAATCTATAAAACAAAACATAGAAGTAAAACTCTTACTTTTTTAAGTCCTAATAAAATTTTTATTTTTTTGTTTATTTGGAAAACTTCATCCCAAAATCTTCTTCTGGTAAAGCAAGATTACCAAAAATAATTCTTGGCTTTTCTCCATATATTTATTCACATCATATCCCTTCACTATCCAAAACATAAATATGACCTATATACATATGCATTTTACCGAAACAACAAAAAGACGGCAGAATCATCTGCCGTCTTATCCAAACTATGTCTTACTATACCTATACATTTATTTTTCTTCTCCTACAATCTGATATTGTCTCATATATCCCTTACTGTTAGCGTCATACTCTTGCACATGCTCCGCATCCGGATACTTCATCCCAAGCTTGCCTATGGCTTTCTGCTTTATCTCTTCAAGGTCTACACTGTTAAGTACTTCGTTCTCATAAGCGTCATTATAATTTCTCAGCTCCTCAAGCTCGGATTCCAGGTTGGCTACTGTCTGCATTTTGTAAGTCAGCTCTGATTTCAGCTGCAGGTAATGAATGCATGAAAACAATACGGCGATTGACGCAATCATAAGAAACACTACGAAGCCACGCTGCATCTGTGTAGCGTTCTGTCTGTTCCTGCTTATTGTAGCCGCTGAAGTACGCTTTCTGTTCGCCTTCTGTTGCCGTTCTCTATCGATAAAAGCCTGCTCTTTTGCCTGCTGCTTCTCTCTCCGTCTTTCTTTTTGCTGTCTTTGTTGTTCTATTTTTTGCTGCTTTTTTCTTTCCTCTATACGATGTTTTTCTATCTGGAAATCAATGCGTTTTCTCGCAGATGTGTTCCTTTCTGGCTGTCGCATTTCGCTTCTGCTGTTATATTTATCTTTATTTCTATCTTTACTTATATATGGATTGGCGACTCTGCTTTGAGGTTTTACATGTCTTACCGTATTTCCATCTGTATAATATTCGCGCTTCTGAGCTCTTGCTCTTGCCGCTATCTCACGCCCTCTTTTGCCTGCTTCTTCTCTGGTCATGGTTATTCTTACTGTTACTCCGTTTCTACAAATATTTCATACAGACAATATGCAGAAATTTTTTATTTTTGTGCTTTTTTTACGAAAAAAAAGAAGCGAAATTTTTTCGCTTCTTTTTAATATATTTTTAGCCAAGTATATCCTCAAGTGATACGGCTTCATCATCTGTCGCTGTCTCATCAGGTGCAGAGTTATTAGTAGCCTCTGCTGGTTTTGCGATAGGCGTTCTCGCATGTGAAATAATCTCCCTTACCTTCTCTTCATCTTCAGGCTGGATGGAACCATCATCAATTTCAGATTTGATAGTATCGTCAAATTCGCTCTGCAGACTTTCCGTCGGACGTGTCAGGATGTAATTTTCATATGTAGCGAGAATATACTTTGTGATATGAGACATCAGTTTTGATTCATCTACATTCTCTAACGGCTCTCCTGTCTCACTGTCTAACAGTTTCCCCTGGTTCAACAGACAATCTGCATAATTGCCTAATGAGAATGGGAATGCCTCTTTCATATTGTTTTCAAGCTGTAAAAATCTCTTAGCTGTATTTTCATCAGAAGCATCTTTGATGGCATTAATATCGTATCCAAAATATGATAAGCCATCTTCTGGAATTACGATATCATCAAGGTCTTTTCCGTCCTCAACGCTATCGCAGGTCTTTTCAGCATCGTCGGATGTGTCTCCATCAGCGTCGATATCTGCATCTGTGTCTGTTTCGGTCTCTGTATCAGAGTCCGCGTCAGTATCTGTATTTGCATCATCTGCTGTGTCGCTGGCTTCTGAAGTCTCACTTTCGGTGCTTTCATCATCGCTAGTTTCTTCCGGCTCTGATACATCACCATTCGGTGCTGTTTCGCTTTCGTCATTTTCGATATCTGTGGTGTCTGTATCATCACTTGCATCGCCATCTGTTTCACCTGTCTCCTCCACAGTTACATCTTCACTTTCGGTGCTTTCTTCAGTGCTTTCGCTGCTTTCTGCGGTATCAACAATCAAGGAAGCATCATCAGTTGAAGAAGCAATTACGTTATCACCGAGCAGGCTGTCGTCAAGATTTTCTGTAATGCTGTCATCCGGAACCAGTTCCTCGTCATCGTCTGTATTGGTGTCTTCAATATCTACATCAATATCAATATCATCTGATGCATCAATCTCCTGCTTGATGTTGTTATTGATTTCAGTGATATTTTCTGTGTATGAATTATCGTAATTTTCATTTACGATATTCTGGGTCAGATTTGTAATGTTTTCAATCTGGTCATTTGAAATGTTGATATTGTTATTGTTAACAATATTAGTGACATTCTCCTGAATCTGTTCCTTGTCCTTCATATCGCCATTAATAGCATCAACCTTTGCCTGATTAACAACATACTCAGCCTGTACATTTCCGATATCTTTTGCCAGGTCTTTTGTCACAACGACTTCCTGAGTTGCGATATCCTTTTTAGCCTTATCAATTGTTTCACCGGTTGCTGTTTCATACGCCATGATGATTCCGGTCAATGCACCGGTTCCAGACACCTGGAACGGGCAGGCAGATACGACTTCGCAATTCTTAATGCCAAGGTCTGCGAGAGTAGAAGCAATCATATTTGCAGTTACATACTGCAGGTTTGCCGTTCTTACCCTGATTCCACCAGATTCAGTTGGTTTGATGTAAGCACAGCTTACTGTTCTTGTGCCAATCTGTTCAAGTGGGATATAACTGGAAAGATGAGAAATCTCATCTTTGTTAGTTACGTTTATCCGCTGAACGCTCTGGTCACCTTCAATGCCAAAATATTTAAGCATTGTTTTCTTCTGGGCATCTGTAAGGTCATTACCAATAGAAACTACCTTTGTTGCATCTGCAAATACATTATATGGCATGCTAAGTGTAAGTCCTGATGCCGCTGTTGCTGCTGCACAGATAAAGGCAAGCAGCTTGTTATTTTTTTTCATTATTTTTTCCTCCTGTTAGATATTTAGCAAAAATCTGTTTTCTGGTTCTATATTTAGCATACATTCCTGCTGCAATTACGCACGCTGATGTTACCGACATTACCTCATATTTTTTCTCTCGTTTTTCTATATATTTTTCAGTTGTATACATATCAGGCGTATTTGCCATAAAAGTATTATTTTCAGCGGCATTGACCGGCAATGCAAAAATTAATGCTGATACAGAAAGCCATGGCAAGATTTTCTTTTTTACCATTTTTTCTCCTTCTTTCCGAAGCTTTTTTTAGTTACATATACAATATGCTTAATTTTCCAGAAAAAAGAATTTTTTATCGGATTTTTTTACAAAAAAAGCAGGCGGCAAATTTGCCGCCTGCAAGTATATCAATCATAGTGCAAGGTCTTCCTTGTACCAGTATTTGTCGCCATAGGAAACGTGCTCCAAGTACCAGTCTTCCACCACTGCTTCCCCGAAATCAGCATTTCCGGACTGCATTTTTTCAATCCCTTTTTTGTATGCCTCTTCTGGCGTTTCAGCAGAAATTGTGAAATACATTCTTGCATCCCTTAAAGAATAGCAGTTGTAGCTCTTCAGTGTTCCATTGCATTCCAAATCTCCAATACTGGAGTCATTTTCCGGAATATCAGCATACACTACAAAAGCAACTTCGTATTTTTCAGGCATCATCTACAATCCCCTCCTCTACTGCTTCAGCATATGCATCATCCATCAGGCGTGTTACCTGACAGCATGAGCATTCATCGTTTTCGCAATATTCACAAAGTGCTTTTCCTGCCATACTAAGTTTTTCGTACAACTCTTTTGTCATTTTTTTTGCCATATCTTTTGGCTCCTTTCTTAAATTACTGAGAACTTACCTAAGGTCGCTAGAAGACCAGGAATGGTTTCCGTCTGTTACATATTCCAATCCCCATGTCTCTACATTGGCTTTACCGAAATTGACATTTCCCTCTTCCATCATCTGTAAGCCATGATTATAAGCATCTCTTGGGGACCTTGCGCAGATTGCCAAAGAAACTTTGGCGTTATTCAATGAATATCCACCATATGCATGTGTTGTTCCACTATACACGATGCATCCCGTGTTGTCATACATATCATGTATGGTTGCATATACAACAAATACAACTTTGTATTCTGACATCTTTGTCATATTTTTTTGCTCCTTTCTTGATGGCTGTTTTTTGGATTCGCTTTTAATATGCAGGAATTTGCAAAAAGAAAAAAGGAAGCTTTTAGCTTCCCAAGAATTGCCGCTGGATGCTTGTCTTGCCGTTCAAATTAGACGCAGTAGCGTATAGCATGATACCGCGAGCTACGCTCGCATGTAACAAGCCGGCAAGTTATCATATTTATTTTGGTGCCGAATACGGCAAGGCCGGTGAGGTATCACCAGATTAAAAATGAACTCGTGTTCACTTTCGTCAGACACAGGCGGAAACCTCCAGCCCGACGATGACGGTAAATCTTGCCGTGGTTTTCTCCGCCCGTCGATAATCCATATACCGGATATGATAGCGCCATATCATGCGTGCTGCCGCATCGATATCATCTTAACGGAGACTCCACAGGTTCCTTTATGCTGCTCTGTGTACAGACTAGCGAACATGCAAAATATCCAAAAAGCAGAAGGCTTCGCCTTCTGCTTGAAACTACGCTGCTTCTTTTGGGTTTGATTTTGCCTTGCTGTTTAACAATGCTCTCTCATTTTCTTTTTGAAGAATTTTTGAGAATTCTTTTCTGTCTTCGCTCTTCATTTTTTTAAACGATACCACATTGTATTTTTTTAACAGCATATCAAATGTATTGTTACATACAGATATAAACTGTGCTGCGTCAACATATTTCACATGCTTTATATTTCCGGCAAGAACACAATCATCAATGCCTTTGCCATATTTAATTCCCCAGACAGCAAATCTGATTTTTAAATCCGGGATTTTATTGGCAAGCATTATTGTCATGGCGGATATTGAATTGAATACCTGACGGTTTCCCATGATATCGGAATCAAACATCATAAAAATACTTTCGATGTTATGCTCCTCTCTCATTTTAAGGATAATTTCATCAATACCTTTCCAGGACGATACCCCCTGAATAGATATCACCATATTCCCATTTGCAGCCAGCATTTCTGACTTAAAACGTCCTTCAGTAATGCAAAGACATTTTTTAGGGTTATCAGGAATCATGATATCTTTTTGCGCTCCTGGAGTGCTGCCGCCGTCGCAAGCCGGGCTGTCAACTGCAAAAATAGAAGTGAACCAGCAATATCTCTTCTTTTTTTCTGCCGTATCCCGCCTGATTTGAACAGCGGTTGCAAGACCTTCAGCATTACGTATTAAAATACCAATGCCTGCTTCATTACAGTAATCAAGTTTACCAGTATCCTTTCGTACAAAGAAGCCGGGGACATATTTGATAACATCTTTTGAATAGCCAGTAAGCTTTTCAATCTTATCAGTCATCTTCTGGCGTTCATTGTCGTCAATGATAAGCCTGAAATAGTCCTTTTTTATCCTCTTCTCTGATAACCCTCTGATTTCAGACAGATATTTTTTGTCTTTTTCAGTAAGTGGTGATAATTTCTTTAATGTGTTATACACCTTATCACATACCTCAGGTTCTGCTCTTTTCACATCTGCATTTTTAGTATATCTTATTTCTTTTGCAGGCTTGATTTTTGGCTTTTCTTTTCGCTCTCTTTTTTCAATGTCAAGGCCAAAAAGGTCGCAGGCAATATCAAATGCCTCTGCAAAACCTGATGTATTGTAATCCCACTGAATAATATCAAAAATATCAGCGTCTATACCACAGCTGAAGCAATGGCAGCGGTTTCGCCGTCTGTCATAGCTCATGCTTGGTGAATGGTCTACGTGTTCTGGATTTAAACACAGGAAAGGTCTTCCTAAATTTATCCCTTTCTGTGCTAAATACTGCGGAAGACTTGAAGAAATTATATTTTTTGCCGTTTCTCTATCCATAGTCTTCTCTCCTTTCATTGTTTTTGTTCGTATTTAATATGCAAAATTTTCAGCAAAAAAGAAAAAACCGGCAAATTTAATTGCCGGCATTCATATTTAGTGAATAATTAGTCTTCTGAGGTTACAAGCTCATCATCCTTCCAGTATACAGACATTGCCCACGGTGGAACAGCCTTATGGTCGTAATCCTCCAGGAATGCAAACGCTGTCTTATATGGCGTAGGCATAGTTGGGTATGTACCATATCCATCTGTAAAATAGATAAGACCGCAGAGATTGTCAAACTCCTTATTTTTGATAAGGGTATCAACATACTCAAATACAGGTCTGAAGTCGGTACCGCCAAAGCCATACAGCTTCATATTCTTCATGAAGTCTTCCATCTCTTCCATATTTGTGATTTTAGTATCATTCTGGATACGTGCATCACACTGAACGATATGGATATTTACCCTTGAAGAAAAGCTCTCTGTCTCTTTCAGGATAGAATAAGTTTTATTCAGGAACCTTTTAACCAGTTCTCCGGAACAGGAACCTGATGTATCAATGGCGATGACAAAGTCTTTAATAACTTTGTCTTCTTTATATTCCAGCGGCTCAATCAGAAGCACCTGTTTATCAATAGTCTTCTGTCCAGTTGAATCAGGCAGGCCAGTCAAGCCGTACACATAAGACATATAATCAAATTCATCCTCGTTGATTTTCATAACTTCTTCAGTTACAGAAAAAGCACGAAGGAATTCGTCATATTCCATCTTATCTTCTGTCAGAAAATCAATCTCCTGCATCAGGTCACCGGCTCCATCGCCTTTATTGAAAGAAGACATGTCTGCGGCAACCTGCCTTGAGACATCGCTCCACTCTTTCCTCTTGTCCTGATTATTGTTTCCCTGGCTGTTCTGCTGATTCTGTCGGTTCTGGTTATTTCGGTTTTTATTGTTATTATTACCGTTTCCATCTCCGCCCTGCTGGTTTTCATCCTGGCCGTCTTCGCCATTACCGTTGCCACCGCCCTGCTGATTCTGCTGGTTCTGGTCATCATCTCCGTCACCCTGCTGATTCTGCGCGTTTGGATTCTGGTAAGGATTGTCGTCATCGTCCTCATCGTTACTATTACCTTTTCCGCTCTGCGGAGGATTCAGCCATACATGGTCATCCATATGGAACAATGCAGTTAAATCAAAGAAATTATAATTACTCTGATTCTGCATCAATTCATTATAAACGAGCTCAGGGATGAACATCTTGACTTTGCCTTTAATACCGGCAATAATCTGCTGACGTTCTACGTCACCGTCAATTGCTTCCGGATTTAATCGCATTACTGCATTTTCACAGCAGATATCTAATGCGATATTCCATACGCCATTGTCAATATTCAGCTGCGTCTGAAATGGATGCAGATAAATGCAGTGAAACAGCATATGCAGGTATGAACGGATTAATCTTTCAGGCGAATTTTTATACCTTGAAATTACATCCATCGGGTCTGCATAGACCTGATTTGCATCAGTTCCGAAGATTCCGATTCCCGGGTCGACGTAGTTAATCGGCATTCTGTAAATAGCAGGGCTTAAAGCCTTATGCTTAAAATACAGCTTGTTTTTTACAAGTTTCATGCATTTTTCAGCAAGCTGCTGATACTTTCCGAGCTCCGGGTTTGGGTTATTAATTACATTATTCATTTTTTTTACTTCCTTTCTTGTTTGATACTTTTTTGTTTCATTCTTTAATATGCGGGATTTTTAAGACAACAAAAAAGCCCGGGATAAAAAATCCCGGGTTAACAAAAAAAGCAAGTTATGCAGACGCAAGGACGTCCTGAATCTCTTCCTTAAGATTCTTGTCCTGGTCGTAAACCAGCATAGAGCTGTTGTGCTGGAAGTAACTCTTGTTCTTATTTGTCGCGATAAATTCAGCAATATTTCTATTAACTGTAAGTTCAGCAACGAACAGGGTCATCTCCTGGTTATCATCACCCCATGCCTTGGAAATGAAGGTAAACGCATTATCCATCTGTTTATCAGTTTTATTCTGACGTGCAGTATGTGATTTAACGTCTGCCTGGAATGCGGCTCTAACAACCGCAAACTGCTCAGTATTGCCACTGCCGAATACACCTTTCTCATCAATTTCTTTTTTGTATTTTTCATACATCCTGATTTCGGTGTTGTATACGGCTTTTTTCTGGCCTGACAGCGCGTTTGCCTGTTTCTCTTTTTCCATCTTGTCCTTTACCTCATCAATTCTGCCCTGCAGCATCTGATAGATGGCATCGGAGCTTCCGACAGCTTTTTTAAGCCGACGAAGATTTGTTACAACCTCACGCATTGCAGCGTCATCGGTTGTTACAACCTTGGCGGATGTACCGATGGCTTCCATAATCATGGAGATAATAGACAGGCGCTCGTCAAACTGTGCTTTCGCAGCCTTGTTTACGGCTCCTTCGCTGATGCTTCCTGCAAGAATATCAGTGATTGCGTAATCAACACGATATTTCTTGAACAGGTCATAATAAACTGCAAATTTACGAGCACATTCCTTATTGGTAATGTACTGCATAATAAGGTCTTCATTAACAGGGAAGTTGTTTCTTTCGTAAGCCTGAATCTCAGTGCTTAAATCTTCCCATCCACGGGCGGTAATATATTCTTTACCGTTTACCGTAGACTTGATGTCATAGAAGTACTTGTTGTTGGTTTCAAGAAATGCCGTAATTGCCGGATGAATTCCTGCGTTGTATGCATATTCCTTCCAACATTTCAGCTCCGGTTCAATTTCAACCATTTTTAATCTATCCTGAGTAGCCACGTCAAAATCTTTAACAGATTTATTGTACTGCGGCGGGTTACCTGCTGTAACTACTACCCATCCTTCAGGAACGGAAAGGTTTCCGAATCTCTTATACTGCAGGAAAAGCAGCATTGCCGGCGCCAGAGTTTCTGATACGCAGTTAATCTCATCAAGGAACAGAATTCCTTCTTTCTTTCCTGTTTTCTCAATTACATCATAAACAGATGCAATAATCTCACTCATAGTGTACTCGGACTTAGTGTAAGTTTTTCTACCATAAGTTACTTCTTTAAGAAATGGAAGGCCAATCGCACTCTGACGGGTGTGATGTGTCATTGAGTAAGATACCAGAGCAATATCAAGCTCTGAAGCAACCTGCTCCATAATAGCTGTCTTACCAAGACCTGGTGCACCCTGCAGAAACAGTGGACGCTGGCGCACTACAGGCACTCTGTACTCACCGTGTTCATCCTTCTCAAGATAAATTTTAACTGCTTTCATAACCTCGTTTTTTGCTTCTTTAATGTTCATTTTAGTTCTCCTTTTCTTTGTTTTTTATTTTTGTAATGCTCAAAAATTAAGAGCAAAACTTATTTACAGATTTAATATGCTAGAAAAAAGAGTCCATAAAAAACAACACATTGTATTTTTTTAGATACAATTTTGCAGTTTTTCTTTTGCATCTGAAAGTCCGACAAACTGACGCCTTAGCCCTTTTTGGCCTTGCGATTTTATGCAGCAAAAATTCCAGCATATTATTTGTGCTTAAAAATTTTTTAATTTTTGATGTTTTAACATCAAAAAAGAAAGGGGAAAAGGATGAGAAAAATTTTTTGGCAGGCACATTGTCTGCGTATGGTAGTAACAGAAGAGCTGGAGGAGCTGAATCGTCGTACCGACGTAAGCAAATGGCTTCTCCGGAAGGTCATGCTGAATGACCCTGACCCAGAAGAAGAGGAGGAGGAATGTAGTTCTTCCCCTCTTGGCGTAGTTACGATGCTGAAAGCCGCAGTTGCGGCCACTGCATTATGGGCAGCAATGTCTGCAATCATCATCCTTTTAGGATAATGATTGCATGCAGCCACTCTCATTCAGAAAAGTTTAGCCGGCATTTTTGTCGGCTTCTTTTTTTATTGTGAAAAAATCCGGCATATTGTTATTGTCACAAAAAAGCTTATAAACGAAAGGGGAAATTCATATGACAAACTTTATTGAAAATATCAAAGAAGGCTTTTCAGTAATCAAAGAGGAGCTTGAAGAGCTTGACAGAAGAACAGACTTCAACAGACTGTTTCTGGACAAGATGCTGAACAAGATGAACCTGATGGACGACAACGCGGATATCTTAGAATATCTTGACGTTGACGACAGCGATGATTACTATGATGATGACCGTCAACTACTCCGCCCCTAAAGGGAGCGGAGCTTGCTAGACTCCTCCCACAGTAG
>ENA-ORTU01002787-ORTU01002787.1-human-gut-metagenome-genome-assembly--contig:-NODE-2787-length-15300-cov-3.157232_pt1 | contig 15300 bp, 10 predicted proteins | sample MGYA00241910_ERZ509184 | MGnify/ENA primary metagenome ERZ509184 (study PRJEB26280, sample SAMEA2338847) | human gut metagenome | biome: human gut; feature: human-associated habitat; material: faeces... | reverse complement strand
TAATATAAGAGTATGTGTGCGGATAAATAATGCCTACGAAAAAATTGTGGAATATGCACATGCGTGTTACTACTTACAGTTTGCTGTGATCAGCAATACATCGTACAGAGTGGAGGAAAAAAGGATGATTTCGAATCAGATACTTCAAAACACTATTGAAGGATTAAAGGGAATATCAAGGGTTGATTTCTGTGTACTCGACACAGAAGGCAAGGAACTTGCAGCAACATTTGATATGGCAAAAGATTGTGGGGAAGCGGTTCTTTCTTTTGTTGAATCACCGGCAGACAGCCAGGTGATCCAGGGATGCCAGTTCTTTAAGATCTTTGATGAACAGCGTTTGGAATATGTTTTGCTTGCAGATGGCGAGACAGAAGATGTGTATATGCTCGGTAAGATTGCGGCATTTCAGATCCAGAGTCTGCTTGTAGCTTATAAGGAGCGTTTTGACAAAGATAACTTTATCAAAAATCTTCTTTTAGACAACCTTCTTTTGGTTGATATTTACAATCGTGCAAAGAAATTACATATTGACACAGAAGTAAAACGTGTTATCTTTATTATTGAAACATCGCACGAGAAAGACAGTGCTGCACTTGATAATGTGAGAAATCTTCTGGGAGGAAAGTCAAGAGACTTTATCACAGCTGTTGATGAGAAGAATATTATTGTTGTGAAAGAACTCTCAGATAAGGACGGCAATAAGGAACTTGAGAAGATGGCGAAAGAGATGCTGGATACGCTCCAGGCAGAGGGAGGCGACGAGCAGATCCATATTGCATACGGAACCATCGTAAGTGATATCAAGGAAGTATCCAAGTCATACAAAGAGGCGAAACTTGCACTTGATGTAGGTAAGATTTTCTTTGATGAGAAGGATATCGTTGCTTATACAACACTTGGAATCGGTCGTCTGATCTATCAGCTGCCGCTGCCACTTTGTAAGATGTTTATCAAAGAGATTTTCGAAGCAAAATCTCCGGATGACTTTGATGAAGAGACATTGACAACGATCAATAAGTTCTTTGAGAACAGCCTTAATGTATCAGAGACATCCAGACAGCTCTATATCCACAGAAATACACTGGTATACAGACTGGATAAGCTTCAGAAGAGTACCGGTCTGGATCTGCGTGTGTTTGAGGATGCCATTACTTTCAAGATTGCCTTAATGGTAGTAAAGTATATGAAGTATATGGAGACATTAGAGTACTAGAAACGTAGGAGTATAGATAAGTTTTAGGAGGAACATATGATTGAATTAAGGAATGTGACGAAGGAGTATTCCAAAGGTCATGCAGCCTTGAACGGCGTTTCCGTGAAGATTGAACGCGGAGAGTTCGTATTCATCGTTGGTGACAGTGGATCAGGTAAGTCTACATTGATCAAATTGATCATGAAAGAGTTGAATCCGACTGAGGGTACAATTATCGTCAACGGCCAGAATTTGAACCGTATGAAACACAGAAACATTGCTAAATACAGAAGAGGACTTGGAGTTGTGTTCCAGGATTTCCGTCTTCTGAAGGATCGTAATATTTATGAGAATATTGCATTCGCTTTGCGTGTGACTGAGACACCGACCCGTGTAATCAAGAAGAAGGTGCCGGCAGCTCTGTCACTGGTAGGACTTGCACAGAAGTACAAGTCATTCCCGAAAGAGCTTTCAGGTGGAGAGCAGCAGCGAGTAGCGATTGCAAGAGCAATTGTAAATGAACCTGCCATTCTGCTGGCGGATGAGCCGACAGGAAACCTTGACCCGACAAACTCATGGGAGATCATGAGTCTGCTGAAAGAGGCAAATGAGCGTGGAACAACAGTACTTGTTGTTACACATAACCAGGAGATCGTAAACGAGATGAACGAACGCGTCATTACTATGAAGCAGGGCGTAATCGTCAGTGATGAGAAAAAAGGTGGGTATATAAATGAGGATTAGTACATTTGGATACGTTGGAAAGCAGGGCGTTAAGAATATCTGGAGAAACAAGATGTTTTCACTCGCATCCATAGCGACGATGTCAGCATGTATTTTCCTGTTTGGATTGTTTTTCTCGATACTTGTTAACTTCCAGTATATTATTAAAAGCGCAGAAGAAGGTGTTGCAATCACCGTATTCTTTAATGATGACGCAACAGAGGAACAGAAGAAAGAGATCGGTGAGCAGCTTGAGTCCCGTGATGATGTTTCGGAAGTGAAGTATGTGTCAGCAGATGATGCATGGGCAGAATTCCAGAAAGAGTATTTTGGAGACAACCCGGAACTTGCAGAAGGTTTTAAGGATGATAACCCGCTGGCAGGTTCAGATAACTATGAAGTCTACATGAAGACGGTAAAAGGTGATAATAAGGATCTGATTGCGAAGAGTAAGTCTCTTTCATCTACGCAGCAGGATCTGGTTAAATTTGCACAGAGTCTGGACGGAGTCAGACAGGTCAATAAGTCAGATGTTGTAGCGAACACACTTTCCAGTGTGAATATGCTTGTTGCATATGTTTCAATTGCGATTATCGCAATTCTTCTCGGAGTATCAATTTTCCTGATCAGTAATACGGTAACAACAGGTATTACAGTCAGAAAAGAAGAGATTGCAATCATGAAATATATCGGAGCGAAGGACTTTGTAGTAAGATCACCATTCGTGATCGAAGGTCTGATCATCGGATTATTCGGTGCAGTTATTCCGCTTGCCCTGCTATATTTCCTTTATGACAAGGCTGTAGTATATATTATGGAGAAGTTTAGTATTCTGAAGAATATCATTACATTCCTTCCGGTTGGAAATGTATATATCTATTTGCTGCCGATTGGGCTGGTAATGGGAATTGGAATTGGATTCCTCGGAAGTTACTTTACTGTTCGTAAGCACTTAAGAGTGTAATAGGAGATACCTATGAAAAGACGGATGAGAAAGGTGACAGCACTGGTTCTGTCAGTCGGAATGATGCTGTCAATGACAATTACTTCCGGTGCTGTGACAATTGATGAAGCGCAGAAAAAAGCAGATGAGCTGCAATCACAGAAGAGTGCAGCTCAGGCTGAAAAAGATACACTTGCTGAGAAACTTAATTCCATCATTGACCAGATGAACAAGACGCAGGAAGAATTAAGTGCCAAGGAAACTGAAATTTCAACAGCTGAGGAAGAGCTTGTACAGGCGAAGGTTGATGAGGATGATCAGTATAACAGCATGAAGAAGAGAATCAAATTCATGTATGAGGGTGGTAATACCCAGTTCCTTGAGATACTGATGTCCAGCAGCAATATTGGTGATCTGCTCAATAAAGCGGAGTATGTATCAAAGCTTTCTTCTTATGACAGAGATATGCTTACAGCTTTTCAGGATACAGTAAAGGCTGTAGAAGAGAAAGAAGCAAAACTGCAGGATGAGTATGAAAAACTCAATACATTGCAGAGCAGTCTGGTGAGTCAGCAGACAGAGGCGCAGACACTGATCAGCAGCAAGGAAGCACAGATTGCTGAGATTCAGGATCAGATTACAGATAATGCAAATCTTCTTGCAGATCTTAAGGCGAAAGCAGAAGAAGCAAAACGTCTTCAGGAAGAGCAGGCAGCGGCTGCTGCAGCTGCTGCGGCGGCAAAGAAGAACAATAGCGGAAGCAGTAGTAGTAATGGAAGCAGTAGTTCCAGACCGGCTTCCAGCGGAAACGTGGTGAGCGGAAGTGGATATTTTACACATCCATGTCCGGGAATGACGTACCAGTCCAGTTATTTTGGAGAGGTTCGATCTTTCGATTCAAGACCACATAAAGGAAATGATTATGCCGCACCGACAGGAACACCTACATATGCAGCAGCAGCCGGAACAGTCATTACGGCAGGCTGGAGCAACAGTGCGGGAAACTGGGTTGTTATAAGCCATGGAAATGGATTGGTGACAAAGTATATGCATCACAGCTCAATTTGTGTGAGTGCCGGTCAGAGAGTAGCAAAAGGACAACAGATTGGATATGTTGGTTCTACAGGATATTCAACCGGAGCACATCTACATTTCCAGGTGGAGCTTAACGGAACACCAGTGAATCCGAATAATTATATGTAAGACAAAGGGATTCAAAATCTTCCTTTCATGTTTACATGAAAGTGATTCAAAGAATAAAGGGGGACAAAGTGGAAGATTCTGCTTTGTCCTTTTCTTTAAATAACAGCGAAAGGGACAGACAATGGAACAGAAAAAGAAAAAGGGATATGGAGCCGGGATTGTTACCGGAATTCTTGCAACAGTTCTTGTCAGCCTGCTTCTCCTTGGGGGATTCAGGGTCATTACAAACACAGCCGGCAGTTATGCATCCGGTAAAGTGACAGAAAAAGAGGTATCAAAAAAACTGAATAAGCTGAATGCTTTGATTGATAAATATTATCTGTATGAAGATGAAATTGATACAGATCAGCTGGCAGAAGGAATTTATTCCGGATATACGAGTGCACTGGGAGATAAGTACACTGTTTATTATGATGAAGATGAGACGAAAGCTCTGATGGAATCAACAAGCGGAACATTTTCAGGTGTGGGTGCAACGCTGACAAAAGATGCGGATACGGGCTATGCGACAATTGTAAATGTCTATGAAGGCTCTCCGGCAGAGAAAGCAGGACTGAAAGCAGGAGATATCCTGGAGAAAATCGATGACCACGAGGTTGGTGATGAGCAGCTTGATACGGTGGTGTCCTGGATCAAAGGGGAAAAGGGAACAGATGTAAAGATTACAGTTCTCAGAGACGGAGAAGAACTGGAACTGACTGCCACACGAGATACGATCGAAGTGAAGACAGTTTCGTATGAGATGAAGGAGAACCAGATTGGCTATATCAGAGTGTCTGAGTTTGACACAATAACTTATGACCAGTTTAAAGAAGCGTTGGACGATCTTGAAAAGCAGGGAATGCAGGGTCTTATTGTCGACCTGAGAAACAACCCGGGCGGAAGTCTTGATACAGTTACAAATATGCTGCGTCTGCTTCTTCCGGAAGGTACAATTGTATCAACAAAGGACAAGAATGGAAAGACAGACGAAATCACTTGTGACGGAACTCATGAATTTAAGAAACCAATGGCAGTTCTTGTAAACCAGTACAGTGCCAGCGCATCTGAAATCTTCAGCGGTGCAGTACAGGATTATGGAACAGCGAAGATTGTCGGAGTGACAACGTATGGAAAAGGTGTTGTGCAGCAATTGATGGATCTGGGAGATGGAACCTGTCTGAAAGTGACGATTGCAGAGTATTATACTCCAAATGGAAGAAGCATCAATGGAAAAGGTGTTGAACCGGATGTGAAAGTTGAATACCAGTATGATGAGGAGAATCCAAAAGCAGATAACCAGCTGGATCAGGCATTAAGCACAGTTCAGGGAGAAATTAGTGAAAGTACACAAAACCGATAGGTTGAAAATATCTTGTTTTGATGAAAAGTTAAAATGTGTGACAATTTGAATAAAACCTCTTGAAAATCAAAAAATTCTGTGCTAATATTGAAAACAAGTTTTAGCAGACTAAAGTGCTGAACCAGAAAAAGGCAAAGAACAAGACTCTGATTCACAGAAACTGACAGGAAGTTGGCGTCACCGACTGAGAGCGCCGGACAGCGGAGCGGATTAAGGGAACACTTGGGAGCTGGCTGTCTGAACAGATGAAGTAGGGCAGCACGTGGAGCATACGTTACATGCAAAGAGGGGAATCTGGCTTACACAGGGATAGAGATAAGATTTGAAATGTGAAGACTGAGATTCAATGCGGGTGGTACCGCGGATATTATGATTGTAATTTCCGTCCCGGGATACTGATGTATCCCGGGGCTTTTTTATTTAGAAAGCTTCTTCCCGGGATGCTGGAATCTGAAAGGAGAAGAATTATGGAATTTGTAACAGGTGTAAAAAAGAAGGAAACATTGGAACTGAGTGAACTTCTCGAAGAGGGAAGAATTGGAGCCGAAGTGAAAGTAAATGGTGCGATCCATACGATCCGTGATATGGGAACAATTGCATTCATTATTCTCAGAAAAAGAGAAGGACTTGTTCAGTGTGTATATGAAGAAAATATTTCCAAATTTGACTTGAAAGATGTGAAGGAAGCAGATACAGTAGAGGTAACAGGTGTGCTTGCAGAGTCTGCGAAAGCTCCGAATGGGATTGAGATTCGCCTTGGTGAATTGAAAATCTTAAGTGAGCCGGCAGAGCCAATGCCGCTTCCGATTGCAAAGTGGAAGCTGAACACATCTCTGGAAGCAAAATTAAACTACAGACCGATTTCTCTGAGAAATATCAGAGAGCGTGCGAAGTTCAGAATTCAGGAAGGAATCGTAAGAGGGTTCCGTGATTTCCTTTATAAAGAAGGATTTACAGAGATCCATACTCCGAAAATCGGTGCCAAAAGTGCAGAGGGCGGTGCGAACCTTTTCCGTCTGGAGTATTTCCACAGACCGGCGATCCTTCAGCAGAGCCCACAGTTCTATAAGCAGATGATGGTCGGAGTATTCGACAGAGTCTTTGAGACAGCGCCAGTATTCCGTGCAGAGAAACACAACACAAAGCGTCATCTGAATGAGTACACAAGCCTTGATTTCGAGATGGGATATATTGATGGATTTGAAGATATCATGGCAATGGAAACGGGATTTCTTCAGTATACGATGGAGCTGTTGAAGAAAGAGTATGCAAGAGAACTTCAGATTCTGAATATCGAAGTACCGAAGACAGATAATATTCCGGCAGTAAGATTCGACGAGATCAAACGACTGGTATCCGAGAAGTATGACAGAAAGATCAAGAACCCATTTGACCTGGAACCAGAGGAAGAGACATTGATCAGCCGTTATGCGAAGGAAGAGTGGGATGCAGATTTTGTATTCGTTACTCATTACCCATCAAAGAAACGTCCATTCTATGCAATGGATGATCCGGAGGATCCGACTTACACGCTCAGTTTTGACCTGCTTTTCAGAGGAATGGAGATCACAACCGGCGGACAGCGTATTCATGATTATCATGAACTTCTTGCGAAGATGGAGAAGCGAGGTATGACAGATGAAGGCATGGAGCAGTATTTAAGTGCATTCAAGCATGGAATGCCACCACACGGAGGTCTTGGAATAGGTATGGAACGTCTGACAATGAAGATGATGAACGAAGACAATGTAAGAGAAACAACATTATTCCCAAGAGACTTAAGTCGTCTGGAACCATAAGAAGAAAATACAAAAAATGGGTCAATCCCCCTGGATTGAACGAAAAAACTGTTGGATGTGAAGGTCTGAACTGAGAAAGAGAACTGCCCACAGGATGTTGTGGTCAGAAACTTAAGGAGTAGAAACGAGGGAGGATCTTTATGTTTAAGAAAAAAGAATGTTATCTTTGCGGAGGTAAATTGATTGATGGCCGTTGCAGTTCCTGCGGGCTGGATAACACAAAGCTGGAGAAAAAGAATTACAGGCTGAATGAGAGCAGCTTTGATCGCAAGAAAAAAATGACATATTCCCAGAAACGACAGAATGACACTGGAGAGACAAAAAACCGGGAGAAAAAGAAGGATGCGGGACATCTCTGTGAGAGTCATAACGGACGGAAAAGAACGCAGACAGAATATCAGCAAAAAGAAAATCCGAGGATTGAAATCCCACAGACAGGGCAGATGCAGCCAGGTGGGCCGACGGTATTTAATCCGGCAAGGAAGGCTCATACAGGATCTTATGAGGAACAGAAAAAAGCAAGGAAAATCAGTGGAATTCTTGCGGGAATTATCGTGGCAATCGTAGCATTTACAAGCATTGCAGGTTCAGTTGGTGATTTCATTTCCTCATTTGGGGATGATTTCCATTCCTCAGATTATGACTGGAATGATGATGGCAGCGAAGTGGAGTCTGAGTATGATCCATATATGAATACAACGAGAGAACTTTCTGAAACAGGAGCAACTTATGACTGTGTATTAGGATATGGGGAGTATGAGATCGGAGCACAGATCCCGGAAGGGACTTATGAAGTGGAGCTTGTCTCAGGAGAAGGCTCCATGCAGCAGGATGATCCTGAGAATTCGATTTATTACTATTCTTATTTTAGTGAAGATGAGTCAGATACGGATGCAGGAGATTATCTGGACGATGTGAGATTGTATACAGGAGGTCATCTGAAGATTAATACAGGACTGGTTGTCCAGTTTCATTCTGAGAATGCACAGACGGAACAGATGCAGCTGGAAGAAAATCCGCTGACGGAGCAGGTAACATTGAAAGCCGGAAACACTTATACAGCGGGAACAGATTTCCCGCCAGGATGGTATGATGTGACCGAGGCATCAGGAGTCGACTGGGCGGAGCTTCATTACAAGATTTATCTTGGTGATCTTTATGATAAGGAAAATGAAAATCTCAATTATGAAAATTATGGACTCTGGTTTTATGATACAGATGGATCAGAATCTTATAGAAATGCAGTTTTCCCGGAAGGAACGGAGCTGGAAGTGGATGATGGGGACTTAATCCTGACGCCGTCCGGCTCAGTAAAAAACCAGAATTATGACAGTTTCTATGATATGTACCGCTACAGGTCGCAATAAGCTGAGAAATTTATGATACTGATTTTGGAAATTGTCAGGATTAGCAAAGACAGAGTAGAAAGAAAGGATGATTAAATTGGCAAATAAAATATCCGATGAAACAATCGAGTATGTAGGAATCCTTGCAAAGCTGGAACTTTCAGAGGAAGAGAAAGAAGCAGCGAAAAAAGACATGGAACAGATGCTGGATTATATAGATACATTAAATGAACTTGATACAGCAGGGATCGAACCAATGTCTCATGTATTTCCGGTACAGAATGTGTTCCGTGAAGATGTGGTGACAAATGGCGATAACAAAGAGGCAACACTTGCGAATGCACCACTTCGTAAAGAGGACAGTTTTGAAGTGCCGAAGACAATTGGTTAAGGGAGTGAGAGCAGATGGATTTATTAAAACTTACAGCCCTTGAACTGGGCGAGAAGATCAAAGCAAAAGAAGTAACTGTACGAGAAGCAGTCGATGCAGTGATTGGACAGATTAAAGAAGCGGAGTCAGAGATTCATAGCTTTGTGACGATAGATGAAGAAGGTGCTTATGCACAAGCGGAGGAAATTCAGAAGAAAATAGATATGGGCGAACTGACAGGTACACTGGCAGGAGTTCCGGTTGCAGTAAAAGATAATATGTGTATCGAGGGACAGCTTACCACATGTAGTTCAAAGATTCTTTCCAACTTCAAACCGACCTATACGGCAGAGGCAGTTGAGAACCTAAGAAAAGCAGGAGCGGTTATCATTGGTAAGACAAACATGGATGAATTTGCCATGGGAAGTACAACAGAGACGTCTTATTATGGACCGACACGCAATCCGCACAACACAGCGCATGTTCCGGGAGGTTCTTCCGGTGGTTCCTGTGCGGCAGTGGCAGCATCCGAATGTTATTATGCACTTGGATCTGATACCGGCGGATCCATTCGTCAGCCGAGTTCTTTCTGTGGAGTTGTCGGACTAAAACCAACTTATGGAACTGTTTCCCGATATGGACTTATCGCGTACGGATCTTCTTTAGATCAGATTGGACCGGTAGCGAAAGATGTATCGGATTGTGCGGCAATTCTTGAGGCAATTGCATCCCATGATCCGAAGGACAGCACTTCCATGGATCGTGATGATTGTGATTTCACAGAAGCACTTGTAGATGATGTGAAAGGTCTCCGTATTGGAATCCCAAGAGATTATATGGGAGAAGGTCTGGATCCTGAAGTAAATGATGCTGTGATGAAGGCAGCAAAAGTACTCGAAGAAAAGGGTGCGATTGTTGAGGCGTTTGATCTGCGACTTGTAAAATATGCAATCCCTGCTTATTATACGATCGCAGATGCAGAGGCAAGTTCTAACCTGGAACGTTTTGATGGTGTGAAATATGGTTATCGTACGAAAGATTACGATGGACTTCATAACATGTACAAGAAAACACGTTCAGAAGGATTTGGTCCTGAAGTAAAGAGAAGAATCATGCTTGGATCTTTTGTCTTAAGTTCAGGATATTATGATGCTTACTATCTGAAGGCACTTAGAACAAAAGCTTTAATCAAGAAAGAGTTTGACCGTGCATTCCGTAATTATGACATCATTCTCGGACCGGCAGCACCGACAACTGCTCCGGAGCTTGGAAAGAGCTTAAGTGATCCGATGAAGATGTATTTGGGAGATATTTATACAATCTCAGTCAATCTTGCAGGTCTTCCGGGAATGAGCGTTCCGGTTGGAAAAGACAGCAAAGGACTTCCAATCGGTATGCAACTGATCGGAAATGTATTTGAAGAAAAAACTTTGATCCGTGCAGCATATACCTATGAGTGTGCGACAAAGAAGATGCATGAAACACCGGCATCTGTCGGTCTTATGTCAGAAAAGGAGGTGCGTTAACAATGGCAAAGCAGTATGAAACAGTCATTGGACTGGAAGTGCATATTGAGCTGGCTACAAAGACAAAGATCTTCTGTGGATGCAGCACAGAATTCGGTGGCGCACCGAATACACATACTTGTCCGGTATGTACCGGTATGCCGGGATCGCTTCCGGTGTTGAATAAACAAGTTGTAGAATATGCTATGGCGATTGGTCTTGCAACAAACTGTAAGATTACACAAGTGTGCAAATTTGACCGTAAAAACTATTTCTACCCAGATAACCCGCAAAACTATCAGATTTCCCAGCTGTATCTCCCGATTGCCAGAGATGGATATGTAGAGATCGAGAGTGGTTCAGGAAAGAAGAAAGTAAGAATCCACGAGATGCATATGGAAGAAGATGCAGGTAAGCTGGTTCATGATGAGTGGGATGATACGTCACTTGTCGATTATAACCGAAGCGGTGTGCCACTTGTAGAGATCGTATCTGAACCGGATATGCGTTCCGCGGAGGAAGTTATTGCTTATCTTGAAAAACTGCGTATGATCGTGCAGTATTTAGGAGCATCTGATTGTAAGCTTCAGGAAGGTTCTATGCGTGCAGATGTCAACCTGTCTGTCCGTGAAGTCGGATCCGATCAGTTTGGTACAAGAACAGAGATGAAGAACCTGAACTCATTTAAGGCAATCGCACATGCAATTGAAGGCGAGCGTCAGAGACAGATTGAGTTGATCGAAGAAGGAAAACAGGTTGTACAGGAGACAAGACGCTGGGATGACAACAAAGAGCATTCTTATGCAATGCGTTCCAAAGAGGATGCACAGGATTATCGTTATTTCCCGGAACCGGACCTTGTTCCGATCGTGATCAGTGATGAATGGATCGAGAAAATCAAATCTCAGCAGCCGGAACTTCGTACGGAGAAGCTGGAGCGTTACAAGGAACAGTTTGATATTCCGCAGTATGACGCAGAGATCATCACAGGTTCTAAGAAAATGGCCGATCTTTTTGAGGCAACAACAGCAATCTGTGAGAAACCGAAGAAAGTTGCAAACTGGCTGATCGGAGAGACCTTCCGTCTGATGAAAGACAATGGAATGGAGCCGGAAGATTTAACATTCTCTCCGGAGAACCTGGCAAAATTAATTGATCTTGCGGAGGCAGGAACCATTAACAGTTCTGTGGCAAAAGATGTATTCAAGCAGATTTTCCATGAGGATATAGATCCTGAGAAATATGTCGAAGAACACGGGCTTAAGATGGTGAACGATGAAGGTGCACTCCGTGAGACAGCTGCCAAAGTGATCGCAGACAACCCACAGGCAGTCGCAGACTTCAAAGGCGGTAAAGAGAAAGCAATCGGAGCACTGCTTGGACAGACAATGCGCGCCATGAAGGGGAAAGCAAACCCTGGAATGGTGAACCAGGTGCTGCGAGAGTTGTTAAAATAAAATTTGATTTGTCTGTTAGGATTCCTGTAAATGGAACAGATATATTTATTGACCTAATATTGAAATTAAGATTGATATATTGACAGCCTGGAAAATGTCTGCTATATTACAAGTAGAACACAGAGAAATAATAAACTATATATGTTCAAAACAATAAGAGATTCGGAAGGATGTGGAAAGAATGAAACGAGATTATTATGAAGTGCTTGGACTGTCAAAGGGCGCAGAGGATAAAGAAATAAAGAGAGCATATCGTAAGCTGGCAAAGAAGTATCATCCGGACACGAATCCTGGGGATAAAGAAGCGGAGAAGAAATTCAAAGAAGTGACGGAGGCGTACTCTGTACTGAGTGATCCGGAGAAGAAGAAACTGTATGACCAGTTCGGTCATGCTGCATTTGATCAGAGCGGTGCTGCAGGTTCCGGATATGGAAATGCCGGTACAGGTGGCTTTGGAGGATTCGGCGGAAACGGCGGATTCAAAGGCGGTACTTACCGTAGTTATGGTGGACCGGGAAGTGGATATCAGGAGTATCATTTTGAAGGTGGCGACATGGATGACATGTTTGGTGACATTTTCGGAAATATGTTCCATGGAGGAAGTGCTTCAGGTCGCAGCAGAAGGACATCAGGATTTACAGGAGGATTTGGAGGTGAAAGCTTTAAATCAAAAGGTTCTGATATCAAGGCAGGTATCACTGTAGGATTTGACGAGGCTGCATTTGGTGGAGATAAGGTTATTACTCTGAGTAATCCGGAAAATCCAGGACAACCGGGACAGTCACTGAAGGTTCATATTCCGGCAGGTATTGATAGCGGAAAGTCAATCCGTTTAAGAGGAAAGGGAATGCCGGGAACCGGTGGTGGTGAAGCCGGAGATCTTCTGTTGAAAGTAACAGTTGCTCCGAAACCTGGATATGAGCGGAAAGGTATGGATGTATATACAACCGTATCTGTTCCGTATACAACAGCTGTTTTCGGAGGTGAGGCATTGGTCCATACACTGTATGGAGATGTTATGTGTAAGATTAAAGAGGGAACACAATCGGGTTCTAAAATTCGTCTGAGAGGTAAGGGAATTGTTTCGATGAAAGATTCATCCGTTCACGGAGACCAGTATGTAACGATTCAGATTGAAGTGCCAAGAAACTTAAGTCCGCAGGCAAGACAGAAATTAAAAGAGTTTGAAGAAATCTGTCAGGGGAGTTCAAGAACAGCATAAATAAATGAAAAGACCAGAGGCTTGTTTTACAAATTGAAACAAGAACCTCTGGTCTTTTCTGCTGTTTAGAATATTGCTGTAGCTGTTTAGAAGTTACTGTGAGCAGTAACGTTTTGCACAGGTACAATTTATAGCCACTGACTCAGAAATTTGAAGCCAGTAACAAACGAATTATAATTGGGATTCTGCTAGTCACGTTCCCAACGACCGGAAGCACCACATGGAAGAACCAATCCTGAATCTGTAACAGGAAGTCCGATCTCCTGAGAATCTACATGTCCGTTCCAAGGTTTTAATTCAGTTGAGATCATGTAGGTAAGTACGGCAGGAGCAAGTCCTGTTGTATAAGAATTCACAAGGAAGAACAGTGCATCCTTGGAAAGAATCTTTGTACAAAGCTTGATGAGTGGATGGATCATATCTTCAATCTTCCAGATCTCGCCTTTTGGTCCACGCCCATATGACGGTGGATCCATAATGATTGCATCATAAGTGTTGCCACGGCGGATCTCGCGCTCAACGAACTTCACACAGTCATCGACAAGCCAGCGGATCGGAGCATCTCCCAGACCGGAAGAAACCGCATTCTCCTTTGCCCATGTCACCATACCCTTAGATGCATCTACATGAGTAACCTGCGCTCCGGCAGCTGCCGCTGCAAGTGTAGCACCTCCGGTATAAGCAAAAAGGTTCAGCACCTTGACCGGACGTCCAGCATTCTTAATCTTCTCAGAGAACCAGTCCCAGTTAGTTGCCTGCTCAGGGAAGAGTCCTGTGTGCTTGAAACTAAATGGTTTTAAATTAAATGTGAGAGAACCGTAATGGATCTGCCACTGCTGTGGGAGACTAAAAAACTCCCATTCACCGCCACCCTTTTTGCTACGGTGATAATGTCCGTTCATCTCTTTCCAACCGCGGTTCTTCTTAGGAGTATCCCAGATGACCTGCGGGTCCGGACGGACAAGAAGATAATTTCCCCAACGCTCAAGCTTTTCGCCACCTGAGCAGTCAAGAATTTCGTAATCTTTCCAATTATCTGCAATCCACATGAATTAGTTAATCCTTTCTACAAAAAATACTTGTAATCATACAGAGACAATCTCAAAAAACGATACATTTTTGAAATTGTTTCGTTTTATATCGTCTATAACATTTCTATTATAATAGAAAGTCCTATGGTAATGCAATGAAAATTTTGTGATTGAGAAATTATTGAAAAAATACTGGAAAAAATGCACTAACAACCCACTAAAATGGTAGGAATATAAAACAAAGCGACGAAATTATATAATACCTATTGACGTAGTAGGTTAATAGGTGTATCATACGCCTATCGAATCTGAGATGCGAAAAAGTAACAGCGTTACATCAAATGATAGATGGAGTGATGAGTATGATAAAAGTAGAACATGCAAACAAAACATTTTCCGGGAAATACGGTACAGTACATGCGCTGCAGGATGTCAGCATTCATGTAGAGAAAGGTGACATCTACGGAATTATCGGATTTTCCGGAGCAGGTAAATCAACTTTGATCCGGTTGGTAAATGGATTAGAGACACCGGATACGGGAAATGTTATAGTCCAGGGAGAAAATCTTGGGAATCTGAAAAAAACGCAGCTTCGCAAGCTTAGAAGAAAAATCGGAATGGTTTTTCAGCAATTTAATCTTCTTGAATCAAAAACAGTGTATCACAACATTGCATTGCCATTGATTCTTGAAAAGGCACCAAAGGAAGAGATTGATAAGAAAGTAAAAGAAGTACTCCGGTTTGTAGAACTGGAAGATAAGAAAGATGTTTATGTAAGCCAGCTTTCGGGAGGACAGAAACAGAGAGTGGGAATCGCAAGGGCACTGACAACAACACCGGACATCCTACTCTGTGACGAGGCAACAAGTGCACTGGATCCACAAACTACAGAATCCATTCTGAAACTGCTTAAGAAGATCAACCGGGAGATGGGAGTTACAATCCTTCTGATCACACATCAGATGCAGGTCGTTCAGATGATCTGTAATAAAGTAGCAGTTATGGAGAACGGACAAGTAGTAGAGGCCGGAAGTGTGCTTGATGTATTCGGAAAGCCACAGGCACCGGTTACAAGAAGATTCGTTCAGACTGTAGTAAATGATCAGATTCCGGAAAGCATTCTAAGTCTTGTGAAAGAACAGAAAGAACATTTCCGGGTAGAGA
>ENA-ORTU01002785-ORTU01002785.1-human-gut-metagenome-genome-assembly--contig:-NODE-2785-length-15309-cov-2.838534_pt1 | contig 15309 bp, 15 predicted proteins | sample MGYA00241910_ERZ509184 | MGnify/ENA primary metagenome ERZ509184 (study PRJEB26280, sample SAMEA2338847) | human gut metagenome | biome: human gut; feature: human-associated habitat; material: faeces... | reverse complement strand
GCCAGTGCCTGCCCGCACCAGAACATCTGGACGGCCAGCCCCAGCCACGGGCTGAGCTTTGCTGCGCCCAGGCAGACAAGGCCGGTGCACACAAAGGTGCCCACCGGCAGGCAAAAAGCCACGATGCCGCCGCCCAGCAGTTCGCCCTGGGGCGTTTTGGGCAGGCGGGCGCGCAGGCGCTTTTCCAGCGCGGAGATGGCCTTGCCCATGAGCACCACCGGGTGGGCAGCCACGCGGGGTCGCCGAAGAGAGTGTCCAGCACAAAGCCGCCCAGAACGGCCAGCCCGGTCATACGTCGGCCTCCCTGGTGTACTGCACGGTCTTTACAAGGTGCAGCACCCGCTTGTCGGCCCAGTCGGCGGCGTCCAGCACAAAGCCGCCCGCGTTGGGGCCGCACCATTCGTAGTAGTCTTTATGGGGCAGGGCGTAGCGCTCCAACGCGGCCATCTGGGTGCCGCCGTGGGCCAGGATCACCAGCATTTCCTCGCCGTCGGCCAGCGCCTTGTCCACCAGCGCCGCAAACGTGCGGCATACGCGGTCACTGAAATCATCCTTGCGCTCACCGTCGGGGCAGCTGCTCTCGCAGTTGGCGGCGACCCACGCCTGATAGTCGGGGTCGTGCTCCATCTCAATATAATTGCGGCCTTCAAAGCTGCCGAAGCACATCTCCTTCAGCCCGTCCACGGGCACGAGCTCCGCGTCCGGGAACAGTACCTCCGCCGTCTGCCTTGTACGCTGCAGTGTGGAAATATAGACAACCTTCGGGTCAATATCAGCCCGGCGCAGCTGGGCCAGCCCCTCGGGCGAGAGCGGGATGTCCCGCTGACCCTGATAGCGCTTCTGGGCGTTGTACTCGGTCAGGCCGTGGCGCAGTAAATAAATCAGCATTTCGGAAGTTCTCCTTTCAAAATCGTCGGCAGACCGCAAAACATCTGCACAACGCAGTCCGCCCGCGCGGCCAGCAGACAGGCCAGACAGCCCGCCGCCTCCCGCGCGGCACGCGCGGCGGGGTCAATCGGCACAACGCCGCCGCCGACCTCCGCCGCGGTCACAACATCATAATCTGCCAGCTCGTCGGCCAGCCGGTTCAAATCGGCGGCGTCGGCGGCCAAATCCTGCACGTCGTACACCTGACGCCCACCAAGCTTTTGCGCAAAGGTGCGCTTGCCGCTGCAGAGCGGCCCTGTCACAAACACCATTTACAGCACCCCCAGCCATTGGCAGGCGGCCAGCGCCGCCAGCATCCAGATCTCGCATTTTTGCAGGAACCACCCGGCCAGATCACCGGTCACACCGCCAAACTGGTTTTTGGCAACAACGTAGTACCGCGCAAAAACGCAGCCTGCGGCCAGCACCAGCGCCCAGCCGCCCAGTGCAGTCAGCCCCACGGCCAGCATGGCGCAGAGCACGGCCAGCACCTGCCGCACGCGGACGCGGTCCGCCGCCGTGGCAAAGGTGTGGGCAAGGCCGGTGTTTTTCGCCAGCGGGAACGCCGCCACGGCCAGCCCGGACAGCGCCCGCTCCCCCACCAACGCCAGCGTCCAGAGCACGCCGACCCGCGGGGTGAACGCCACACAGCCGCACAGCGCAAAATACGCCGCAAAGTAGCTGCACAGCCGAATGACCGCGAACGCGCCGCAGTGGGGGTCCTTTAAAATTTCCAGCTTCTTCGCGGTATCGCCGTAGCTTGAAAGTGCGTCGCAGGTGTCGGCGTAGCCGTCCAGATGGATGCCGCCCGTGACCCAGACCGGCACAAGGCAGAACCCCGCCGCGCGGGCCGCCGCAGGCAGCGGCAGCACGCCGCAGACGCACCACAGTGCGCCGCACACCACCCCCACCAGCGGGAAGGCGCAGAGCGCGTACCGCATATTTTTTTCGTTCCAATCGAACTGCGGCATCGGCAGGGCCGAGAACATGGCGAACGCCACCGCAATCGTCTGTAAAGCTGTCACGGACCTTCACTTCCTTTATAATAGACGGGGATGCCGCAGACAACGCGCACCACGCGGTCTGCCCGCGCCGCCGCAGCGTTGTTGACGGCGGCCAGCGCGCGCAGATAGCGGTCCGTATCACCCGCATAGTCTGCCCCACCGCTGAACACCTCGTTGGAAACCACAATCAGATTATCACATTGCAGCAGCATCTTGTCAATGCCCCGCAGGATCGCCGCCGCGGTTTCCGTCCCTGCACCGTCGGGGTCATACAGCTCATTGGCGGCCAGGTTGCCCAGGTCCTCCAGCAGCACGGTGCCGCGCCGGGGCAGGGCCACGCGGTCCAGGTGCAGCGGGCACTCTACCGTGTCGAACTGCTTTTCGGCCCGCATGGCGCGGTGCTTCGCCACGCGGGCGGCGCACTCGGCGTCCCATACCTGCATCGTCGCCAGATAGGTGCGCGGCAGCGGTGCGCGCAGGCAGAGCGACTCCGCATAGGCGCTTTTACCGCTGGCCGCGCCGCCGATGACCAGCGTCAGCACTGCGGGGTGTACGGCGTGATGCCGCCCTCCGCAAACGAGTAGCAGCCGTTGTAGACGGCCAGCGCCATATCCCACAGCGGCAGGCTGGCCACCGCGCCCGTGCCCTCGCCCAGATGCAGCTCTGCGGTGATAAGCGGTTTTTTGCACAGCGCGTCCAGCACAATATGTGCGGCTGGCTCGCTGGACACATGGCTGGCGAAAACGGCCTTTTCCGCCGCGGGGCAGAGCCGCACCGCGCACAGCGCCGCCACGCCGCTGATGAATCCGTCCATCACGATGGGCAGCCTTTCGAGCGCACCGCCCAGAAACACGCCGCACAGCCCGGCAATATCAAAGCCGCCCAGCGCCGCCAGCACCCCCAGCGGGTCCGCGGCGTCTGGGTGGTTGCGGGCAATGCCGCGTTCTATCGCATCTATTTTGCGGTGCAGTCCTGCGTCGGAAAGTCCAGCGCCGCGGCCGGTCATCTCGGCCACAGGGCGGCCCAGCAGCACGCTGGCCACGGCGCTGGACGTCGTTGTGTTGCCGATGCCCATTTCCCCCGTCGCCAGCAGCTGTGCGCCGCTCTGCTTCTGCGTGCGCACCAGCGCGATGCCCGCGGCGATGGCCTGCACGGCCTGTGCGCGGGTCATGGCTGGGCCGGTGGTAAAGTCAGCCGTGCCCGCAGCAATGCGGCAGTCCGCCGCGCCGGGCACGGGTGCGCCCGCAATGCCCATATCGACGGGCACGACGTCGCAGTGGGCCGCAGCGGCCATGCGGCAGACGCTGGTGCGGCGGGCGGTCAGGTTTTCGAGCACGGCGCGGGTCACGGAGGCATCGGTCTGGCTGACGCCCTGCGCCACAACGCCGTTGTCCGCGCAGAGCACCAGCACCGCGCGGCGGCTGACGTCCGGCACGGGGTCTCCGGTCAGCGCGGCGGCGGCCTCGACCATGGCTTCCAGCCGACCCAGTCCGCCCAAAGGCTTTGCCAGCGCAGCCCAGTGGGCGTGGGCTGCGGCGCGGGCGGCCTCGTCCGGCGGGGTAACGGCTGCAAGCAGGTTTTTCAGTTCGTTTTCGGTCATGATGTTTCCTTTATATAATGTTCGGCTGCAGCCGCAAAGCGCTTCGGCAGCGGCGTACCCGCCCAGTAGAGATGCGGAAAACCCGCGTAGAGACTTGCATTGGCAAAGCCGCACGCCCACTGCCGCCCGTTTGCCTTGGCAGCGGTGAACGCATCGCCGTTTTCGGTGGAGTCCCAGTGATGGAACTCGTGGACGGGCAGGGTCTCCCCCGCGCGGAACAGCATACTGTCGGCGCGGGCGGTCAGGCGGGCGTAGCCGAACCGCACAAGCCGCCCGACCTTGAAGCCCTGCCCGGGCAGTACGCCCGCCATCGGGTGGGGCGTGCCGTCGGCGTCCTGTAATGTCCGGCCCAGGTACAAAAAGCCGCCGCACTCGGCTACGGTGGGCAGGCCGCCCTGCACGGCGCTTTTTACGGCGGCGCGCAGTGGGGCGTTCGCGGCCAGCCGGGCGGCGTACAGCTCTGGGTAGCCGCCCGGCAGGTAAAGCCCGCCGATGTTATCCGGCAGAGCCGTGTCGGCCAGCGGGCTGAAAAAGCACAGCTCCGCGCCGTTTTCCCGCAGTGCCTCCAGCGTTTCGGCGTAGGTAAAGCAGAACGCGTCATCCCTTGCCACGGCAAGGCGCACCCGCGGCGGGGGCACCGTGCACGGCGCAGCGGCGGGCGCGGGGCGGTCAAACAGGGTGTGCAGCAGCAGCCAGTCGATGGTTTGCTGCGCGGCATCGGATAAGAGCTGTATCTTGCGCTGCAGATCGTCGATCTCGGCGGCGGTTTTCAGACCGAGGTGGCGGCTTTCTATCGCGGCCTCGGGCAGCGGCGGCAGGCAGCCGACCACGGGCAGACCGGTCTTTTTTTCGAGCATCGGCTTCAGCAGAGCGCACAATCCTTGCGTACAATCATTGAGCAAAATTCCCGCGATATGGTGCGGTGTGCGGAACGCCGTCAGCCCGCGCAGCTCCGCCGCCAGCGTCAGGCTTGCCCCCTTGGGCCGCACAACGAGCAGTGCGGGCAGGTCCAGCGTATCGGCCAGCTGCCATGCGCTGGCCGTGTCGGTCACGCCGCCAAGGCCGTCGTAGTAGCCCATGGCCCCCTCGACGACTGCCGCGCCGTGCCCTGCCGCGTGCCGGGCGTAGAGTGCGCGGGCAGTCTGCGGTGCAGAGAAAAACAGGTCGAGATTGTGGCTTTCGACGCCCAGCACCGCGCGGTGGAACATCGGGTCAATGTAATCCGGCCCCGACTTGAACGCGCAGGGGGTCAGCCCGCGGGCAGTCAGCGCCGCCAGCAGCGCACAGGCTGCCGTTGTTTTTCCGCTGCCGGAGCGGGGTGCAGCCAGAACCAATTGCAGCATTTTTACTCCCTCGCGATCAAGAAAACCGGGTTGTTCGCCATGAGCAGGTGCAGGCTGCCCGCCGCCCGGCTGCGGCTGACTGCGATCTGTGTGACCTGGGCGGTCAGGCCGTGGGCCGTCAGGGCCGCAACGGCCTCCTGTAAGGTTTCCAGCGCAATGGCGCTGATACAGAGCCGTGCATCGGGGTTCGCGGCCAGCGCGGCATCGACGACAGCCCGCAGACTGCCCTTGCTGCCGCCGATAAAAACAGCGTCCGGCGCGGGCCAGCCTGCCAGTGCGGCGGGGGCAAGGCCCTCGGTAAGTTGCAGATTTTGCACCGCAAATTTTGCGCGATTCTGCCGGATAAGGTCACAGGCTTCCGCGTCGCACTCCACGGCGCAGACCCGGCCCGCAGGGGCGGCCAGCGCCAGCTCCACACTGACGCTGCCGGTGCCCGCGCCCACATCCCAGAGGGTATCTGTGGGGCGCACAGCCAGCTTGGCCAGCGCGGCAGCGCGGACCTCCTGCTTGGTCATCGGCGTTTTGCCGCGGATGAACGCTGCATCGGGCAGGCCGGGCGTGCGGCGCAGGGGCGTGGGCACATTTTCCACAAGCAGGACACTGAGCGGTGCAAAGCGCTGTGCGGCCAGCTCCTGCGCCCTGCCGGTCACAAGCCGCTGGGACGGCGTGCCGAGGTTCTCTCCCACCGTGGCCGCAGCGTCGCCCAGCCCGGCAGCCGCCAGCTGTTGGCAGAGCGTCGCGGGGGTCTCGCTGCCGCCGGTCAGGAAAAAGGTTGTCCCGCCTGCGCGGCAGGCGGCCACCGGGTCACAGGCACAGCCGTGGGCGGAGACGAGCCGCCAGCCCTGCCACGGGCGGCCCAGCGCCGCGGCCAATAATTGCACGCTGGAAACGCCGGGCAGCACCGTGTACGGCAGACCCGCATCGTCCAATGCACGGCAGAGCGCCGCCGCGCCGGAGTAGAAGCCCGTGTCGCCGCTGAAAACCATCGTGGCCTCCGCGCAATCTGTCTGCCGCAGCAATGCGCAAATTTCGTCCGTTTTATAGAGGGCCGCGCGGTTTGCCGTGCAGCCCTCGGGCAGGTTTTCCAGCAGGCGGCGCGCGCCGATGATCAGCTCCGCTCCGCGCAGTGCCTCCAGCCCCGCCGCTGTCAGGCTGCCGGGCGCTCCGCTGCCCATGCCCACCAATGTGATCTTCATAAAAGCTCCCTGCATCGCTGCAAAATTGTGTCATCGGTCTCGCCCTCGTCGTCCGGGCGGCGCAGCACAATGAGCTGCACGCCGCACCAGGCGGCGGCCTCGGCCTTTTCGGCAAAGCCGCCCGCCGCGCCGCCGTCCTTCGTGACCATATAGTCGATATGGAACTGGTGCAGCAGCGCCGCATTTAATTCTTTCGTAAAAGGTCCCTGCATCGCAAGGATATTGCGGTGCGGAATGCCCGCTGCCTCGCATGCTGCGATACCTGCCAGCGTCGGCAGAACGCGCGGGTAGAGCCGCGCCGGGTAGAGCGCTGCGAAGGCGGGCAGCTCCTTGGCACCCGTCGCCAGCAGGACGCGCCCCGGTCTGTCTGCCAGATACGCGGCGGCCCGGGCGGCATCGGCCAGCACCACACTGCCCGCGGGCAGGGGGCTGGCGGGGCGCAGCAGACGGTGATATTCAACGCCCGCCGCCGCTGCCGCCGCACGGATATTGCGCGTTGCCTCGGCGGCATACGGGTGGGTCGCGTCAACGCAGAGCGCCGCACCGCGCAGCAGCGCCGTCATTCCTTCAGCGTCCAGCCGCCCGGTGCGCACCGTGATGCCGTCGGTGCAGCCCTGTTCCTCGGCCCCCAGCTCTGTCGCCACACAGACCGTGACCGCCGCGCCGAGCGCCGCCAGCGCGCGGGAGAAGCTGCGCCCCTCCGTTGTACCGCTGAAAATCACCACATTCATACGCCGCGATACCCCCTTGGCGTAACCATTCTGTCATGTAAAATCTGCGTTGCAGCGTTGCCGACAAAGACCGTTGTGAACATATCCACGGCGGTGTCCTCCAGTTCGGCCAGCGTCAGCAGCCGTGCGGTCTGGCCGTCACGGCCAATGCAGCGCACCAGCCCGCAGACCGTGTCCGGGCCCTTGCCGTTGTCCCGCAGAATGCGAACGGCCTTTTGCAGGTAGTCGGCGCGGCCTTTGGACGACGGGTTGTAGAGCGCCAGACAGAAATCCCCCGCCGCGGCGCAGGCCAGCCTCTTTTCAATGACGGCCCACGGCGTCAGCCGGTCCGACAGCGAAATCACGCAAAAATCGTGTGCCAACGGCGCACCCAGCACCGCGGCCCCGCTCAAAGCGGCGGTCAGGCCGGGCACGATCTCGACCTCCACCTCCGGGCAGTGCTCCGCCAGCTCCAGCAGCGGGCTGGCCATGCCGTAGACCCCGGCGTCACCGGAGCAGACGAGCGCCACCGTCTTGCCGCCCTTTGCCGTTTCCAGCGCCCAACGGCAGCGGTCAATCTCCCGCGTCATGCCGGTAGCGTAGACCTCTTTATCCGGGTAAAGCGGGCGCACAAGGTCGATGTAGACCGTGTAGCCGCACAGCACGTCGGCGGCCTGCAGGGCGCACTGCGCCTGGGCGGTCAAATACTGCGCACCGCCCGGGCCGAGCCCCACCACGTACACAAGACTACGGTTCATCATTTCTCCATCTCCAATCCGGGGCAAAGGGGGCCAGCGCCACGGCAAGGGTCACGCCGTCGTGCGCCCACTTCGGGATGAACAGCACCCCGTCTGCAGCCAGCACCGCCGCACGCTCACAGACATTGTCCACGCCCGTGATGCTCTGCACAAAGCCGGAGGACGTAAAGCGGCCTTTCGCCGTACGCAGGGCAGCCGCGGTATAAAAGTCCATCTCCCAGCCGTGCGCTAGGCAGAACGCCGCCAGACCCGGCTCATCCTTTTTCAAGTCAATGCTGGCTGCGCGGACAATGCCCTGCGGGGCAAAATGGTGCTCCGCGCAGAAGGCCGCAAAGGCTGTTTCCAACTTTTCCGCCGTCGTGCCGCGCTTGCAGCCGACACCCAACACCGCAATGCGGGGGATCAGGTGCAGCGCCTCACCCGTCGGGGTCAGCGTCAGCGCAAAATCTGCGCGGTCAGCGGCGGCGGCAGGCTCCACACCCGCGGGCGGCGTGCCGGAAACAGCCCAGTCGGCGGCATAGCAAACGCTCTGCCCGGCCAGCAGTGCCCCGCTCACGCAGCGGATGCGCTCCGGCTCGGCCACGGCGCAGTTCTGGCGCTTGGCCCACTCGTCCACGGCAAAAACGCCGCGTCCGTCGGTGGCCGTCGTGATGACCGGCACGGCATGGCAGACCGCCGCCAGCCGCTGCGCCAGCTCGTTTGCGCCGCCCAGATGCCCCGACAGCAGCGGAATGGCGAACTTCCCACCCTCATCCAGCACAACGACGGCGGGGTCTGCAGCCTTGCTGCGGCAGTGGGGCGCGATGGCCCGCACCGCGATCCCGGCAGCTCCTACAAAAATCAGTGCGTCGCTTTGTGCAAACTGCGCAGCGGTCCAATCGGTCAGACGGACGCCGTCCGCACCGCCGCGGGTCACGCTGCCGGGGCAGGCTGCCGCCAGCTGCTGCGCCAGCGCCAGTCCCCGCGCCGTAAACGCAATGTACGCGCAGGTCATCGGTCCGTCCCCCTTCGGAACTCCGTTGTGAACGCCGGGTCGTACAGCTTGCTGCGGTCATACTGTGCGGCCAAAAAGTCCCCGACGACGATGAGCGCCGTCTTGGTGATGCCCGCCGTGCGGGTGCTTTCGGCCAGCGTTCCGACGGTGCAATGTACAATTTTCTGTTCCGGCCACGTCGCCTTGTAGACAACGGCGGCAGGGGTCGCGGCGGTGTACGCGCCCTGCAGAAGCGCGTCCTGCACCCGGTCGATCAGGCCGATGGAGAGGAAAATGACCATCGTCGCCCCGTGGGCGGCCAGCGCGGCCAGCCGCTCACCTTCGGGCACAGGGGTACGGCCCTCCATGCGGGTGATGATGACGGTCTGGCTGACGCCGGGCAGCGTGTACTCGGCGTTCAGCGCCGCCGCCGCACCGCAGAAGCTCGACACGCCGGGCGTATCGTCGTAGGCGATGCCCATGGCGTCCAGCGCGTCCATCTGTTCCCGGATCGCGCCGTACAGGCAGGGGTCGCCCGTGTGCAGGCGCACGGTGGTTTTGTGCGCTGCTTCGTTTTCTTTCATGACGGCAAGCACCTGCTCCAGCGTCATCTCGGCGCTGTTATAAATGACGCAGTCCGGCCCCGCCAGCCCAAGCAGCGCCGGGTTGACCAGGCTGCCCGCGTAGATGATACAGTCCGCCGTTTGCAGCAGGGCCGCGCCGCGCCGGGTAATCAGGTCCGGCGCGCCGGGACCAGCCCCCACAAAATGTACCATGTCAGGCCCCCTTCCACGATTTCAACAGTGTATCGGCAGTTTTTGTCTGACCCAGCGGGCCGTTCCGATTTGAGAACAGCACCGCGCCGACCTCGAACGCCCCCGCCGCGCGGCGGTCCAGATGCGTCTGGATCGCGGTGAGCAGGCCGGTCATGACCGGTTCCCGCAGGTCAGCGGCGTCCAGAATGTCCAGACAGGCGTCTGTCGTGGCGGCGTCCATCAGGGCGCGGCAGGTCGCCGCGTCCGCGCCGCAGAGCGCCGCATGGGCGCAGAACAGCTCCGTGCGGCAGTCGGCACAGCGGGAGTGGGTGTTCATGATGCCGCCCGCCAGCTTGACGAGCTTGCCCACATGCCCGACGAGCAGCACCTCAGCGAAGTGCTCCGCCGCTGCCATATCCAGCGCCTCGCCGATAAAATTTGAGATTTTTACGACAGGGATCTCGTGCAGCGCGGGGTAGTTGGCGGCCAGGTAGTCCAGCCCGTAGTTGCCGGGGGCTAAAATCAGGCGGCGGCTTTTCAACGCTGCCTGGTGGATTTCGATTTGCAGCGTATCCAGAAGCGCCTGCTGGCTCATCGGCTCCACAATGCCGCTGGTGCCCAGCACCGACAGGCCGCCCTCGACCCCCAGATGCGGGTTGAAGGTGCGCTTGGCCGCCGCCTCGCCGCCTTCGATGGAGATGACTACCGCGAACCCGCCGCCGTAGCCGACGGCGTCCGCCTCCCGCAAAAGCGCCTCGGTTATCATCTGCCGCGGCACACGGTTGATGGCCGCCGCGCCGACGGGCTGGTCGAGGCCGGGCTTTGTCACACGGCCCACCCCCGCCCCGCCGTCAATCGTAACGGTGCGCGGCGCGCCGGGCAGCAGTGTGACCGCGGCAATGACCGGCAGACCCGTCGTGGCGTCGATGTCGTCGCCGCCGTCCTTGACGATGGCGCACGCGGCCCCGTCTGCCGTCAGGCGGCAGAACTGCGGTGCGACCTCCACGACGATGCCCTTGGGCGTGCGCAGACCAACGCTTTCCGGCGCGTGGCCGGTCAGCAGCAGCCGCGCCGCGCCCGCCGCCCCCAGCGCCGCGCAGGTGCCGGTGGTGTAGCCGCAGCGCAGTAAACGCTGCCCGCTGCGGATGTAGTGTTCAAATTGGGGCTTCGGCTTTGCGCCGCTCCCGGCAAACAACACCGCGTATTGGTCGGTGCTCAGTCCAAACAGCGCACAGATATTGTCCTGTGCAAAGGCGTCCTGCGGTGCCAGCACAGCGGACACGCCTGACGGCGCAACGCAGACAACGGCGTCGGCCAGCCTTTGGGCCAGCTCCAGCTCATGCAGCGTCACGATGACGGCCACATTCTTCTCATGCGCCAGCACTTGCAGGATGTCCATGAGCTCCGCCTTGCCCTTCACGTCCAAAAACGACGTTGGCTCGTCCAGAAGCAAGATCTCCGGCTGCTGGCAGACCGCGCGGGCCAGCAGCACGCGCTGGCGCTGGCCGTCGCTGATCCTGGCAAAATCGCGGTCCTCCAGCTCCTCCGCCCGGACAAGGCACAGGGCGTCGTGCACCTGCTGCCTGTCGGCATCGGACAAAATGCCCAGCCGCCCGGTGTAGGGGTAGCGCCCGGCGGCGGCGACCTCAAAGCAGGACGTCAGCTCGGTGCGGGCCGTGTGGGGCAGCATCAGCGCCAGCTTGCGCGCCCGGGCGTTGGGGGTGTAGGCCGTCAGGTCTTGCCCGTCCAGCAGCACCGCACCGCCCTGTGCCGCCAGCTGCCCGGCCAGCGTTTTTAAAAGGGTGGATTTGCCCGCGCCGTTCGGTCCGATGAGCGCCAGAATTTTACCGCGCTCGGCGTGCAGGGCAATGTCCCGCAGCAGCGGCGCACCGTAGCCGACGGCGAGATTTTGCGTTTCACAACAGCTCATACCGCGCCCTCCCCGCTGTGGCGGCGCACAAGCAGCCAGATGACCACCGGCGCACCGAACACCGCTGTGACCGAGCTGATGGACAGCTCGGTGGGTGCAAACAGGCTGCGGGCGATCAGGTCGCACAGCAGGCAGAATGCCGCGCCGCCCAGTGCGCAGCCCGGCAGCACCCGCAGCGGTTTTGCACTGCCCAGCGTATGTTTTACCAGATGCGGCACCGCAATGCCGACGAAGGAGATCGGTCCGGCAAATGCCGTGACGCAGGCCGCCAGCAGGCTTGACAGCAGCACAAGCACCACGGAAAACGCCCGCACCGGCACACCGACGCTGGCGGCGTAGCTTTCGCCCAGCTGGTAGGCGGCCATCGGCTTGGAGAGCAAAAACGCGGCGGCCAGGCAGGGCAGAACGATGGCCGCCGCCGTGGCGACATTGCCCCAGGTCATGCCGGAGAAGCTGCCCATCGACCAGTTGTGCAGGTTGACGATGTTGGAATCCTGCGCGAAGGCGACGACAATATCGGTGACGGCCGAGCAGATGTAGCCGATCATGACGCCGCAGATAACCAAAATGCTCATCTGCTGCACGCGGCGCGCCACGGCCAGCACAAACAGCATGGCCGCCATGGCCCCGGCAAACGCCGCCAGAATCAGCGTCAGTGAGCCGGTGAGCAGACCGCGGTTCAAAAAGACGACCATCGTCAGCGCCACAGCCAGCTTGGCCCCGCTGGAAATGCCCATGACGAACGGCCCGGCAATCGGGTTGGCAAAAAACGTTTGCAGCAGATACCCGGCCACCGAGAGCGCCGCCCCCAGCAGCACGACCATGACGGCGCGCGGCAGGCGCAGCTGCAGCAGGATGTTGGCCGCCAGCACGTTTGTGCGGCGGCCCAGCAGGGCCGCGGCGATATCCGCCGGGGAGAGCGCAACGCTGCCCCAGAACAGGTTGAGCGCAAACAGCGCCAGCAGGGCCGCCGCCATGGCAAGGTATGCAATTGTCATGCGTTTGGAGGTGTGCATGCGTGGTTCCCTTTGCGGCGGGCGGCAATGGTGCGGGCGGATATGGAATCCGCCCCTACGGATGCGCCACGGTTTTGTGCGCCCGTTTTTGCCGCCGCGTTAAATTTTCAGTGCAGCTTCGTCAAGAATGTCAATTCGCTGTCGTCCGGGTCATCCTCGGTGAACACCCTGTTCATATCCAGGATCAGCTCCGGCAGCTCCATGCTCTGCTGGAAAAGGCTCTGCGACGTACACCAGACGCTGCCGCTTTGTACGGCCTTGAAGTCCGCCAGCATCGGACATTTGGCGAGCAGCTCATCCATTGTGCGCAGCTCGCCCTCGATCGTGCTGTTGTAGAGCAGCACATCGGCGTCACGCGCCCCGGCGTAGAAATCCTCGAGCGAGATATTGACCGTCGCCAGATTGTTGCCGCTGTCCGTCAGGTCGGCAAAGACGTAGCTGCCGCCCGCCAGCCCGATCATCTTGGCGACGTAATCGCCGCCCTTGCGCACCGTGGCGAGATTGTTTGAGGTGATGGAGAAGAACGCCGCAGTCTTACCGGTGGGTTCCTCGTCCAGCAGCGGTGCAATGCGCTGCACAGCGTCGTCAAAAACGCGCTCGGCCTCCTCGGTTCTGCCCAGCAGGATGCCATACAGCTTGACCCATTCCATCCGGGCCAGCGGGTCACTCTCGTAGCTAGAGCGCTCGACGAGGACCGGCACGCCGAATTTTTCGAGCTGCTCCTTCACCTCGGGCGTGTGGTAGATCATTGTGTTCTCGATGGCAAGGCCGCAGTCGGCGGACAGGATCGTCTCGTAATCGGGCGCACTGTACTTGCCCGCGTAGGCGATCTCGCCCTGCTCCATGGCGGTGCGGGCCGCGTCGAGGTACCAGTTTTCGGCCTGCGTGCCGGACAGCGCCACAGCCCCCAGCCCGCCAATGCTGATGATGGGATCCATCGCGGACGACGACACAAGGTAGATATTTTGGATAGGCTGCTGCAAAACGGTGATGTCTGCGTCCAGATTGGCGGGCGCAGCGGCCCCCTCCGGCACGACGAGATAGCGGCTGCCGTCAATCGTGATGAGGTCATAGCCGCCCGCGCACACATCCACCGTGAACTGCTTCGCATATTCCAGCGGATAGCGGTTTTCTATCGTCAGGGCGTCCGTTTGCGCGGGAGTCTGGGATGCAGCCGCGCACCCTGCCAGCAGCAGGGCGGGCAGGGCAAAAGCTGCCGCGCGCCTCATTCGGCGGCCAGCGTCGCGCTGTCAAAGGTCAGGGTATAGTCGATCTCGTGCGGGGTGCTCATGGCGACGGTGTCCGCCGTGACGGCCAGGGCGGTATCCAGCGCGGCAACGGGGATCTCAAACGTCGAGTTGCCGTCGGTGTTGACGGGCAGGTACTTTTCGCCGTCGACGAGCATATAGTCATAGTTCGGGCTGCTCCAGACGATGGTCGCGGTCATAATGCCGTCGGCCACGGTCAGCGCGGCGGGGCTTTCGACGGTGGCGCGCCCGCTGCCGCCCTCCAGCGTCACAGCGCAGGTGTAGCTGCCGTCGGCGGGGATCTCGACGGCTGCTGCAGCCGCATCCTCTGCCGCAGGCTCGGCATCGGAGACGCTGACCGTATGGTCATACCAGGTGCCCTTGGTGCCGAGGATGGCCAGCTGGAAATCGGCATCGACAGCCGCAACGGGGATGTCAAAGCCGTATACTTCGTCGCTGGTGCCGTCGGAGTAGGTCACCGTGTCAACGGTAGGCTGCAGCCAGTCGCTCTCGTGGGCGGGGGCGTCGGCGGCCATGCCCGGATACAGGTTGACGATCTTCTGGGACTGCAGACTTACGTGGAAGGTCATCGTGCCTTTTTCCACCGTCAGCGTGCCCATGCCGTCCATGGCTTCGTTGGCGTGGAACATGCTGCTGTCGGTGTTGAACTTAGCGGTGTATACGCCGTCCGGCAGCGCGGCAGCGGGGGCCGGGGCTTCCGTGACGGCAGGGGCCGGGGCCGCGGTGGCGGCAGGGGCGGTTTCTTCCGTGGAGACCGCCTCGGACGTGCTCGCGGCGGTGGACGCTGCGGACGCACCGCAGCCCGCCAGCAGCAGGGCAGCGAGAGTCAGGGATGCGAGTTGGAGCTTTTTCATGCTTTCCTTACCTCATTCTATACATATTTATCAGGCATTAGCGGGAGGCAGCGCGGGCGGATATGGAATCCGCCCCTACGGCGTGGCAGGGCATCACATCGGACGCAGGCCGGGCATGCCCGGTCCCTGCCGTGCTTTCCCAAAAACCAAAAAACTGCCCGGAGCTTACCCTCCGGGCAGAATGGGTCTTTCTCAGCCGTTCAGGGAATCGATGGCGGCCCCGGCATGGTCAACGTAGAGCTGCTGGATGTCGCCGATCTCGCCCAGACCTGCGATCTGGGTGTCGACGCTCTCAAAGCAGTCGGCGGCGTTGAACTGGCTCAGCCAGGAATCGTCATCGGCACCGGCCATGTCGTTGTTGGCGTGGTCACCGGCGACGACCATCAGCGGGCGCAGGATGACCTTGGTGTAACCGGCCTCCTTGACCTTCTCGATAACGGCATCGCAGGCGGTGTCCTCGGGCTCACCCTCGACGGTGCCGATAAAGACGTTGTCATAGCCCAGCGTCTGCATCGCGGTCTGCATCTGGCTGTAGCTGACCTTGGCGGTGTGGGACGTGCCGTGGCCCATAAAGACAAAGGCAGTGCCGTCCGCAGCGGCGGCAGCGGCGTCGTCATACCCGGCGGTCTTGACGGCCTCGGCGGTGATGGCGGTGGCTACGGCCTCCTTGTCGGCGTTGATGACGGCGGCATCTTCGCCGACCTCGCCCAGCAGGGGTTCGGCAATGGCAACGCTGTCGAACTTGTCCTTGTACTGCTCAACCGCCTCGCACATCTCGTCGTACTCGGCGCCGTGCATCAGGTGCGTAGGCTGGACAACCAGATTCTTGACGCCGTTGGCAACGGCACGGTCAAGCGTCTGGTCCATGTTGTCGATCTTCTCGCCGTCGCGGGCCTGAACGTGGTTGATGATGATCTGCGCAGTGAAGGCGCGGCGGACGCTCCAATCCGGGTAGGCGGCCTGCAGGGCGTCCTC
>ENA-ORTU01002777-ORTU01002777.1-human-gut-metagenome-genome-assembly--contig:-NODE-2777-length-15331-cov-2.873003_pt1 | contig 15331 bp, 5 predicted proteins | sample MGYA00241910_ERZ509184 | MGnify/ENA primary metagenome ERZ509184 (study PRJEB26280, sample SAMEA2338847) | human gut metagenome | biome: human gut; feature: human-associated habitat; material: faeces... | reverse complement strand
TACTCTGCAGAGTTCCTACCGGAATGGAGATATCCGGAAGCTGTCCCATGTACGCACTTGTATTCGGAGACAGATTCTCCCATGTCTTGACCATAGCTCGATGCGCACCGTAATCGCCGCCGAATCCTGCTACGTTAAAAGTTCCTTTGGAAAGCACAAAGTGTTCTGCAGAATAGTCTTCCGGAACAATCAGTGCATCTTTTACTGTTACGATCGGGTTATTGTATCCGGAAGAATCTGTTCCTGCCTCTACGAAATTCTCAACCGTCTGTTTGTAACCTGTGGATCCAAAGAAGTAATATCCATAAGACCCACGCAGATTTCCTGCTTTCTTTCCTTCCAGACCGCTGATTTCATTGTAGATCGCTGCTGCATCTGTATTATACAGCCTCATACGTGTTACCGGATTGAACAGCGTATCAAATGTGACGGATACTTTTTCACCCGGTGCGACTACTGCCTGATCCAGATCCTGTCCGTTTACTTTTACGGTTACGTGTTTTGCGGTAATCACCTGATACTCCGCTTTTCCATCTTTTTCCAATTTTACGATGTTACGGCCATTTGTCAGTGGAACATTGTAGCTGCCGTCTTTCTCTGCTGCCAGTGCCTTGAATCCGCTGAAGCTTAATGCATCATTTCCGATGGTCGGATTTGCAACGGATACACTGACATCTTCTGTCTCCGGTGTAAAGGTATAAGTACCTGTCTTGCCGGTAAAGTAGATCGGATCCAGTTCCGCATCCAGTGCATCGCCTGCCTGTTTGCTGCTCTTGCCCTGATTCAGATCTTTGTTCAGTGTCATACCTGTGGTGATTCCACTGTTTCCGGAACCTACGGAAACGACGAATACACCGGTGTTCTCCGGCCAGATTGCACCATAGAAACCGTTCGGATCATATCTGTCGTAGGAATATTTGACATCATCGTGATAGTTCAGTGTCATCGAGTCATAGGTAACAAGTACGATAGCGGTACCGTTTCCTACTGCTTTCACGGTTCCGTCGTCACCTACGGTAATGACATCGCTGCTTGCCTTACCATCCAAACCTACAACCTGATAATGGAAATCCGGCTCGATGAGACGGTAATCTCTTCCCAGTACCCATGTGACATTGCTGCCCCACCAGTTACGTTTTGGATTCAGTTTGAAAGTGCTTCCTTCTTCCTCCAGTTTCAGATATCCCTGCGCATTGACATTCAGATACAGATCCGCCAAGTTTGCACCACCATTGGAAGCTGTGTTGCGGTCAAGGGTTGTCTTTGTATTACCGGACGGATTCAGCATATCTGCGCTGACTACGATCCTTTCGTCAGATCCATCCACGGTTGTTCCGTTGTATGTGACATAGGATGCTCCGCTGACACGGTAGAACATTGCATCGGTCATTGCCACATGGAACATGTAATCTACGGTTCCGTCTTCCTGTACTGCGGCGCTGTCTGCTTTGTACTCTGCAATCTGTCCGCCTGTCATCTGCTCACAGATTGCCACATCTGCATCCGCCGGTGCATTGATGGTCAGCGCACCTGCCTTGAATTCTGTGTTCAGAGACAGTACCGAAGGATTTTTTGCAACTGCCACACCCTGCGTTTTTGCCGCCATGACATTGTGCGCTTTGACATACGCATCCGATGGTGTCACTGCCAGATAGTAAGAAATCGTATCACTTGCGCTCAGCAGTGCCGGATATACGGCATATCCACCAGCATTTTCATAGGAATCGCCTATGGTCGCTGTGCTTACCTCATTGGTCAGCTGTACGGAAAAATCATTTGCATTCGCTTTCTGTCTGTCAAATTCATTGGTCACGGACACTTCCGCCAGACGCAGGTAGACACGGATGGTACGTCCGTCCATGGCACTTGTCTGACTGTCCGGGAAGGTGAATGCTCCGCCGCCCAGGCTTCTGCCCTCTGCGCTGACTGCACGGTAGGAATACGTGCCCGGATACAGTGTCATGGTATAAACGTCGTATGCATTGTAAAGTTCTGTATCTGCACTGACGTCTGCGATCACCTGTTCCGTATCAAAGATGTCATGTCCTGCTTTATCGAGACCTGCGGATGGAGCAAATTTCAGTCCGTTTGCTGCCAGGATTCCCTTTGGTACATAGACTTCCACATTGTATGGCTGCTCTGTAACGGTTACGTCGCAGGAAGCTTCCACACGGTTACCCAGTGCATCTGTTGCGGTGGCGGTAATAACGGCATGTCCCGGTGTCAGACCGGTGATCTTCCCATCTTCCACACTGACAACCTCCGGTGCGGAACTGCTCCAGTTTACTGTGGTCAGAGAAGTTTCCGGTGTCACCGATGCTTCCAGTGTCCTGCTGTCGCCCTGGATCAGATTGACTTTCGTATCAGATAAGATTACTTCCTTTACCGCTTCCTTTGCACTCTGGATCACAACCGGAAATTCTGTGGATATACCATCAGATGTAATCGTCAGCGTTCCGGTTCCTGCTTTGATACCGTTGATCTTGTATTTTTTCACAATATCCTTCGGTATTCCGCTGTTATTCGTAATGATCTCAGCAGTAAATATACTCTCATCTGAGGATTTCACACTTACTTTGTATGCGCTGACCATCAGAGTAGTAGTGGGACTCTCTGCCTCAAATTCTCTGCTTTCGCCTTCCGGCACTTTTGCAACTTTCTCATTAATTTTCGAAGCATAACCGATTCCCTTGAAGTTGACTTCTGCCCTTGCGATTCGTCCGTCTCCCGCACTTGCGATAAAGGTAACCGTTGTATCACTAGTATATGCGCTAAAAGTGACCAGACCGGTACTCTCACTGATAGCACAGCCATTATATGCCTTCAGCTTCTCCGGTTTGGAATCTCCACCGGACCAGAGTACACCTCTGACTGCCGGTTCTCCGCTGGCAGACAGTTGAAGTTCTGCCGGTTCTCTGCCGAGGAATGCGGAGTTCAGACACTCTACATCTGCACTTTTTGGTGTCACATCCAGAGTTCCTTTCAGCTGATATACCATCTGCACGGTATCGCCGATCTCTGTCTCTGCCACAACCAATACTTTTCCGGTATTGCTGGACGGGCGTTTCGTTGCCTTTGCAGTCACCGTCTGCTCTGCACTATAGATTTTTGAGAAGGAATCCTCACACTCACCCAGCAGTTTGTCATCATCCTCAATTTCTCCGTCGTATACACGTAAGTTGACATCTATATGCCTATTTGGCAGTTCTTTTACCAGTGTTGCGGAAAGATCCAGATACCAGTCATCTCCGGTTGACGGAAGTTCGTATCCGGTGATTTCCATGTTGCTGACCTTGTAAGGGCTCTCAAAAACGGCACGGTACATGGTATCTTTTTCCAGTGTTATCTGTGTCCTGGCATCTCCTTCCATGGCTGTCCATGTCTCGCCGCCATCCACAGACTGCTCCCAGCGTACAAACACATACAGTGATGTCGGTTTTGCGATCAGAGTATGTGTCTCAGCTCCGGCACGCACCTGACTAATGGTTCCTCCCATAGTCTGTACCAGACTAATCTGATGCGTCATCTCCGGCAGCTTTTCGAAAACAGGTGTGACAGAGCAGAGTTTCAATGCACCATCCTTCGTGGTGGTTCCCTCATACTCTATATAATAGGAAGTCCTGTCATTATATGCATTCTGAAACAACTTCAAATTCCAGTCAGAATCTGCAACGCTGATGAAATCTTTCAAGGCATCGGTCTCATTCGGGCCTGCTTTTACAAAAGCATCCATCGAAGCGGTTCCGGCAAAGAACGTATCACCGATCTGCCAGCCACGGAAGATATAGGCATCCGTATCCCATGCAGTATCATGCAGCTGTGCGACTTTTCCCACAGATGCGCCAATATTTGTGAACTTTTTCGGCAGGCTGCCACCTGATCCGTACAGGGTTACCTTGCTTAATGCATCATCGGATACCAGAGCTCCGTCTGCCTGCCGGAGCATTGGCTGCTCAATCTCCAGACCCGGGCGTGATCCCTCCATATAAGCGATCTTTGCGATGGCAGAGGTCGTGGATGTAGGTGTCATCCCTTCTTCCAGACCTTTGTTCGTGATAACGGCTCGATAATACTTTGTCTGTCCCGGTGTCAGCGTCGGTATATAGGTGCTCATCAGAACTGCATTCATCGCACCTCCGACACCTTCGATATCCGTAAATCTAATTCCATCATCGGACACCTGCCATGCAATAGTCAGGGTATCCTTGCTGTACGCAGTTTTGTTCGTCTTGATTCGCACACGCAGCACAGCTACTTTTTCCGAATCACCGGCATAGTAAGTGGCTGACTGCGTACTCAGGTCCATTGTTTTTGACATAAAGACCGGAGCTGGTGCTGCTGTCGCTGTATCCTCTGCCTGTACTGCGACAGGACTGTTGCTGTCTGCTGCCACTGCTGATGTAGATGACATCGGTAACAGACTGAACACCATCAGCAGAGCAAGCATCAACGACACCATTTTTTTGCTGTGTTTTTTCATTTCCTTCTCCTTTTTTCCTGTAGGCTCCCCAAAACCTTCTCCCCCATTGTAGTTTTAAAGATTCCGAGAATTTGTTGTTTACTATCTATATAAACCGCTCTCCTGCGGATTGTATCCGTTTTTTGAGGAACAAAAATAAACCCCCGATATGCTTTCGGACATTTATCTACTGAGCTGCAACTGCCTGTATTCTGACTTAAAGTTCCAACCTACTCATTGTCCCTTCCCAGTTTCCCAGTGGTATCGACAACTTTCGTCCTTATTACAGCGGAGATAAACCGTGCCGGATTCTGACCGGACTTCCTAGATTGTATTTCTATCATTCCGCAGTTGTAATATGCTCCCTATGCAATTTTATACTGTTCTTATCATAGCACATCCATTGCGTCGACATCAATCATTCTGACACAAAATTCTTAATATTTTTTTAATAGAAAAAGAACCTCCGCTCTCAATTTTCTGAGATCAGAAGTTCTCTTTTTTCTGTCTGACGGATTCCTTAAAACAGCGGTGTCTTATATACGCCGTCTGCGATCAGCTGTGCAAATGCATCTACTACCGTCTGTCGGTCTTCCTGATAGGTTACACCAAACCACTTGTCCTGTGTCTCCAGAACTTTGACCGTTACTTCACCATTTGCAAGCATATCGCCGATGATGGTCGGAAGCAGATACTCTGCTTTGATGTTGCCCGGCTCCACATTTGCCAGAAACTCTGCGAATCCTTTATCAAGTACATCAAGAAACTCCGGTGTCACGCCCCACATATTCATAGATACATGCGTTCCTTCCGGAATCTCGCTGCCATTTTCATCTTTTACAATACCGTCTGTATCACGGGCAATGCCGCTGGTCTCAACGATCTTCTGAAGCATCTCCTCATCATCGACCTGACATACACCACGGGTAACGGTTCCGTTATCGCTGAGCGTGTTGTCCAGAATAAATCCTGCCATGCAATACTGATATTTGGTATTGCCGCAGTTTACCAGATAATCATGCACTTTTACAAATGCTTCTTTTCCATAATAGTCATCTGCATTGATCACTGCAAACGGCTCTTTTACAATATCTTTGCATGCAAGGACTGCCTGACCGGTTCCCCACGGTTTTGTGCGGTCTGCCGGTTTCTCAAATCCTTCCGGGAGATCATCCAGAGACTGGAATACATATTCCACATCACAGATTTTCTCGATACGGTCTCCGATCACTTCTCTGAAATCTTTCTCGATATCTTTACGGATGATAAACACGATTTTATTAAATCCTGCTTCCAGTGCATCATGAATGGAATAATCAATAATAATCTCGCCATTCGGTCCAACCGGAGTCAGCTGTTTCACACCACCGCCGAATCTGGAGCCAATGCCTGCCGCCATAATAACCAATGTTGTATTCATACTGTTATTTCCTTCCTGAAATCTTCTAATTGTTTTTTCCTGTATTTAACAGAATTGTAACATTTTTTCTCTGATTCGTAAAGCATAACCTTAGTTTCCAATCATAATTTGAACATTTTTCATGCATATTCATGCATATTCTACTAAAAATCGTGTTTTTTCACAAAAATATGTCTCCCTGGCATCCAATCCCGGGAGACATCCATTTTTCAGTCCAAAGATATGCTGTTTTTATTTCCGTTTTTTGGAGATTTTCACACCGGCCGTAATACCAACCACTGCCGCTGCCACAACAACAATGACGAATACCGCCACTGGCGCGCAACCATTTATTGTTGTTCCTTTTCCTCTGACCATTTTTCCGGTATCATCGGCACCGGTATCGGAACTGGCATTCGCCGGACCACTTACGCTGTCCTCCGGGTCCATACTGATTGCAGCCACATCATTCCCGCTCTCTGCACGTTCGCCACCTTTTTGTGCCTTCTCTTCTGCGGAATCCGTCCCGGCTGCGTTGCTGCCCTCTGTTCCCGGATGTGCAGAATCTCCTGTCGCTCCTCCATGATTTCCGGAATCTGCTCCCGCATTGGATACTAATTCATTTGCAGCACTGCCACTTCCTGCTGCTCCATTGCCTGTCCCGTTCACACGGACAGCTGCTGTCAGGGAGACTTTCTCACTGCTTGCATTGCCGTCTGTATAATACAGATCCTGGATTGTGACGGTCACCGGCTCTTCACTCGCCTGCAGGATTTTAAATTTCAATCCATAAGATGCAGTTGAAAATGTATGCTCTCCGGAACTGCTCAGATAAGAAAAATTACCTCCTGAGGAAGACACTATGGCATCCGCCGGAAGCTCCTTCGTGTCCAGTCCCTGAAACTCCAGTATATTTTCATCATAATTGCCACTTAATTTTCCGGAAAATCCACGCAGTGCCTGTTTTGTGCTGATCTTCACAGGAATTTCCACCACATCTCCCACAGTGCCACTCACATCGCCGGCTGTGGTTTCTACCTGAAAGCTGCTCTGTGATGCCTCAGCTTCCACAGCGGTACCTGCCAGCCCCGCTGCCATAAGGAGCACCATGGTGCCTCGCAGTAATTGCCTCGTTTTTTTTCTGAGTATCATTCTTCTTTTATCCCCCATTTCACTTTTATGTACACTTAGATTCTTTGAACCGCAAGATTGTGACATATCCTACCACTTAAATCACTGATTTTGAAGTGGGCTTCTTGGTCAATAACTCTACTGATCAAATTCATTCTTTCATCTCACTGCTCCAGAAAAGTATAACATCGGAATCCAAAAATGTCTCCCTGAATTTCTCAGAGAGACACTTTTTATATTATGATTTGGGTGTCAAAACATCCAAATCTCGATTACACGGATTGTTCCATGCTTTGCGTTCTGCTCTTAACGGGCTACGCAGCCATTATGTACATAATATCTGCCACTGCTGACTTTTGTCCAGCCGGTAAAATTAAACACTACTTTTCCATGACGGATATACCACCATCCATACTCATTCTGGGCAATTCCGTTATAATTTGTATTGACTTTTCCACCTTCTACACGCCACCAGGATACACCGTCAAAATCCACACCGGTACGGTTGAAATCAATCTTTCCACCGATGACTCTCCAGTTTCCGTTTTCATTGGATGCAAAACCGTTGTAGTCAAAATCAATTTTTCCACCGGCAAGTCGCCACCAGCCATGTTCATTGGGCGTCAGACCGTTATAATCGAAATCAACCTTTCCTCCGTGGATCTGCCACCATCCATATTCATTGGATGCAAGTCCGTTGTAATCAAAATCGATCTTTCCTCCGGTCAGGTACCACCAGCCGTTTTCATTGGAACATAAACCGTTGAAATCAAAATTTACAAATCCATTATCCACACGGAACCAGCCATGTTCGTTGGATGCAAGTCCACAAGCCTGATACTGGATCACACCGTCAATAGCATACACCCATCTCTGCAGACTCTGGTCGTAAACGATGCTGCCGGATGCAGGCTGATACCAATAGTCAAAATCTACCGCTGTATTGATACCGTTAATTTTTGCATTGTCACTGCACTGCCAGAAATCAATCTGACCGCCATAACGCTGTCCCTTGTCTTTGCTCTCTTTGTAAGTATAGGTATTATAACGTGCCATCCAGATCTGGTAATCCTTCCGCAATGCGGCAGTATCCAGCTCCTTCTCACACCATCCTGCATTTGCATAGATCATGGTCGAATAACCGGCTGCCCGGATGGTATCACAGTAAGCCCTCGCACACGCTGTCTTCTGTGCTTTACTCAGGTTCGCATTGTACAGTCTTCCAACACAGTTGCCATACTTATCATTGGCATATTCGTAATCAAATGCGACCGGCATTTCAAAACTGCATCCGTTGATAATGCTCAGTGTCTTATTCGCTTCTTCTACTGCCTCCTGCTGTGTCGTTGCCTGGGAATAAAAATATGCGCCGACTTTTAATCCGACACTTTTTGCACCTTTGTAGTATTCTGCAAATCTGCTGTCCTGTGCCATACTTCCGGAACCGTAAGAACGGTATCCTGCACGCAGGATCACGAATTGTACCCCGGATGCTTTAACTTTATTCCAGTCAATACTTCCCTGATGATAGGATACATCAATTCCCGCAATGACATTTTTACCTGTTACATTTTCAGAATTATGTATGTATGTCGTCGTTCCACCGTTATACTTCGGCCAGCTTGTCGTCACGTTGCTGCTGCTTCGTGCCAGCTCACCGGCCGAAGAACGGTAAGCCGCTTCATCGGATGTCCCCACGTTTTCCTGTTCCTGCTGCTGTCGATATGCCCTTCCGTTCAGCGGATCCTCCGGATCCCAGTCAGATGGATACGTTGCTGTCGATACATCCAACACTTCGGTCTCATCGGAAGCAGAATCTGCGGTCTGATAAACCGCTGTCTGCACTGCTCCGTCAGCTTCTGCTGCATATCCTGTCACACTGCCCATGGAAGCCATCATGGATGCAATCAAACACATTGCCGCAAATTTTTTCATTTAAAACCTCATCTTTCTTTCCTATGCTTTGGTCAGATCAAAAAATCTGCCCCTTTTTGCTCAATCACTTTTATTATAGCGGCATTCCATAGACAGAACAAGACAAATTTCATCATTCCTACGTGTTTTTTAATCCTTTTTTTAATTATTTATCGACCATCCGTTCTATAACTACACTACCTCAACCTGAAGTCCTGTCACCTGACCGTTTTTCATCTGATAGTGATACCGGATCATCACCCTCTGGTTTTTTTCCACATTATAAGGCACTGTGCCGGTATAAGGACCGTTCAGGTCAAAATTCACCCTGCCGTCATTGCATGCCCACAAACCGTTTGTATTCGCTGCAAAACTGTCCGGTTCCGCATGTGTTTCTGCCATTTTCCAGTAAGCGCAGCGTCCGTTGTTAATCATCCACCAGGCAGTTTCACCGTCAATGCTGCCATACACAACGTCTTCGTAAGAATCATCAAATCGTCCGTTTGTAACATAATAGCAGGAATATCCATCCGCCATTACAAATCCTGTCGTTTCATAGCTGTATCTGCCATTTTTCACATACCACAGCGTATCCTTGTAATCCACGAATCCATTATAAGAGAAATCTACTTTGTGGTTTTTCACATACCACCAGCTTCCATCGTAGTACACCAGTGTTTCTTCGTCATAATTTTTGTCATTCCCGGTGCAAATATAGCCGTCTGTCACCTGCCACCATGCAGTCTCTCCATTCAGAGTCAGATACGCCAGACTATTATTTTCTTTCTGAACACGGCCATCCTGAACCAGATAACATTTTTCATTCTCATATACCAGACCGGTGTAAGAGAAATCCACCTGACCATTTCGCACATACCACGCATCCTCTGCCAGATGGTAGTAATGATCCCTTGCCCGAACAATTCCCGTACGGGAAAAATCTATCTGTCCGTTTGTACTCACATACCACCAGCTGCCGTCATCCGGATTCGGAAGCAAGGTATAAGTAATCTGTTGTCCTTCTAAAAATCCATACCAGCCTTCTGTTCCATCCAGATTCATATAATATACACCGGAGCAGGTCTGATCTATCTGACCACCCACGAGCCAGCAATATTTTTCGGCGGGTATAACATGATCCGGATAAATATACGCACCGTTGCGGCTGAAATCTACCTGACCGTCTCTGACATACCACAGATGTCCGGTTCCGTTTTCATCCCTCACAGACTTGAAACCGTTTTGGGAAAAATCTACCTGACCGGTCAAGCTGTCAATGCACCACCAGCCGGCTTCATTGGGCAGCAGATTTGCTACTCCATACGGTGCTGTCGTCGCCAGCTCTCCTTTGTAAAATCCATACCAGCCGGATACACCATTTACCGTTGTGTAATAGACACCATGCACACGTTCATACGTTTTTCCATTTACAAAATAATATTTGTACGGTTTATGGAAGTTCTCACTTTTTCCTTCCAGCACACCGGAAAATCCGAAATCTACCTGCCCGTTTTTCACATACCAGGTTCCTGCACTATTCTGACACACACCGGTATAGGAAAAATCAACCTCGGCATCTTCCCCGATGTACCACCAGGAACCATTGTACTCCACCAGCTGATGATATGCCCCGGTCACCATGCCGTCCTTAAAATTATACCAGCCCTCAGTGCCATTGATCGACACATAGCAAAGTCCGTTCACACCGGTATCCACCTTACCATCTGTCACATAGTACCAGTTCGTCCTGTCGTTCTCTCTCTGACTGACCACACCGGTATGATCAAATTGTACTTTCCCTTTCGCAACATACCAGGTTCCTGCTTCGTTGGCACACAGACCGGTGTAGGAATTGTCCACACGGTACCTGCCCACATACAGCCACTCATCCCCAACCGGCTGCAATGTACCGTTTGCTTTGTCAGACACTTTTCCATGTTCCATATAGTACCAGTTACCGTCGTTGAGCTGCTGCATTCCATCTAACGTCATCGGATCGGTACCCTGAGGCAGTTCCGGTGCTGACACTTCCTGCACAGCCACCGTTTCTGACTGCTCTTCTGCTGCCATGACCGATACTGGTGCTCCTGCTGTCAGGGCTGCCGCCACCACCAGCGCCACTGTTTTTGCAAATCGTTTTTTCATATGTATTTTCCACCTCTCTCCCTGTTTGTATGCTGCGTTTTCTGCAACCATTTATTTAACGATCTAAAACAGTTGCCTGCATAGATGTTACCAGACCATTCTCTACCTGGTAAATATAGCTTACATATATTGAATCCTCTCTGGAAACAGAATAATAAGTTCCATATGAATATTCACCGGTCACATCAAAAGCAACCTCGCCATTCACAATTGCCCACAGGCCATTTTCATTAGCTGCAAAGCTGTCCGGTTTTCCATTCCATGCCGCATTCGCAGAATGCACACAGTTTCCATCCTTTACCTGCCACCAGCTGTTCTTTCCATTCAATTCCGCATAGATTGCTCCATAGAAAGTTTTATTATACTGACCGTTCTGCACATATGCATAAGTATCTGCTTCCTCTGTATTGACAAAACCTGTCTTATCGAAGTTTACACGACCATTTTCCACATACCATCTTGTACCATCATGTTCCACAAAACCAGTGTAGGAAAAATCTACCTGACTGTTATATACCGCCCACCAGCTGCCGCCATAATAGCACAGTGTGTAGTAATAATTCGTATTGTCAAAGAGGGTACCATGGTCTACTTCCCACCAGCCGTCTTTCCCGTCAATGGTAGCCTGTACCAGTCCGTTCAGATCACTCTGCAGCATTCCGTTCCGGACATATACATAATGATTATTTATCTTTACCCATCCATTACTGGAAAAATCTACCTGACCGTTTCTGACATACCAGCTATCAAATTTGTCTCCATTTTGATCATATCTTTCAGCAATGCCGGTATAGGAGAAATCAACCAGTCCGTCATCTCCGGTATACCACCAGCTGCCGTCATACGGATTCATCAACACTTCGTCCTCTGTCTGCATTCCCTGAAAGAATCCATACCAGTTTGTCTGTCCATTTACTGTGAGCTGGTACACACCATTGACATTCGGATCCACCTGACCATTTGTGATGCAGCACAGAATGTCTCCATAGTATCTGGTGTGATAATTATAAAGTCCGTTAAAATTGAAATTGATCTGTCCATTTTCCACATACCAGTAATGGTACCAGTCGTCATCCTCCGTGATACCCAATCCGTTATAATTAAAATCTACCAGTCCGGTTTTCGGATTGATATACCACCAGCCGCTTACATTTGACAGCACTCTGCCCGGCGCTTCGTAGTAGTCATCCGATGTTGCCAGTTCCCCTTTATAGAATCCGTACCAGCCTTCTGCTCCGTTTACCTTTGTATAAAACACGCCGGTCAGATTTTCGTTTGCCTTTCCATTAATAAAATAATACTGGTACGATCTGCTTCCTTTTTTTCCTTCAATCACACCGGTATAACCGAAATCAACCTGACCGTTTCTGACATACCATGTACCTGATTCATTGGATGCAGCTCCGGTATAGTCAAAATCTATCATATAACCGGACATTTTCCACCATGCACCATTATACTCCATCAGGCTCTCATAGGAATATTTCGGTTTTCCGTCACAGAAATTGATCCAGCCTTCCTCACCGTTGTAGCTTCCATAGGCTAATCCACAAAAGCTTTTGTCTACCCGGCCATTTGTTACATAATAAGTAGACGTATTTCCATATTGATTCGATCCGGTTGCAACGCCGGTATAGCCAAACTGTACCTGACCGTCTTTTACATACCACAGATCATCCCCATTTTTGCCAAATCCGGTAAAAGAAAAATCAATTTTCCATCCGGATACATACCACCAGCTTCCGCATGCCGGTTTTACCGTTTTGCTTGCGTTAGAACTCAGCCGACCATCTTCCATATAGTACCAGTTACCGTCATTGAGCTGAACCAGGCCGTCCAATGTCATTGGATCAACACCGTTGGTCAGTGCCGTTACAGCTGCTTCTCCCTCTGCTGCCTGCATTGCCATTTCCGGCTGTGTTTCCGCTGTCGCTGCTGCGTCCGCCGGTGCTGCTTCTGCAGCCATTGCGGACAGTGGTGCACTGATCAGCATAGCTGCCATCATCCCCAGTGCAAGGACTTTTGTCATTCGTTTTTTCATATCCTTCTTTCTCTCCTTTTCTCAAAATCAGAATTCTTCATTTAAAAGATTCCGAGAGTACATAAAAAACTGCTCTGGAATAATACTTTCAAGAATGCCCGTTACAGTTTTCCCATTAGTAATACCGCTGCTTTTCCTGCAGCTTACAGAATCACCGCCTGCATCTCTGTTACCAGTCCGTTTACAACATTATATGTATACTCTACCTCAATAGAATAGCTACTACTATAACCAATTCTACCTATTGTTTTATACACACCCGTTATGCCGTAAGAGATTTGACTATTATTCGTAGCCCACAGACCTTCTTCATTTGCTGCAAAGCTCTCTGGTCTCTCATAATGTGACGGTTCAGGACCACCATAATAATCACAATGGCCCTCTTCTATCTGCCACCATGTAGTTTTTCCATCTAATTCTGCATAGAACAGTCCCGAGAAACCATAAGGAAGCGGATGGCCATTCTGAATATAGGTATATCTCGTGGTGGTATCCCCACTCAGGTTTACAAATCCTGTCTTGTCAAAGTTTACACGGCCATTTTCCACATACCAGGTTTCTCCATTATACCCTTTCAAGCCTGTAAAGGAAAAATCAACTTGTCCGCTGTTCAACACATACCACCAGTCGCCATTATAGTATACCAGAAATGTCTCACTGCCACCGCTTTGAACGGTAATAACTCCTTGATCAATCTTCCACCATCCATTTACTCCTTCGACAGTCGCCTGCACCAAACCGGAAACTTCCTTCCGTAATCTGCCATTTTCGACCAGGTAATATCTTCGCAAGTAACGGGTATTTCCATCAGCTGCCACACAGCCGGAATAAGAGAAATTGACCTGTCCGTTTCTGATATACCAGGTGTCAGATGTATCCCCTGTCCAATCATGCCGGGTTCCCATTCCGGTATAACTGAAATCAACCAGTCCATCTCTGACATACCACCAGCTGCCATCGTTTGGATTCATTAACACTTCGTTATAAGCCTTTTTACCTCTCCATAAACCATGCCAGGCTGTTTTTCCGTTTACCGTATACTGATATACACCATTGACGGTTTCATCTACCTGACCATTTTTCACATAATACACACCCCCGTACAATTCAAGAAATCCGTTATAGTTAAAGTCTATCCGTCCGTTCTTCACATACCAGTAATGATACCGATCATCTCCCGGAAACACAGTTTTTCCCAATCCGGTATAACTGAAATCAACCGTTCCGTGAATGGGATCGACATACCACCAGCCACTTTCATTCAAAAATAAGGTACCATAAGAATCTTCGTATTCCTCAAAAGTTGCAATGGCACCATTCTGAAATCCATACCAGTTTGTTTTTCCATTTACGGTTGTATAATATAAACCAGTCAGCCCTTCATTCAACTTTCCATTTACAAAATGATATTGATATGGTATTACAAAAGGTCCGTCAATCACCTCGTACTCAAGTATTCCGTTATATGAAAAATCGACCTGTCCGTTTCTGACATACCAGCCACCGGCTTCATTGTAGGCGATTCCGGTATAGGAGAAGTCGACCTTTCTCTCATCACTGACATACCACCATGCGCCATTATATTCCACCAGCTCTTTGCCTTTGTTCAAATACCCTTCATGGAAGTTATATCCGTCATGGAAGTTATACCATCCCTCCACACCGTCTACGGTTCCATAGGCTAATCCGGTATAGTCTGTGTCCAATCGTCCATTTGTCACATAGCAAACGTAAGTACGATTCGTTTCATCCTTTGCAGTCACAATTCCGGTATAACCGAACTGTACCTGACCATTCTGAACATACCAATTATCAGCGCCATTCCTGCCAAATCCGGTATAAGAAAAATCTACTCTGCAACCACCTACATACCACCAGCTGCCACATGCCGGTTTTACCGTTTTATTGGCAGCACCACTCACCCTGCAGTTTTGCATGTAGTACCAGTTGCCGTCATTCAGCTGAACCAGACCGTCCAATGTCAGTGGATCAACACCATTGGGCAGTGCCGTTCCAGCTGCGTCTTCATCAGCTGCCTGCATTGCGATTTCCGGTTGTGTTTCCGCTGTCACTGCTGCGTCCGCCGGTGCTGCTTCTGCAGCCATTGCGGGCAATGGTGCACCGGCCAGCATAGCTGCTGCCATCCCCAGTGCAAGGACTTTTTTCAGTCTCTTTTTCATCATTCTCTCTAACTCTCCTTTCCAAGAACAAAGCGGACAAGTCCGCTTCAAACTCCCTGAAT
>ENA-ORTU01002772-ORTU01002772.1-human-gut-metagenome-genome-assembly--contig:-NODE-2772-length-15342-cov-7.306927_pt1 | contig 15342 bp, 14 predicted proteins | sample MGYA00241910_ERZ509184 | MGnify/ENA primary metagenome ERZ509184 (study PRJEB26280, sample SAMEA2338847) | human gut metagenome | biome: human gut; feature: human-associated habitat; material: faeces... | reverse complement strand
CCTCGTGGGTGCCCAGGCCGTTGATCTGGCCGTTGTCCAGCACCAGGATGCGGTCCGCATCCTGCACGGAGGAGATGCGCTGTGCAATGATGATCTTGGTGGTGCCGGGGATCTCCTCCCGGAAGGCCTTGCGGATCTTGGCATCGGTTGCGGTATCCACGGCGCTGGTGCTGTCGTCCAGGATCAGCACCTTGGGCTTGCGCAGCAGCGCGCGGGCAATGGTCAGGCGCTGCTTCTGGCCGCCGGACACATTGGAGCCGCCCTGCTCGATCCAGGTATTGTACTTGTCGGGGAAGCGCTCGATGAACTCATCGGCGCAGGCCAGCCTGGCCACCCGGATGCACTCTTCCTCGCTGGCGTTCTCATCGCCCCAGCGCAGGTTGTCGAGGATGGTGCCGCTGAACAGAACGTTCTTCTGCAGCACCATGGAGACCTCCCGGCGGAGGACATCCAGGCTGTAATCCTTAACGTCCACGCCGCCCACCTTGACAGAGCCGGTCTCGGCATCATACAGGCGGGGGATCAGCTGCACCAGGCTGGATTTTGCACTGCCGGTGCCGCCGATGATGCCCAGCGTCTCGCCCGGCCGGATGCTGAAGGTGACATCGTTCAGGACAGGCTGGCCGGAACCGTGCTTATACTTAAAGGTAACGTGCTCGAACTCGATACCGCCATCCCTGACCTGCTGCACCGGTGCCTTGGGGGCGGGCAGGTCGGTGGTCTCATCCAGCACTTCCACGATACGGCGGGCAGAAGCGGCGGACATGGCGATCATCACAAAGGCCATGCTCAGCATCATCAGGGCCATCAGGATGTTCATAATGTAACCGAACAGGGCGTTCAGCTGGCCGGTGGTGATTGCACCGTTCAGAACGTAATGTGCGCCGAACCAGCTCAGGGCGATGTTGCAGCCGTACACAGAGACCAGCATGGCGGGATTGTTGAAGCTCAGGCGGCTCTCGGCGTGGACGAACTGCTTGTACAGGCTCTCGCAGGCCTTGGTGTACTTCTCGTTCTCAAAGTGCTCCCGGACAAAGCTCTTGACCACGCGGATGGCCGAGACATTCTCCTGCACGGAGGCGTTCAGGTTATCGTAGTTCTTGAACACCTTATCAAAGATGCCGAAGGTGGGAACCATAATGCCTGCCAGCACTGCCACCAGGAACACGATGGCCACCAGGAACACCATGGTCAGCGAGCGGCTGATCATGGAGGCCATGATGAGCGCGAAAACCAGATGGACGGGGGCACGCACGCACATGCGCTCGATCATCTGGAACGCGTTCTGCAGGTTGGTCACGTCGGTGGTCATACGGGTGACCAGACCGGCCGTGGAGTACTTGTCGATGTTGGAGAACGAGAAATGCTGGATATTCTCATACATCGCATCGCGCAGGTTGCCTGCAAAGCCGGTGGATGCCGTGGCAGCAAACCTGCCGGCCAGCACGCCCAGCAGCAGGGCAATGGCCGCCACCAGGAAGGTGAGCAGGCCGTACTTGACAACGGCGTTCATATCGCCCTTTTCAATGCCCTGGTCAATGATAAAGGCCATGATGGTGGGCAGCAGCACATCCATGATGGCTTCCAGAGCAGAGAAGATCGGTGTCAGGATCGCGGCGCGCTTGTACTCGCCCAGATGTGACACAAGTTTTTTGATCATCTGTTGTAATCCTCCTGAAGTTTATTTGCAAGGGTCATTCCAGCCCCTTGCGCAGCTTGTTCAGTAACCGCAGAAGCTCTGCGTTTTCCTCTTCCGTCAGCAATCCGGCCACAAACTCATCGGTCTGGTGCAGGGAGAGCATCGTCTTTTCGTGGACGCGGCCTCCCTCTTCCGTCAGGATCAGCCGCTTGAGTCGGGCATCCTGCGGCACGCTCTGGCGCTCGATGTAGCCCTTGCGCTCCATCAGCTGCAGGATGTTCGTCACAGTCGAGCGTGTGATGGAGAACTCCCGTTCGATATCGCGCTGGTACACAGGTTCGTTCTTGTGCCAGTAGAGGTAGCTCATGATCCAGTCATGCATGGGGGTCACGTTGTCCACGTTGTTCTCCCGGTGGAACTGGTTGATCTTGCGGAAGATCAGGTTGTTCACCCGGCGCACCTGTGCCGGGATGACCTGCGGCGGCTCCCATGGGGGGTTGCAGCAGGGCTGCTTGGTGCTTTCATCGTGCATAATGGTTTCCCTTTTGAATTGTTTGTGACAGGATTGTTTTCTTTAGAACTGTTTGATGCCGTACAATATCATAACGCACGATTCGACCATTGTCAATAGGAGACGCAAAATAAAATACAGAAGCGCCCCACCGAACGGCAGGGCGCTTCCACTGGGCGCTGATTTTGCTTCTGCTGGCTCAACAGCCCTTGCTTTCTGACCAGAATATGCTTTAATAAAAGCAACTACGGGCACTGCGCCCCCGAATACTGCAAGGAGAACCCTATGGAACAACGGAACACCCGCCTGCGGAACGCGGGCTTCGTCACCTTCTTTTTCAGCGGCATCTGCACCATTTCCAGCGGTGTGGTGGTCAGCCTGCTGCAGGAAGAATACGGCTTTGCCTACGGCATGACCGGCACCCTGCTCAGCCTGCTGAGCATCGGCAACCTGCTGGCGGGCCTGCTGGCCGGTGCGCTGGTGGGAAAAATGGGCATGAAGCCCAGCGTCCTGCTTCTGACCATCGGCTATGCGGTGGGCTACGGCCTGATGGGCCTGACCGGCCTGCCCATTCTGCTGGCGCTGGCCTTCTTCATTGTAGGCATTGCCAAGGGCAGTGTCCTGAACACCTGCACCATCCTTGTCAGCGGCAACTCTGCAGACCGCACCCGGGGCATGAACACCATGCACGCCTGCTACGCCTGCGGTGCCCTGCTCTGCCCCTTTCTGATCTCTGCCGCGGCCAGGGTCAGCACCACGCTGGCCGTGCTGGCGCTGGCAGCGCTGGGCCTGGTGCTCTGGCTGGTATACCTGTTCACCCCCATGGCAGGCCGTGCCAAGGCCAAAGAAGCTGTCACCGATTGGAGCTTTTTGCGCTCCTCCCGCTTCTGGCTGCTCACCGGCCTGCTGTTCTGCCAGAACGCCGCCGAGCAGAGCGTTGTGGGCTGGATGGTCACCTACTTCAAGGACAGCGGCATCATTGCAGGCACGCTGGCGGCCTATACCGTCACCGTGATGTGGGGTGCCACCCTGATCGGCCGCCTGCTCATCGCCTTTGTGTTCCCACTCAAACAGCCCCGTAAGGCCATGGTGTTTATGGCGGTTTTCTGCACAGCCTTCTACTTTGCCATGATGCAGACCCACAGCCAGCTGCCTGCCATCCTGCTGCTGTTCGCCTTCGCCTTCTCCATGGCCGGTATGAACCCCACCGCCGTGGCCAGCGCCGGTAAAATGACCACCGTGACCAGCATGGGCATCATGCTGCCGGTGGCATCCAGCGGCGCGATTCTGATGCCCTGGGTCATCGGCAAGGTAGCTGAAAGCGCCGGTCTTGCCGTCGGTATGGCAACCAACATCGTGCCCTGCGTAGGGCTGATCGTCTTTGCAATTCTGGTGTCCAGAATGCGGGAGGAGTAAACCTCTCCGTCATTGCATCGCAATGCCACCTCTCCTGGCAGGAGAGGCAAGCAGCAGGCGACTGAGCGGTTCATCCCCTCGCCTTTGCGCTGAACTCACACCCACAGTAATCCTGACGGTAAAGCCCGTACTCCTCCGAAAGCTGGAGGGAGCGCAGGTAGCCGTTCTGCTTTTTGAAATCCGAGGGCAGGTGCCTGATGCCGAATTCGGCTTCAAGCTCCTGCCCGATTTGATTGATGCGGGCAGCATCCTTGTGTGGGCTGATGGAGAGCGTGGTGGTGAACCAATCAAAGCCGTGCTCCTTTGCGTACTGGGCAGCCCGGCGCATCCGCAAACGGTAGCAGACGGTGCACCGCCCGCCCCGCTCCGGCTCGTTTTCCAGCCCCTGCACAGCCGTGTAGAACTCCTGCGGGTCGTAGTGGTCCTCGATGACCGTGACCCCCAGCGGGTGCGCCTGCGCCATGAACTTTTTCAGCTCCTCGCCCCGGCGGTAGTATTCTTCGGCAGGCCAGGTGTTGGGGTTATAGTAAAGCACCGTGATCTCAAAATACCGGCACAGCTTTTCCAGCACGGCGCTGGAACAGGGTCCGCAGCAGGCATGGAGCAGCAGCTTTGGCCGCTGCGGCCCCAGCGTTTTCAACACTTCATCCATCTGCTGTGCAAAATTCAACTGTTTTGACATCGGTTTCATCCTTTGTTATACTTGCTTTGATTCAAATAGCTCCCTCCTGCTGCCTCGCAAAAAGAGCCACAGCTGCCGGAAGGGGCATCCCGGTCATATTATATCACATTTTATCTAATAGGAGAACTGCGATGACAAACGAGAAAATTGCCCGTATCAACGAGCTGGCAAAAAAGAGCAAGACCACCGGCCTGACCGATGCCGAAAAGGCTGAGCAGCAGGCCCTGCGGCAGGAGTATGTTGCGGACGTAAAGGCCAGCCTGCGCGCCCAGCTGAACAACACCTCGATCAAAGAGCCGGATGGCACTGTGCACAAGCTGGGGAAGAAGAACTAAAGCAGCATCACGAAGAGGAGCGCCTGGCGGATAATTGAGAGAAAAGTGTTTCTTCCCTCTTTTTTTGTTCCGCGTTTCGTGCTATACTATAATTGTATTGTTGCGGACATTTCCGCGGGCGGTACAGATTCCCAAGGTGGCGTATCCCGGGCAAGGTGCACGGAAAAGGCTGTCTTTTGAAAAAATGATAAAGAGGTCATTTATTATGCTTACTGCAATTACGGGTATCAACTGGGGCGATGAGGGCAAGGGCCGCATGGTCGATCTGATCAGCCAGGAGTATGACATCGTTGCACGGTATCAGGGCGGCAACAACGCAGGCCACACCGTGAAGAACGAGCGCGGCAAGTTCGTGCTGAACCTGCTGCCCTCCGGCATCCTGCGCCCCAACGTTGTCTGCGTGATGGGCAACGGTATGGTCATCGACCCGCACCATCTGGACGGCGAGATCAACAAGCTGCGGGAGCAGGGCATTTCCATCACCCCCGATAACCTGAAGATCTCCGACCGGGCCACCATCACCATGCCCTACCATGTCGATCAGGACGGCCTGGAAGAGGCCCGCCTGGCCAAGACCGGCGCACAGTTCGGCTCCACCAAGCGCGGCATCGCCTACACTTACGGTGACAAGTACATGAAGAAGACCCTGCGCATGGGCGACCTGCTCCACCTGGACGACAGCGTGAAGAAGCGCCTGGTGACCATGGTGGATTCCAAGAACCTGGTGATGGAGGGCAGCTACCACTCCGCTCCCATCAGCGTGGACGAGATGTGGGCATGGCTGGAGAAGTATGCCGCCATCTTCAAGGATTACATCTGCGACGTGGGCCAGTATCTGGCTGACGCAGATGCCGCCGGCAAGAAGGTGCTGTTCGAGGCCCAGCTGGGCGCTCTGCGCGACATCGACTTCGGCATCTATCCCTACACCACCTCCTCCAACGTCATCGGCGCTTACGCCCCCATCGGCGCAGGCATCCCGGGCCACAAGCTGACCAACAGCATCGGCGTGATGAAGGCTTACTCCTCCTGCGTGGGCGACGGCCCCTTTGTCACTGAGCTGGCCATGACCGAGGAAGAGAAGCACGCCCTGCGTGAGGCTGGCCACGAGTACGGTGCAGCCACCGGCCGTCCCCGCCGCGTTGGCCCCATCGACCTGGTGGCAAGCCACTACGGCGTGTTCTGCCAGGGCTGCGATGAGGTTGCCCTGACCCTGCTGGACGTGCTGGACTACATGGAGAAGATCCCCATGGTCACCGGCTACAAGCTGACCGACGGCACCATCACCAAGCGCTTCCCCATGGGCGAGGCTCTGGACACCGCACAGCCCGTGGTGGAGTATCTGCCCGGCTGGCACTGCGATATCACTGCCGCCCGCAAGTGGGAGGATCTGCCCCAGGAAGCCCGCAATTACGTTGAGTATCTGGAAAAGGCTATTGGCTGCAAGATCACCTACATCTCCGTGGGTGCCGAGCGTGAGGCCTACATCCACCACAACGTCTGATCCGCGCCACAGAACCCGCCGCATTGAAAAGGAAGCGTGACTATGTTTGATATCATCACGGACAGCGCCTGTGACCTGACCCCTGAGACGGCCGCAACACTGAATATTGAGATCATCCCCTTCTATGTCTCGCTGGACGGTGAGCACTACCGCAAGGAAGGCAAGGAGATCGCCGTGCGCGATTTCTACCAGTTCATGGTAGATAACCCCTCGGCCTACCCCAAGACCAGCCTGCCTTCGCTGGAGGATTTTGAAACCGCCTTCCGGGCCCATGCCGAGGCGGGCCGCCCGGTGCTCTGCATCTGCTTTACCAGCAAGATGAGCGGCTGCGTGGGCAGTGCCCGCAACGCCCGGGAGCTGGTGCTGGAGGATTTCCCCGATGCTAAGATCGAGGTCATTGACAGCACCGCCGCCACCGTGACCGAATCCATCGTGGTGGAAAACGCGGTGGCCATGCGGGATGCAGGCTGTACGCTGGACGAAGCCGTGACCTGGCTGGAAGCGGAAAAGATCACCAACCAGATCTTCTTCACGGTGGGTAATCTGGACTACCTCATCAAGGGCGGGCGCATCGGCAAAGTCACGGGCCGTGCCGCCAACATTCTGGGCATCAAACCCATGATCCTGTTCAAGGAGGGCGAGATTTTCTCCGCTGGCGTGGCCCGCGGCCGCCAGAAGAGCTTTGAGAAGGCCCTCGACCTGCTGATGACCTATCTGGCCGAACACAACGGCACGCCCGACGACTACTGCATCACGGTGGGCTACGGCTACGATGCCGACGAGGGCAAGCGGCTCTGGATGCAGACCCGCGCCGCCCTGCGCGCCAAGTACCCCACCTGCGAGTGCAATGTGGTCCTGCTGCAGATCGGCTGCACCATTGCCGTGCACACCGGCCCCTATGCGTTGGGCATGGGCGTGATGCGGCGGTGGAAAAAACAGTAACTCCCTCAGTCGCCTCCGGCGACAGCTCCCTCTCAGAGGGAGCCTTACGGCAGCGAAAAGCCTCCCTCTGAGAGGGAGGTGGCATTGCGTTAGCAATGACGGAGGGAGTTCCCACATAGTAAAAAAGAAGCCCCGACGAATGTCGGGGCTTCTTTTTGTTTTTCAGCCTTGATTTTTACGATGCACGATCACAGAAGACGGTGACACGGGTCTTGCCGCCATAGGTGCAGGTGTACAGCACCAAGGCGTAGCCGCTGTGTTCCACTTCCTCCACACTGTGGGGGTCAAGCACTTCGACCTTGTTCACGACGTACTCATTCACGATGCCGTCCATATCGGTGAAGGTGACGCTGTCCCCCGCTGTGAGGGAGGTCAGCTTGCCGAAATGGCTCTCGTAGTTGTGCGCCGCAATGACCAGATCATCGGTGCGGGAAGAGCCGAACTGGCGGCAGGGGGCGATCTTCAGGCGGGGGTAGCTCCACTCGCTCATCACCGGCAGGTCAATGCCGATGGCGGGGATGGAGATCTCACCCACATATTCGTTGCCGTCGATCTCCACCACCGGGAGCTCGGGGTCCAAGGGGCCGCTCTCTGCCTCCGGTTCCGGGGTCTCCACCTTCTGCTGAAGGTCGGCCACCACGGTCTGGGCCTCGGCACCGGCGTGGGCATCCTCGTAGCGGTTGTAGGCGTACAGGCCGCCAGCCGCCAACAGGAGCACCACACCCAGCACGATGCAGACAAGCCCGGGGGATACTTTACGCATTCTTTTCACGTTTCTTGCTGCGCTCCATCAGGTAGGCACCCACGGCCACCAGCACCAGACCGCTTGCCGTCAGAACAGGGATAGGCCAGTTCAGCTGACCGGTCTGGATCAGTTTGGGGCCTTCGGCCGGGCGGGCATCCGCCACCACGCTGGCCGGGGCGGTGGGCTCCGGTGCACTAGGGGTGGTGGTTTCAGTCACAGTCGGGCGGGCATCTGCCGGGGCCGGGTTCTCCGGCGTGGAAGGGGTAGGCGGGGTGACGGGATCAGGGTCATACGGGTCCGGGTAGTACGGGGTCTCGATGGCCTTGTAGCTGTTGTTGAAGGTGATGCTGCTCACCTTTTCGTCCATCAGGTCGGCCTGTGTGTGCACGGCCATCCGGGCCACCAGCTTGTCGTTGTCCCACACCACGGAAACGCGCAGATAGTACACGGTTTCATCGTAGGTGCCGCGAGTGTTGACACCGGCGCGCTGGCGCACGGTGTAAACGTAGTAGCCGGGCTTGGTATAATCGATGGGGCCAAAGCTGCCGGTCTCGCCGTCGGTGATCTCCAGAGTGGTCACCTGGGGCAGGGGCGCATTGTCCACAGCCTCAAGTTCCACAGTCAGTGTTTCCTTTGGGAGAGGTGTTTCCCCCGTGGACTGAATGGAAACCGGAAGCTCCTGCAGCTGTGTATGCTGGTCAGCCGCGGTGGCCGCAAATGCCGCCGGCTGACACAGGCAGAACCCCAACGCAAGCGTCAGGAGTGCTGCCGCGATTTTACGGAACCTCATTTCATCCTCTCCTTTATGAATCCGACGCGGACGGGATCATCCACGCCAGAAGAATGGTGCGTGCATCGGTAAACTCCGTTGAACAGGTGGACAGCGCCAGCACCTGAGCGTCATCGCCCGCCGCTTTCATGGCGGCCAGCGTTTCGGTGTTCAGGTTCAGGGCGTTCTCCTGCGCAAAGGTGTACAACCCCTGCAGGTCGCTGTCCCAGCGCTGCGGATCGAAGATTGCATTTTCAGACGCTGGAACCAGCAGACATGCAAAGGTTTTAAGATCATAGGTGCGGTCGGGCAGGATCAGCTCACCGGTGGTGTTCTCTGCAAAGAACTCTGCGTCCTTGTAGAGATCCAGATCACCGAACATCTTGCTCTCTTCCATGTGGTGACCATACAGCAGAGAGTAGGGGTCGGTGAAGTTCTTGTCGCAGTTCACATCCAGAAAGATGCTGCCTGCCAGCGAGAAATCACCGTAGACATCGGTGTTCACATAGGTAAAGTTGTCCTCGCCCTGTACCACAGGGTAGTCGATGGCGGTGTTGTCCAGTGTGACCCACGCGCAGACATCCGGGTTGATGCCCAGCAGCTCCTCAAAGCTTGCGCCGTTATCCGCGCCCGCCTTGGGCTTGAACTGCAAAAGCTCTGCCTGAACATTGTCTGCGGCGGCGTACACCTGCGAGTTGTCCCACAGGGCATAGGCTGAATACGCCCCGGCGACCACCAGGAACAGCACGACCACCGTGCTCACCAGAAAGTCGGCTGCCCTTAACGCTTTTCTCTGCCAGTTGATACAGCCCACCTCCGGTTAAGCAAATTCAAATAAGTGGTTATTCGTTAAGTTTGTGCTGAGATAACCCCCCAGTCACGCTTCGCGTGCCAGCCCCCGCTAATAGGGGGGCCCTTGGCATGGCGCAAAGTTTCACGGTTTTGCCAAGGCCGCCCCTACTAGGGGCGGTGGCATCCCGCAAGGGATGACGGTGGGGTTTAATCTACCGCGAGCAATTACTCCTCGTCGCGGCGGCGCTTGTTCAGCATCAGGGCCACACCACCAATGGCAACGATGGCCAGCAGTGCAATGTAAGGAGCGTTGTCGAGGATAACGCCCATGTCGGGGGTACCTTCGTGGTTGTTGGTAAAGGATGCCTTGTTGTCAGTACTCGTTACACCAGCTGCCTTAATTGCACCTGTATTGCCGGTAACGGTCATAGTGTAAACACCATTTGTTGCACCATTTGCAACAGGATTGCCCTCTGCATCCAGCTCGTTCACAGTCCACTCAACACCCTCGAGCAGGTTTGCAATGGAGATGGATTCGTCGTTCTTCAGCCAGAACTTCACGGAAGTGCCGTTCACGCTGATGTTATTAGTAGTATTCTTATCAGAGGTTGCATTGGTATAATCAATTGCATAGTTCTCTGCAAAGGTCTTGCGGCCGTTTGCAGTACCCGGCTCCAATTTCAGCTCGAACTGGAAGTAGGTCTTCTTATCGCCCATATTACCGCTGACGTACTTGGAGACAGTCAGAGTATTGGCAGCGTACTTGTTGTCACTGAAAGAGTTGCTCTTGTCGCCACCCTCGTTCTCCGTGTGAACGCCAGCGACACGAATCGTGCCATCATTGATAACACTGACAACCAGTTTAATGGTGTCCAGACGATAGGTAACACCGGCAGTGTTGCCAGCAACTTCCTGCAGGGTGTACTCAAACTTACCTACGTGATCATACGTAGGCAGTTTAACCACAAACTCACCCACATTCTCAGTATCGCTTGCTTTGGCACCACCTTCATTAAACTTCACAGAGGCCACATAATAACCATCAGCGCCAGTAGGTTTAGTGGTCAGCTCCACCAGATTAGGAACATCCTCTTTAGAAATATCACCCGTCAAAACTTCCTTATCTGCCTGAACAAGATAGAAAGTTTCCTCAGGGCTTGTACCATTGCCCTCAAGACCATAATGCTTGTAAATCTTGACTTCACTCTGATCCGGGTATGTGACAGCCGGTGTCGTCGCAAACGCTGCGGTTGCGCCGACGGTGAGCATCATGGCGGCAGCCAGAACGCCCGCGAAGAATTTCTTCAGTTTCATTGTTATTCCTCCCTAGTAAGAAATAGTTCGTACTCCTGTGCCACGGCCCAAACTCCGCGGTTCACAGGCAGGATGCCGGCAGCTTCTTCCGGCCTCCGTGGTATTACAGACTGCGTCGCCGCAGTAGTGTAATTACTTTTGCTTGCACATCCTCCAGCGGAACCGGGCCAAAGTCCCGGCTGTCCTCGGATTGTGTGCGGTAATCGCCCAACACAAAAAAGCAGCCCTCCGGCACCGTGTAGGGGTACTCCAGCGCGTCTTTTGCGTAGGTGGGGTAGAGGATCTCGCCGCTCTGCACCGCGCCGTTCACCACAAGGGTGCCGCTGTCGTCCAGAGCCACAAGGTCGCCCTCGCGCCCAAGGATGCGGCCCACCCGGAGCTTGCCGCCCTGGGTGTAGACCACAACGTCGTTTTTTGCGTAGGTTTTTTGCAGGCGGTAACAGATGAGCAGGTCGCCATCCTTTACCGCGGGGAACATGCTGCTGCCCTTGGCCTGCGTGAGCAGGAACACCTGCGTGAACAGCACCCAGGCGCACAGCAGGATCACCACAATGCGGCCCAGCAGGCTGATAAAATCCTGCCGGTTCTCAGCGTCCAGCCTGCGGCGGCGCACCGCCCGTGCCCCCAGCTTCAGGGCTTCATTGTCCAGCGGGTGCATCGGAATGCGCCTCCTTTTGGGGGTCAGAGCTGTCAACTTTGGTGGTATCCAAGGGCAGGCTTCCGGTCTGCTGCTCCAAGAGCACATTATAGCGGGTGCGCTCGGCGCGGATGGCGGCTTCGTACAGGGCGTAAAGCTCTTCCAGCTTCTTCCACATGACCGCTTCATCCACGCCGCCCAGCAGGTTCTTGCGGAATTTCACCGTCCGGAACCACTGGATGATTGCTTCCTGCTCCGGGCTGATACAGCTTTCCTCTGCACCGGCCAGCCGCTGGGGCGCTTTCTTCTTCGCCATGCGGTCAGCCCCCTTTAGTCATCTTCCTTACGGCGCTTGCGCAGCATCAACAGGGCAACGCCGCCAGCCACCACAGCAAGGATGACGATGTAAGGCAGGGTGTCGAGGAGGACACCGGTGTCGGGGAAGAGGGTGCAGTGGTTGGTAAAGGCAAGCGTCTTAGCGTCCGTACCAATCGTTACTCTTGCTTCCTGCCCATTCTCAGGTGTTTTGGAATCAACCACATAACTAGTCTCGTAGTGTGTGTAACTGTCCTCTATAACTTTGTACTCACCACTTGGCAGATTCTTGAAGGTAATCGAAGCTCCGTCTTTCAGCGTAAACTGACCATTACCTTTCCATTCAACCTTTGCACGATCTGCTTCACTAATCTCAATATTGGTATTAGTGATATTTGCCGCTGTACCATCAGCTTTGGTAATTGTAAAGGTAAAGGCTTTGTTGGTGTCGCCAAGTTTGCCAGTAACGGTTTTGGAGATGGTCAGATTGGCGGAAGCAGGCACATACTTTGCATAGAAAGTTGTATCTTCTGCAATAGTATCTTCATCAAAATCAAACTTGCTATCAGCCGTGCAGTCCTGATTTGTATACCAACCATAAAATTTATAAATAGTTCCATCCGCTGTTGGCTTTGTTAACGGATACTCTGCTTGAGTTTGACCTGCGCGGGGAACATCCGGACGATCGATATTACTCAGCGAAATTGAACTACCTGTGCTTGGGACAGTAAATGCACCGCCATAATCACGCACTAGAGCAAAGGTATCTTTACCCACATCCTGAACCTTAAATTGGACGTTGATGTGCGTTGTATCATGGAGCACTATCAGACCATCCAGATGGTACGTCATTTTTTTATCACTGACCGACGAAATCGGAGATTTATATATGCCCTTCGTGTATGTGGGTTTATAGTTCTCTTCACCCGTCCAGTCTCCATCCTCGCCGTTTTTGCCAGTATTGGCTCCACCCGCAGCAACGACCTCGTACCATTCAATTGTGTACGTGCCTACAGTATTCGCTTTCGTTGGATCCTTCTCAATTTCCTTTTGGATTTCTTTCGGGAGTGATTCGTAATAGTAGTCCTTGTATTTGCCATCCTGTTTAATCGGAATCACAGGAAACTGTCCAGAATCAACTATAATTTCAGTTCCCAACTTCGTAGCAATAACGGCCGTGTCATAAATTGAGGTACGTTTATTGTATTTACTCGGAGCATCTACATTTGAAATCGTACCAACGGCCATGCCGTTCCACGCTTTATTTTCAGCTTTATTACCATAGTAATCACCCGAATAGCCCAAAACCTGCGTGTAAACATAAAGATTGTAAGGAGATGTCGGATTATCGCTCTTCACAACTGTAATCTCCAGCTCATCGCCGTTACCTTCCGGATCTTTGCTCTTAGGGTCACCATAACGGTGAGCAACCGTCACCTTACCCTCTTGCGTAACCCTTATCCGTACTGTTTTGTAGGTATCTCCTGTACCTTTTATCTGATTAACTTCTTTATTTTTACTGTTTATAAATACCGCATTACCGTTAGTCTTGTCCGGATTAAGTCTCCATGTGTGATTGTAGTTTGTTTTTCCGTTTTTGGCCCGCAGTGTAATCGTTGCACCAACCGGAACTTTTGTATCGCCCTGAATGCCGCTGATGCTACTGATCGTAGCAATTCCATCATTCACATTCGGGTACTCAACGCCATCGATCTCAATGCTGACGATCTCAATGCCGTCATCATCGAAGTCTTCACTTCCCTGATCCGGATATTCCAGTGCAATCACAAAGGGGCTGAAGCTGGAGGTCTCGAAGGTCAGGGTGCCATTCTCATAGCTGACAACATCCAGTTTTTCCACGGTGCCGTCGTTTTTCTGGTGGAGCACCTTCAGCGCATCGGCAGTGAGCGCTCCCATTTCTTCCATTTCCGCAATATCCGGCAGCTTGTCCAGACCAGAAACGGTAACGGTAGCCTTCTGGCCCTTGGCAGGCTGCACCGTTTCGCCCTTAGCGTTCTTGGGGGAGATCTTCAGGCCCAGAAGGGGCTGCATCCCCTGAAGCTCACTCTTGTAAGTATCACAGAACTCCGTCATGGAGTTATCGCCCATGTGGGTCACGCTGACGTGGTCTGCGGCAGAGGGCAGATTTTTCACCTCCACCGGCAGGGTTGTGGTTTTCGGGTTACCTTCCTCGTCCTCGTAGGAAGCAGAGGCTTTGGCAGTCAGATCCACAGGCACGGGGTTCTTGTCCACCAGATCCTCGTGATCCACGTCCTCTTCCTCATCGGAACCCACGGTACCGTCCTTCCATGCGGCGTAGACGTTCACGGTGGTGGTCTTGTCGTCCAGAATGTTGCTGGTGGGGTCGGTGAGGTTCAGGCGCACCCGGTTGCCAAACTCGTCCAGCGTGTACCAGTAGTCAAACTGCCGCAGTTCGCCCTTGGGGTCCCGGTTGGAGGAGGGGTTCTCGATGTAGCTGCTGTAATCCGCAATGGTCTCTGCCCGGGGCACAGCCTGAATAAAGTACAGGTTCCACAGAACCTCACCGTTCCGGGCCAGATACTCGCTCTCCGTCATATTGTTGATCTGTGCCTGAGCGGTAATGTCCTGCAGGTCAAGGGTGTTCAGCTCCCTCAGCCAGAAGCGGTAGACCACCATATCCTGCAGCTTTTTGATCTCGTCGCCGGAAACGACCACTTTGTCATCAGGCTTTTCCACCACGTCGTCCTCGCCGGACCACTGGGTCTCGGGCTCGGGGTCGGTACCGGTGCTGGAGCTGGGGCCGTACTCAATGACGGTGCCTCACTCTGTTTCCTTAACGTTGGGGCCGCCTTCGAGGTTGTCCTCGCCGCCCTCCACAGGCCGGGTGGCAACTTCGTCCTCGCCAAAACCGGCAGCTTCGCCTTCATCGTATACTTCGCGCGGCTCGCCGTCGTCCACGGCAGGGAAATCGTCGCCGAAACCGGCAGCTTCGTCCCCGCCGAAACCGGCAATTTCCTCCTCACCGGAATCGACAACATCCTTGTACTCGGTTGCAAACACCGGCACAAGGCAGGTGCAGATGACCGCAAGCGCCAGACAAAGCGCAAAAACGCGCTTCACCAGCCTATCTTTTTTTCCGTGATGATTTTTCCGCACAGTGGAGCCCTCCCTGCATCATAGTATTTTTGGCAAAACCGGAGGAAAAGATATCCAACTTTTGTCGGCTTTCTTTCCCTTGGCAGGTTATTTTTACCAGACACATCATTATTGTAATTATAGCATGTATATCCAGTATTTTCAATAGTGAAATTTTATTTTTCCTTCCCCTTTTCAGACAAAATATTCTGCGATATACAGCACGTTATGAACCGCCGCAATATCATTGCGGGGAGTAGAACAGTCCGACTTATCCGCACGCCCGCCGCATTGATATATCACGCAGTTTTGTGTTGTATCTTCGCAGTTTCACTCTCTATAATACATGAAACGCAGATTCCTTTCACTTTTTTCGAGATTTTTTGAAAAAAGTTTTCGGGGGAGATGGAAAACCCCACCGTCATCCCTTCGGGATGCCACCGCCCCTAGTAGGGGCGGCCTTGGCAAAGAGGATAGGCTTTGCGCCATGCCAAGGGCCCCACTACTAGCGGGGGCTGTCGCCGCAAGGCGACTGGGGGGTTCAGCCCAAGCAGCTGCTGCCGGTGAACCCTACCGTCATTGCTTCGCAATGCCACCGCCCCTAATAGGGGCGGCCTTGGCAAAGAG
>ENA-ORTU01002748-ORTU01002748.1-human-gut-metagenome-genome-assembly--contig:-NODE-2748-length-15483-cov-3.032927_pt1 | contig 15483 bp, 9 predicted proteins | sample MGYA00241910_ERZ509184 | MGnify/ENA primary metagenome ERZ509184 (study PRJEB26280, sample SAMEA2338847) | human gut metagenome | biome: human gut; feature: human-associated habitat; material: faeces... | reverse complement strand
GATTTATAAAAGTAAGCAACAACTTTCAAAAGATGAAACTTATTCTACTGAAATAGATTTTTCTAACCTTATATCATCAGAAGAACTACCTATCATTACCTGAAAAGTCCCCGACTCTACTACTTTCTTCAAAGTATAGTTAACCAAGAAAAAGTCCTCCTCTGTCAAAACAAAAGTAACTTTTTTCTCTTCTCCTTTTTTCAAATGGAAACGTTCAAAATGTTTCAACTGTTTCATCGGCTGAACAACTGATGCATATTCATCTCTCATATAAAGTTGTGATACTTCTTCGCCATCATACTTCCCTGTATTCTTTACTTTAAATGAGACTTCAAAACAACGAGCAGATTTCTGCACTACCTGCAAATCAGAATATTCAAAAGTGGTATAACTCATCCCATAACCAAAGCTATATAACGGAGAAGATGACACTTCCACATAATCATGATTTCGAGGAGCTTTCTTATTATAATAAACCGGAATCTGACCTACAGAACGCGGAACGGAGATTGGCAAACGTCCAGAAGGATTATAATCTCCAAAGAGAACATCCGCTATGGCATTTCCACCCTCCTGCCCCGGATAGTAAGCAGTCAGTAGTGCATCAGCATATTCCGAAGCCCAATTCTTTTCTAAAGGACGACCTTCAATATAAACGACAATCAAAGGCTTACCTGTCTTTTGCAAAGATTCCAATAGTTCTTGTTGTCTACCAAGTAAGGATAAACTGGCACGGTCAAATCCTTCTCCACACTCCATATCACTTACACTACCCTCTTCAGCTACAGCCGCACCTGTTTCTTTATAGCTCGTTTTAAAATCACGGGCACTGGAACCACCCACAACCACAATTACAACTTCGGAGCGACGGGCAGCTTCAATTGCTTGTTCTATCTCATTCACTGTAGTATCACGAATAGCACAGCCTCGTACATATTCCACACGAAAAGGAGATAATTTTGTTAGAATTCCATCAAGAACTGTTTTCACATTACTATCTTCCTGAGGAGCTGTATAGTCCCCTAACATATTATATCGATTGTCAGCATTAGGGCCAATTACCGCCACCTTATTTATCGTCTTGCTTAAAGGAAGAATTGAATTCTCATTTTTGAGAAGTGTTATGGAAGACTGTGCGATTTTACGTGCCAGTTCGATATGTTCTTTACGGCGTACTGTTTTAGCAGCAATTTTCGGATCCACATAAGGATGCTCAAACAAGCCCATCTCAAACTTCATCCGTAACACCCGGCAGACAGCCGTATCAATCACAGTCTTATCCATTTGTCCGGATTGAACCGCATGACAAAGGTTGGTATAAGCATCCCCACCCAAGTCAACATCAACACCAGCCGTTACAGATTGTATGGCTGCATTCTCTTTGGTTGGAGCAACAAAGTGGCTTTCGTGAATCCCTTCAATACTATATAAATCGGAAACTACAAAGCCACGAAACTTCCATTCATTACGCAAGAGTTGAGTCAGCAAATAATGGTTCGACGTACAAGGTATCCCATCTATCGAATTGTATGAAGTCATTACAGACAATGCCCCTGCATCTATTGCCTTACGAAAAGGAGGAAGAAAATTCTGATGCAAATCACGAATACCGACTGAAGCATAGTTACCATTTTGTCCACCCTCCGGCACAGCGTATGCCAGAAAATGTTTCAAGGTAGCTATGGTAGCGTATTTTTGTGATAGATTACCTCCACCTAAACCGTCAACCATAGACGCCCCTAAAATACCACTCAACACAGGATCTTCTCCAAATGTTTCTTCCACGCGGGACCAACGGGGATCACGGGTCAGATCAAGTACGGGACCGTAACTAATATGCCCACCTTGGGAACGAATTTCTTTAGCGATAACTTGACCAACTTCTTTTACTAATTCCGGTGACCAAGTAGCCGCCATTCCGATACCCGTAGGAAAAACTGTAGCACCAATTGCCATGTGCCCATGAGGGGCTTCTTCTGCTAAAAACATCGGAATTCCCAAACGAGTATTCTCCATCACATATTTTTGCAATGCATTCCCTGCTTTTGCTGCCATCTCGGGATTAAGTCCATTTGCCAGAGTTTTTTTTGTCCACGGGTCTGCACGATAAGTCGCCCAAAGCATTCCAACATTCCTTTCTTTAATCAATTGCTTGAATTTTCCGGAAGGACAGACCTCATTACCATGTATTTCATACATTTCCCAACCTAAAGGACAAAGTAACTGACCGACCTTTTCTTCCAGAGTCATGCGGGAAAGTAAGTCTGAAAGTCTTACATCTATTGAAAAACTGGGATCTTTGTAAGCAGGTAACGAGGGAGGAGATTGAGTAAACCCCAAAGTACATACCATCTGTACTATCACCAAAATATACAATCGTTTTATCATAATGTTATATACAGTAAAATGACTCAATTAATTTATAGTGTATTTCTTCTAATCTTTCAAATAGAGATATTCAACCCTACTTACCCATTTCTCCTTCAAATATAACTGTATGTACAGGCTGATGAGCATCATTTGTTATCAACTTGACCTTTGCATCCAATAGATGGTTTGAAGATGATACATTTAATTCAAACAGAACCTCCAGACACTCATTTTGCTTCAAAACCTTTTCACCCCGGATATTAGTAGAAACAAATTCTGGACATTCTATTTTGCGGATAATAAGAGGATTCGCCCCTTCATTAGTAACTTTTACTTTTCTCTGAATATGCTTTTTTAATGAGATATTCCCCAAATTAAAATAAGATTGTGAACACTTCATCCGGGGAGCAGTTGCCGTGCTTACTTTTCTCATATCATCAATCACTGTACCAAAGATTTGTATAGGAGAACTGTGTACGGAATTGGCACTAATAATAATCTTATCTTTAAATGTACCGTAAAAGCCTTTTAAAGGAGAAGCTGTTATTTTTATAGTCGCACAAGATCGACCTTGAAGAGATGATGGCATAGATATCGACAAACACCCACTCTTATCCAACAGCGAGTATGACAACCTGACCATTTTATCCGATCGGTTATAGATTCTAATTTCCAATTGTTTTGACCTCCCATTATGCTGTAACAGATCATAAGATAGAGTCATTCGATCTGCCAGAATATCTGATGATAAAGAATAAGGATATTCATCCTCTATACGATTCATTGTATTTATCGTACCTTTTACCCAAAGAGTATTGACACTTTGCCCTGAATTAGAAACAACCCTTATACTCTTAGAGAAAAAGTTTGTTCGCCCTTTAGGATCGAAAGTTACGGTAATAGTGCCTGTATGCCCTGGTTTTACAGGTTGTTTACTATAAACAGGAATGGCACACCCACAAGTTGAAATCACTTCTTCAATCACAACAGGAGAAGTATGTATATTAGTAAAATGAAAAGTATGACTCACTTTGCCTTCTACTTCCTGAATATTACCAAAATTCCAAGTAGTAGTATCAAAACGTAATACAGTTTTTCCCTGTTGTTGAGCACATACGCCAACAATAGAGTACAGTAAAACGATCAAAGCTGACATAAAACGTTTCATCATCATTTCTTTAAGTTAATATTGGGAGTTACGTAAAAACACAATAACTCCCAATATAAAATCACATTTTAATTATCTTGAGGCAAATCATTGAATTCTGCATTCCAAATGATATTTGCCGAAGCAGGGAAAGTTAAATCACGCCCATTGCCCGAACTGTCCTTCAATGTATTTCCTTCTCCTTCATCCAATTTCCAATAGCCATATAAGTCCGACGAAGATGGAGAAGCTATTGTACGCAAGTTAGCTTTTACTTCTTCCGCCGTCAGACACTTCTTCCACATACGAATATCAGAAATCAGACCATCAAAATACATACTTGAACTTGTATTACCAAACTGAATACCAGTCAACGTATATCCCACCTTGAATCTTTGAGAAGAGGATGGTCCCCAACGTTTAGTAGGTTTTGCAGAAGCAACTTCCTCACCGTTAATATATAAACGATAAGCAATCTCAATATTCTGGCCCGTTTTTGTTCCGTCACAAGTAATAGTCAACCTTACCCATTGATTAGCCGGCAACGTTATATTTTGATTAGCCAATGTCAAGTCACATTGACGATTACCAATATTAGACGCTCCCGTTGCACCGGTCACACGTAGTTCACAACCACTAAAAACCTCATTATTATTGTTGGTATCTTTACCACGCCATGTACCTATATAATTAGTTCCACTGTGCCAACTATATGGATATACAAGCATTTCAAACGTATGTGTATTATCTTCAATCGTAACTACTTCATCATTTGCGAAACTTAACGTACGATACATATCCGTTGAATAAGAACTCATATTCAATCCCGGTATATAATCCAATTCCCCATCAATGCTAATCGTAAAATAAGAAACAGAACGAGTGTCCGTTACAAATTGTCCTACACACGTTTCATCTATTGTTGCAACAATAGGAAGCAAATATTCTTCACCTTCCACCAAACCGAACAATGATGAAAACTTAACTGATAAGGAATTGGATTCTTGCTGTCCTGCCTTCACTATCGCATTTTTAGCTTGCAACTCATAGACAAAAGCGGGCATCATCTTATAAGACGTGTTATTTGCAGCGTTATAAGCCTCTACCATACTTTCGTCCACGGCAATGTCACACAATAAAGTAGTAGCAGCAGGTTTATCCAGTTTGATAGTATAATCATAAACATAGCTTCCTGCATCCAGTATCTCCCTATAATCAATAGAAACAGGTCCTGCCTCCGACTGTGGCATCTCTATTGTCGGCAATTCAATAAAATCATTGTCATCATCCGAACAAGATGTGAATCCTACTCCTCCCAATAAAACAAGCAAAAGGAGAGTTAATCTATTTATATTGTTTTTCATTATCATACAGTCTATTCATTTATTATTACCTTATTCAAGACATTTATTCGTATCATCATAAGTCCAGTCAATCGTGATTCCATTCTTATAACTGATATCACGCTTTGACGGAGATAAATCATAGAAAGTAGTTCCTTCTCCTTCATTCATTCTCCAATAAGACACAAGCCCATTGGTAGAAGGATCTACCCCACATACATTTGCTTTAATTTCACGAGCAGACAAAGGACGAGTCCAAAGGCGCATCTCACTCAAACGACCATAAAACAATTGTGAAGATTGATAACCTTTTGAAGGCATACCGATCTGTACTCCATAAAGCGCATATTCATACGGAGCAACTGTCATTGAGTTATCTTTCTCTCCATTAATATACAATGTCAACGTACTGCCGTCATTTACCAAGGCAACAGCATACCAGGTATTTAAAGCAAAGCGAGTATTCGATGACATTTTACCCTGTTTAGTTGTTACATGCAACTGGTTCGGCTCATCCGTTCCTTCACCAAAACGAAGCAGGTTCTGGTCACATTTAAAGCCTCCATCATCAATCGCTCCCCCTTCTACAGACGCTTCACTACCTCCAAATGAGCAAACACGGGTAGTACCGGAAGCTCCGGAAGAACGAAATTGAGTAGCGTAAATCTTCACTTCCCATGTATAAGTAGGCAAAGAAGGAATAGGATCCGGAAGCAAAAATTGATAAGCCATAGAAGCCTGTCCTACATACGGAGCATGGAAGCGCAATGTTCGGGATACTTTCAGAAAAATAGTACGCCCTGCTTCTATAATATCCAAATCTCCCGTCGCACTTTTTATGGTAACCGGTATCAAATAAACACGTCCCGGAACAAATTCCGAATCATCGGCAATTGAAAGAGAGGCAGCAGAAGAAATTGCCTGTCCTGCTGAAATAGTAACCTCCGGATTTTCAAATGTATATGATTTATCCGGAATGGGATAATAATTGGTTCCCATTTCCTCATTATAAGTATCAACCAGACTTGCATCAACAGCCAGATTCACCTGAATATCCGATTCAACGCGAGAAGTTGAAGTCACAGAAACAGCATACGCAGATGGAAATCCATCAATGGCAAACTTTACCAATCTATCCGAAGATGTTCCGGTCATTAACAACCCGTCACCTTTTTGAGCGGCTTCCTGGCATCCCTGCAGCATAAAAGAAGCTATTCCTATCAAAGCAGCTCCCCATATCTTTTTTATATTATTCAATGTTTTCATACCTTGCATACAAATTTAAAATTCATCCATTTTCTTCTTCCGTTTCTTGTTTAGTAGACTGTTGTACAGGCTTTCCGGCAGGATTTTGTTCCTGAATACCACGTCGAAGGCTATAATAAGGAATAGCGGCTTTCTCTTTATCACCTATAGCCTGATTAGCAGGACGAGTGGTATTGTATTCATATTCAAAATAATATCCGCCGAATCCGCCTTTTCGTCCTTGTGTAGGATTCCAGCGTGCCATACCTATTACAGAATAGATTGGATTGCCCCATGAATCTACTTTATTTCCATCGGCTTCCGTAAATTCGACTCCACCATTCTGCCAGTACCATCCCATTTGTTCCGTAGCAACGAATTTTTCAGGAGGACACCAGCTGCTAAGCTGGTCAAATTTAGATTGCAAACTTTGAGCACTACCGGTGGTGTAACATTGTCGTACAAAATAATCGACATAAGGTTCTGTTTCCTTAGGAGGCAGCTGATTATAGAAGTCAACAATTAATAATTTGCCTGTACCCGATTGAGGACCGAAATAATTTCCCAATACCTTTATAAACTTTGTAAAGTTATCATTTTGCAACCAGTCGCCTTCCGGTTCGTAGTCCAAGTCCAAACCATCCAGATCGTTACGCAACACACATCTCACAAGATGTAAAGCATAAGCCTCGATACCTGCGTCGGTTTTAGGAAACTCCGTACTTCCAATACGGCAAATCGTACACATCACAACGCGAGTCCCCTTTACTGCACGGATATAATTCATTTCCTCATAAGCAGTCGGCAAATAACGCTCGTTATAATAACTAGTTTCTACATAAGCCGGATTGTTGGAAGGAATACCTGACCACAGACTGACAATGTCCAGACTATCCGGCAGACCAGTGAAATGAAGCCCCTGCGAAGGAGATGCTTCTGAAGTATAACCGGCATACCAGCCGAAACAAATAGCATGATCTGTTTTCTTATATTCACGCAGGTTCTGATAATATTCTTCATTATAAGTATTAGCCGCCTGTATAACTTCCGGTTCAATATCCGTATCACAACCACTCACAACAAATGTCAAGAGATAGGTGAACAAAAAATATACATAATTTCTTTTCATATTCTGCATTATTTAAGTAACCAATTATTTATTAGGCACATCCCACCACAATCTGACACCCGGGTTATCTACGCCACCTAAAAGTGTGATGCCTTTATCCAACTCTGTTCTATTCGTATTATATTCCGATTCCGGATAAGGTAATCTGCGGATTTGTATATTTGTGTCTACAGAACCTCCGGAACTTTCGTTCACAACAACCGGAAATACTTTCGGGTAACCGGTACGGCGGAACTCTGTCCATGCCTCTTGTCCCACCGGATAAAGAGCAATGTACTTTTGAGTAATGATTTGTTCCAGATTTGTTTTAAAATCTCCCGATTCATCCCAAGCGATAGAAACAGTCCCCAAAGCATCCATGGAATGAGATGATGTCACGGGATCCTCATAATTGGCAGGCACATATCCACCCGCCGCAGTTCTTGTCAGATACGCGTCAGCTCCTGATGCACCATGTTCATCAAAAGACATTCTTATTCCATCTTCATAATACTTTTTAGCATCAGCATTCGTTCCCCAACGCAAAGCATATTCCGCCAACAAGAAATATGATTCGGATGAACGCATCCACACTACATTGGAAATAGCAGTTGCCTGTGGTTCGGCAAAGATTCCTGTTATATATTTATCCTTACTTACGTCCTTTGACATTCCGGCTCTTATACCCCGATATTTTCCACCCGTACCTGCCTCGAAGTAAGCAGAAAGTCGTGGATCCTGATAACCATTCATGTATGAATCCAGCGTCGCTCCCATACAAATATCATCCCATCCTTTCAGAATATACAGAGGACTTTCATAAGTCGCTATCGGAGTAATATGCTGAAGTTCTGCTAAATCAGACTTCACATTCATCAATCCATAACTATTGCCAATAGCCAGTTGGGCTTCACTTTTTGCCTTTGTTTCATCCACATAGGCAAGATGCAATGCAAGACGCAAACGAAGTGAATTGGCAAACTTTATCCAAGATGTAACATCACCGTTGAACACACAATCCCATGATGACAAAACTTTACTTCCGGATGCAGCATAACTATCCAAGTTATTGATAGCTCCATCCAATTCTTCAAAGAATCTGTAATAAACATCCTTTTGCGAATCATAAGGCACTTCTTTTGAAACTCCAAAATTCAAATAAGGAATAGGGCCATAGGTATCTGTCACACGATGCATTGCCGCTACTTTCAGAATTTGTGCCATAGAAAACCGGGGATCTTCGTCATTGTTAATCGCTTTTCTTATTTCACGCCAGGCATTCATAGTCGTCAGGTAATTGGTAGTGAACATATCACCATACCAACTTCTTTTATCCCAATTGTAACGACCGGCAGAATTGATACTGGGAGCAGGAAAACCAAAATAGCCGACATAACCATCTCCACCCATCACTTCCACAGTCTGATATCTGTCCGAACCGATATTAAGTCCCGGTTGTGCTACCACCAGTACGTTCTGCTCCATCTGTAAAAGAAGAGAACCAGTTCTCACATTATCCCAATCCGTCATCTCATCGGTTGCTTCATTAGGATTGGTATTGTACTCCAGAAAATTCTTCGTACAACCTACATTTATCATGATTACTCCAAGGAGTAAGTAGTAGTTCCTTACTTTAAAAAACTTACGTATGTTCATCATTATTTTTTTTAAAGGTTATCCAATTAGAAAGAAATCTTTGCAGAAAATCCCATTGATCTCAAACTCGGTTGCATGAAATAGTCCATACCCTGGTTATAAGTACCTGTACTTGCAGTAGATTCCGGGTCAAATGGAGCCTTACAATACAGCATCCATAAATTACGTCCTACAAAGGACACATTCAATCCAGAAATCCATTTACACCATTTATTGATCGGAATATCATATCCCAATGTCAATTCTCCCAAACGAACATTCGTCATACTATATACATACATAGAACCTACATAACCTGTACCATTAGCTCCGATAGTCTGATACCATGTCTGGGCATCAATCATCTGACCGTTTACTTTCACGCCACCATTATCCCGCGCTTCTGCCGATGTTTTAGACACTCCATAATAGTCCATTACAGCTTGAGTGGCAGAAACTCCGATACCACCTACACGGGCATTCAACATAAATCCGAGACTGATTCCTTTCCAATTAAATTCATTTCTCCAGCTAAGAGTATATTTCGGATTGGTATTACCGGCATAGACATAATTATTCTTATCTGTTTCCAATGTACCCGTCATTGAATTCATCCAGATATGTCCATGCTCATCAGTTCTCATTGTATTCACATATACATCTCCCATAGAGCCCCCTACTGTTAGCCGTTGTTTGGCACCGCCTAATGAATAAACATCCATTTCGTCCAGATGTACTGTCACTCCCAACTCTTCATTTGTATATTCAGGGAGTAATTGGTCAATGCGGTTTCTGTTGAGCGACCATAGTAAAGTGGTTTTCCAATCTACAGGCCCTATATTCTGTTTAAAGCCAAGAGCTAACTCAATACCTTTATTCGTTACTTTACCTGCATTTACATATAATTTAGAATATCCGGTTGTTGTAGAAATTTCCGGACTGAAGAGCTGATTCTCCGTATATGTCTTATAAGCTGTCACGTCCAGTGTCAGTTTATTATCAAACAGACCTAAATTAAATCCTCCTTCCCATGAATGAGTTCTCTCCGGTTTAAGGTCTTTTATCGGGAAATAAGAAGTGGTATTCAATCCTCCCAACACTGCGTAAGTAGTGATAGCCCTGAATCTTTCCGGTGCATTACCCACCTCACTATATGAAAGGCGAACCTTTGCATAAGAAAGAATGTTAGATTTCATTGTAAACATATTAGTCAGAATTGCTGAAGCACCGATAGAAGGATATAATATGGAAGAATGGTTTGTTCCTGCCAAAGCAGATATCCAGTCATTACGTAACGAACCATCTACATAAACCATGCCCTTATATCCTAATGAGAATGTTCCGAATAAAGAATTGGTACGGTCGTGATAGTTCGTATTTTTATAGGTTAATTTACCGGAAACGTTCGCATTGTTAGAAGTAAACAGATTAGGAATGGTCAGTAATCCTCCTCCAAAATTAAGCTCCTTATAATCCAAATCCAATAAACTGGCACCTAAAGATGCTGTCAGATTCCATGTGTCGTGATAGAAATATTTATTGATATTCAACATGGCATCCGCATATATCTGACTGGTATTCTTGTTCGATTGCACGTATGCTCCTTTATCCGAGTTTTCAGCAATCACATTCAAAGTGGAAGCATACATTTTCTTTTCCGAGTTGATAGTTTCCTTATCCAGTTTCACGCGTCCGGAAACATTCAACCAATCTGTTATCGTATATTTTAGTGAACCGCTTGCCAGAAAACGGTCTTTCTTGTTGGTATACATATTCCGGTTCGTAATCCAGTAAGGATTCTGCATGGATAATCCATTTTCTTTCAATGGCCAGAACTGTGTTTTTATGTTACGGTCTACATCATATCGTTCATAATACTGATATTTCGAGAAATCATCACCGCGCGGAAATAAATAAACGGGAACCAATGGATTGGCATACTCTCCTTGCGACAACATATTCTGTTCCTTTACATTAGAATACATAAAACTTAAATCCATCGTCAGTTTATCATTCAGCATAGAGGTCGTGTTACGAACAGAGAAATTATATCTGTCCAAGTCATTATTCTGAATGATACCCCGGGCATTCACAGCACCTACGGATACATAGGTTTGATTTTTTTGTGTCCCTGTAGTCAGACTTACAGTGTTTGCTACATTATAACCTGTCTGGAAAAAATCTTTAACTTCATAATCGGTAGGAGATGACAATTTAGATGCCCAACTATACCACTCTCCAGTTTCCGAACCATACGTATTCTGGAATTCCGGCAATCGGAATGGTGAATAGAAAGTTGAATTATTACTGTAAGTCAATCTGGTTTTATCTACAGCTCCTTTCTTCGTTGTGATAAGTACCACACCATTGGCAGCAGCCGAACCGTATAGTGCAGCGGCGGCCGATCCGCTAAGTACTGAAATTGATTCTATATCATCAGCGTTGAAGTTAGCCAATCCGTCACCGGATTGTCCGGCACCCGTATACTGATCGTCGGGTTGTTCACCTGATATATTAGCCAAAGGAACTCCATCTACTACATATAGAGCGTTGTTATTACCTGATATAGACTTCGTACCACGCATTACCACACGGGCACCGCCTCCAATACCGGATGAACTTGCATTGATATTCACACCCGCCACCTTACCGGCAAGACTGCTCATCACATTCATATCTTTCGCCTTTGCCACTTCGTCTCCGCCAATCTGCTGCACATTGTATGTCAAAGACTTAGTTTCTCGTTTAATGCCCAAAGCCGTTACAACAACCTCATTCAAGACTTTTGCATCTTCCGTCATCACAATGGAAAGCGATTTATTATCTGTAACCTTCACCTCTTGAGAAGCATATCCAATATAAGAGATCTCCAATACCGCTCCCTTTTTAGCTTGAATCTGAAAGTTTCCGTCGAAGTCTGTAATAGCACCGGTAGTTGTTCCTTTTACTTTCACATTCACTCCGATCAAAGGTTCTCCTTTTGTATCTTTCACTGTACCTTTTACCTGAATAGTCGGATCTTGCTCTGTTACATTCAATTTATTGGTAGACAAGATAATCTGCTTATCAACCACTGTATAAGTAATGTTGGTTCCTTTAAATACCTCATCAAGAATATCCAGGATCTTACCTGAATTGTTTCTCACAGAAACAATACGGTTCTTCTGAATTGTTTTATCATTATAAAGGAAAACATAGTCGGACGTCTCCTCTATTTTATTCAGTACCTGTTCTACAGATACATTGTTCATTGAAATGGCAACCCGCGTTCGCTGGGCATAGCCATCTTCGGCAGAAAGTTGTAATACTACTGCGAAAAGTAGTGCTAGACTAATCCTCATAACTAAAGGAAGTTTTAGATTTAAAGCATATTTAGGACATAATGCTGTAAATGAATGATTTTTTTTCATACATTTGTGGCTAACTAAAGTTTATTACTAAATGAACTATGGTTTGATTCCGGCTAGTGTTTGCGAGACCTTGTACCGTGAATCTGGAAAATTCGGAGGAAGACAGCTGTTGGTAGCAGCTTTCTTCCTTTTTTTCTTTTATTCTCTTGTGTTATTCCATGGGCTTTTATTTTAAGGGTTACTACTCTAATATAAATCTACTCTAATTTTAGTCTTTGATAATGTATCATCTGCCTGTTGTTGCGGTTCTTCAATTTTCCATTTTAAATCGGCAGACCTGGCCAGATAATCCAATATCTGCGACAGAGTTTCAGTCCGGAAAGTAGCCCGGTACTTATATTCTTTTCCAGACCTATTGTTAAACTGAATTTCTACATTAAAATGTCGTTCCAGACGCTTCAGGATTTCTTCTAATGAAGCATTTCTGAAAATTAGTTTTCCATCTTTCCAAGCTATCTTTCCATAGACATCCACTTTATTTTTTTTCGACTTTTGACTCTGTTTGTCGTAAAGCAACTGTTCTCCAGGAGCCAATACGATTGTTTCCTGATCGGGGGTTATCACATTTACCTTACCCTTTTCCAATACTGTTTCTATATAATTATCATCCTCATAAGCAGCTACATTAAATTTGGTACCATAAACATATACGCTCAAGCCATTCGGAGTATTTACATAGAAAGGACGATCTTTGTCTGCCTGCACTTCGAAATATGCTTCACCCTTCAGTTCTACCAACCGGTTGTCTTTCTTGAAAGTGGTAGGATAACGCAATGTACTACCTGCATTCAACCATACTACAGAATGATCCGGAAGTTCATAACGTATGACAGAACCGGTAGCGGTTACCACCTCTGCATATTTTTCGTCGGTTTCTGTTCCACTAAAATATAAATATCCCAAAACCAGAGAAGAGAGAAATAAAGGTATAGTCAGAAATGCCGCATAACGCATCAGTTGATTATACATGTTCTTTCTTCTATTAGTTTTTATTGTGGTTTGTGCTTGATAATAGGCACCCAATACATCAATGGATTCCATTTCTTTAATATCATCTCCCAATGCTTGTGCTTTACGGAGCAATGATTCCGGACTCATATTTTCCATATTTTCTTTCAAAATCTTATCTTTTAATTGTAATTACACTTATAATACAACTGAAGTAATTGGAAAAGGACAGCAAAAACAAACTTTTTTTATTTTATTTTTCGAGCCAGGCCAAATTGAAGCGGTAATGCAATCGGCTACTAAGGATATGAACCACATTATCAGGAGTTTGTGTTCCTGCAAGATAGCCACGTGGTTCAGCATGATTTTCATCCATTTCGAAATATCCCGTCCATGCTCCACCGTTTAAAAAGCGATATTCACCGTCCGTCAGTAGTTTTCTTACCGGCCATGTTTTTCCCTCATCGTAGGAAAGAGCCGCATACATGCCATATCCTTTCTTCACATTTCCATTTTTATCCTTAAATTCCAGACCACGTTCTTCCAAAGGCGTACGTTGCGGATGGTCTGTGAAAGAAACCAATAGCAAAGGTCCTTCATTCAGTCTCATTAAAACAAGACGCTGACCTCCGTCAATAGGAGGGAGTTCGCTTGCTACATATTTCCAGGTCTTTCCCATATCATCTGATATGCTCATTGGCATTCGGAGCTTTCCTTCTTTATTCCGTATGCTATTACCACGCCCCATAGCCATCAAACTTCCGTTCTCTAATTGTACAATCCCCGCATGGATACCTGCGATTGTACTTCCCGTTCCTCCTTCTTTGAAATCCGGCAAAGGAGCGCCATCCCAAGGATCGCACCATGTTTTTCCTCCATCTTTACTGATTTGAACAGCTGCCCCGTCATGACTGCCGGGACCCGCATCACAGGCTTGAACCAGCCATCCCTCACGTGTGCGAATCGTACCAGCTATTACCTGATGACGTTTGGTATGTTCGGGAGCTATCAGTTTAGGAGTGCTCCATGAAGCACCGTTATCTGTGCTGGTACGTAGTACCATTGCGAGATTCTGCCAGTCTCCCGATGCTTCCACTCCATTGATATGATACAATTTTCCTTTTCCATCATTGAGCAAAGCGCTTCCTGTCATATTCCGATCCGGAACTTTAAAGAATAAAGAAGCCACATCCCAATCAGTGTGCCCGGCACGCAAGCGGGAACCGAGTACTACCATCCCTCTCCCATTCTCTTCATTTGCAGAAAACCATATTGCCAGCAAATCTCCATTATCACACCACGTAACTGCAGGCTGATGATTATGCAGATAAAATGGGGTATTCGAATCACATACCGGACGTACCACAAATGGTATCGGAGGCAGAAACATCGGTGTGATAGCAGATACTTTTTTCCATTTTATAGATGTATTTTTTACAGATTCCTGATTGAACGGGACAGGGGCAGATGTTCCCGATACATTCAAACGAGTATCTGCTTCCACAATTCTAAATCCGGTTTGGGAATGTTTATCTTCCGGGAGCATAGCCAGTCGATTGGCACTTCGCAAGTATTTCTCCGGGGTGTGATGACTCCCTCCTCGAGTGACCCGAAACTCTCCTGCCAATGGTCCTGCCGGGTCTTTCTGCTTTTCTGCGGAATAAGAAGCATACCAATCCAAGCACCATTCTTCCACATTTCCATGCATATCATAAAGCCCGAATGTATTAGGAGGAGTCTGGGCTACTTTTAAAGATACCGGATCAAAGTCACGAACCACTTTTTGATTCCGATGATAAACTGCAGGTAACCCGTCTCCTGTAGAAAATAGTGTGTATGTGCCTGCCCGACAAGCATATTCCCATTCCGCTTCTGTTGGCAAACGATAGTTTTTGCCTTCTTTCCGGCTAAGCCATTCACAAAAGGCAACAGCATCGGAATAACTCACATTGACGACTGCTTCATCATCTTCCAGCGAAACACCGTTTTTTCCTCGTAATGCCCGATGTTCCGGACGGAATGACTCATATTGCGCATTCGTTATTTCAGTGATTCCCATACGAAACGGGCGAGAGATTACTACCTGATGGATAGGAGCCTCATCAAAATCTTCGCCTAATCCGTCACTTCCCATATAAAAACTTCCGGCAGGTATTTCAACCATCGGAATAAAAGACTTGGAAACTTCTTGAGGATGTATTGGCAAACAAAAGGTTATAGCCAATAAAAAAAACTTGTTTTTCATATTTTAATCCCGTTTATATATAATACAATCAA
>ENA-ORTU01002742-ORTU01002742.1-human-gut-metagenome-genome-assembly--contig:-NODE-2742-length-15504-cov-3.659266_pt1 | contig 15504 bp, 10 predicted proteins | sample MGYA00241910_ERZ509184 | MGnify/ENA primary metagenome ERZ509184 (study PRJEB26280, sample SAMEA2338847) | human gut metagenome | biome: human gut; feature: human-associated habitat; material: faeces... | reverse complement strand
GAAAAGGAGATGAAAAAATTGAGTGAGATGTTATTGGAAACAAGAGGATTGACAAAGCAGTATGGTCACCATAAGGCTGTGGACAGTGTCAGTATGCATATTAAAAAGGGCGCCATTTATGGATTTATAGGACGGAATGGAGCGGGGAAGACAACCTGCCTGAAGATGATCAGTGGACTTTCCAAACCGACCAGTGGAGAAATCGAAATCTTTGGATACAAAGGAAAGGATTTGCAAAAAGTCCGCTCACGGGTGGGATGTCTGATTGAAGCACCCGGGTTGTATGGAAATATGACCGCATATGAAAATCTGAATATCAAATGCAAGCTGTTGGGAATAAAGAAAGCAGATTATGTGGAAGAGATATTGAAAACAGTAGGTTTGGAGCAGGTGGGAAGAAAAAAGACAAAACACTTTTCACTTGGAATGAAACAGCGTCTGGGAATCGGCCTTGCCTTAGTTGGAGAACCGGACTTATTAGTTCTTGATGAGCCAATCAATGGGCTGGATCCACAGGGGATTGCAGAGGTTCGCGATACGATTCAGAGGCTTCAGAAAGAGAGAAATATGACGATTTGTATTTCCAGTCATATTCTGGAGGAATTATCGAAGATTGCTACTGATTATGGAATCATTCACAATGGAAGCTTATTGCAGGAACTTACAAGAGATGAATTAATGAGAAGATGTAGTGAACGGATGGAATTGACACTGGATGATCCGAAGCGGGCGATTCCGGTTTTGGATGCCATGGGATTTACGAGTTATCAGGTAACGGATAAAGAGCATATTCACATTTTTGAACGTCTGAGTGAAAGTGCATCATTGAATATGGAGCTTGCGAAGGCCGGAATTCCGGTAAAAGGGATTTCTATAACCAGTGAAGAACTGGAAGCTTATTTCCTGAATCTGACAGGAGGTGCCAGCCATGCTTAATATGATAAAAATGGATTTGTACCGGATGTTTCGCACCAAAAGTATGTATGTAGTATGGATCGTGCTGGCTGTGTCAGTACTGTTTACAACATTTCTGTGTAAAACAGATTATGATTCATTAAGTAAAGAAGATACCGTGCGGCAGGAGCAGTTTGCGGAACCGACTGCGGAGAATATTAATGTGGGAATGATGGTGACGCTGCCGACAGAACCGGGAGAAAAGGTTACGGTGTATGACATTTTCTTTGCAAATTCTCAGGGGAAATTTTATGCGTTGTTTCTGGTGATTTTTGCTGTGATGTTTTCAACAGCGGATATCGGAAGCGGTTATATTAAAAATATTGGCGGCCAGGTTCAAAAAAGAGGAACACTGATTTTTTCCAGATCTATTGCGTTGGCGGTCTTTACGGTGCTGACAATGGCAGGTGCATTCTTACTCCAGGGAGCTGCGAACTATATAGTATTCAAAGAATTGACGTGGGGAAGTTCAAAAGCTGTTCTGTCTTATTTCCTGACGGAGCTGGCACTTCATTATGCACTCGTGTTGATCTGCATGGCGATTGCAATTATTCTGAAAAATAATGTGATTAGCATGGTCATCGCGATTTGTCTTACAATGAATATAATGAGTATCGTATACGGATTAATAAACAGTGCTGTTCGGAAAATGGGAATCCAGAATTTCCAGATTTACAAGTATACGATAACCGGAAAATTATCACTGCTTCCTATGAATCCAAGTGGAAATGAGTGTCTGGCAGCATTCGGCGTGGCGCTTGTGTTTGCTGTCATAATGATAGCTGCAAGCAGTGCTGTTTTTCAAAAGAGGGATATTTAGCGGATGTATATCGTAATTGGAATATTAGCAGGAATTATCATTTTACAATTTATTATTATGTGGAAATATCAGCGGCAGGTGAAGGACATCTGCCGCCAATTGGCGTTCTTGATGAAACATGACAGTAACATGTTGATTCAACGTGAGTTTGATTTGGGTGGAATCGGAACGCTTTCAGACAGATTGAATGAACTTCTGGAATTACAAAGAAAAGAGAAGCAGCGTTATCAGGAGAAAGAAGCTTTGATCGCGGATACTTATACGAACCTTTCCCATGATATCCGGACACCGCTGACATCTCTGGATGGATATTTTCAGCTTATGGAAGAATGCGAAAATGTCGAAGACCAGAGACGTTATCTGAATATTATTCATGAAAGAATACACAGTCTGAATGAAATGCTGGAAGAACTTTTCATGTTCACAAAGTTAAAAAATGAATCCTATAGTCTGGAACTGACGCCTTGCTGTATCAACCGGATTCTGAAAGAAACGGTGTTTTCCTATTATGATGACTGGGTAAGAAGGGGAATCCAGCCGGATATTCAGATTACAGAAGAACTGTTGTCCATAGCTGGAAATAAACAAGGACTCCACCGTGTTATTCAGAATGTAATTAAAAATGGCCTGGATCATGGAGAAAAGAAGATAAGTATTGTGTTAGAGCGCAAGCAGGAGCATGCAGTATTGCGAATCAGGAATCAGGTGATACATTCGGAGCAGATTGATATAGAACATGTCTTTGACAGATTTTATAAAGCGGATGTGGCAAGGAGCAAAACATCTACCGGATTGGGACTATCTATTGCAAAGGAACTTGTGAAACGTATGAATGGAGAAATCAGCGCAAAGACAGAGAAAAATGAGTTTATTATTGAGATGAGATTTCCGCTATCTATCTAAAAAATCAGTAAAAATTGCACTTTATTGAGTTACAATGCTGAATTGTGAAAATTTAGATTTACCGAAACACTCAAATATGTTAATATGGTAGCAGTTATTTCAAAACTATAGATCAGATTGAAGGAGGTCTTTACATGATTAAATTGTACGAGAATGGCGTATATCTTCTCAATGGAACAGAGATAGTAGAAGACACAGGAAATGTGCAGGTTCCGCTGACGAAGGAAGAAGCCGCTCAGAACACAATGGCATATGGTATTTTAAAGGCACACAATACATCCGAGAACATGGAGCGTCTGCAGATCCGTTTTGATAAGCTGACATCCCATGACATTACATTTGTTGGAATTATCCAGACAGCACGTGCGTCAGGACTTGAGAAGTTCCCGATGCCGTATGTACTTACAAATTGTCATAACAGTCTTTGTGCAGTTGGTGGAACAATCAACGAAGATGATCATATGTTTGGACTAACTTGTGCGAAGAAGTACGGCGGTATGTATGTACCACCGCATCAGGCAGTTATCCATCAGTTTGCCCGTGAGATGCTTGCAGGCGGAGGAAAGATGATCCTTGGATCTGACAGCCATACACGTTACGGAGCACTCGGAACGATGGCTATGGGTGAAGGTGGACCGGAGCTTGTGAAACAGCTTCTGAACAAGACTTATGATATTAAGATGCCGGGCGTGATCGGAATCTACTTAGACGGAGAGCCGATGAAAGGTGTAGGACCGCAGGACGTTGCTCTTGCAATCATCGGAGCTACATTCAAGAACGGCTATGTGAATAACAAGGTTATGGAGTTTGTTGGACCTGGAGTCAGCAAGCTTAGTGCAGATTTCCGTATCGGAATCGACGTTATGACAACAGAGACAACTTGTCTGTCTTCTATCTGGAAAACAGATGAGAAGATTCAGGAGTTCTATGATATTCACGGAAGAAGTGAAGATTACAAAGAACTGAATCCTGGAGCAGTTACATATTATGACGGTATGGTTTATGTGAACTTAAGCGAGATCAAGCCAATGATCGCAATGCCGTTCCATCCAAGCAATGTTTATACAATTGATGAACTGAACGCAAATCTGGCAGACATCCTTCATGATGTAGAGCAGAAAGCACTTGTAAGTCTTGACGGTGCAGTTGATTACTCTCTGCAGGATAAGATCAGAAACGGTAAGTTCTATGTAGAGCAGGGAATCATCGCAGGATGTGCAGGTGGTGGATTTGAAAATATCTGTGCAGCTGCAGATATCATCAAAGGAAAGAACATCGGAGCAGATGAATTTACATTCAGCGTTTACCCGGCAAGTACACCGATTTATATGGAACTTGTTAAGAATGGTGCAATTGCAGATCTTATGGAAGCAGGAACTGTTGTGAAGACAGCATTCTGTGGACCGTGCTTCGGAGCAGGAGATACTCCGGCGAATAACGCATTCTCTATCCGTCATACAACAAGAAACTTCCCGAACCGTGAAGGAAGTAAGCTGCAGAACGGACAGATCTCTTCTGTAGCACTGATGGATGCTCGTTCTATCGCAGCAACAGCAGCAAACAAGGGATTCTTAACACCGGCAACAGCAATGGATGTAGAGTACAAAGGACAGAAATATCACTTTGATAAGAACATTTATGCAAACCGTGTATTTGACAGCAAGGGCGTTGCTGATCCAAGCGTTGAGATTAAATTTGGACCAAACATTAAGGACTGGCCGGCAATGTCAGCACTTCCACAGAACCTGCTTGTGAAGGTTGTATCTGAGATCCATGATCCTGTTACAACAACAGATGAGCTGATTCCGTCAGGAGAGACATCTTCCTACCGTTCTAACCCGCTGGGACTTGCAGAGTTCGCTCTTTCAAGAAAAGATCCTGCATACGTTGGACGTGCAAAAGAAGTACAGAAAGCTCAGAAAGCAATTGAAGCAGATGAATGTCCGGTAGATGCTCTTGCAGAACTGAAACCGGTGATGGATAAGATTCACGAGACATATCCGGAAGTTGGCAAGGGTAACCTTGGTGTCGGAAGTACAATCTTCGCAGTAAAACCAGGAGACGGATCTGCTCGTGAGCAGGCAGCTTCCTGTCAGAAAGTACTTGGAGGATGGGCAAACATCGCAACAGAGTATGCGACAAAGCGTTACCGCTCTAACCTGATCAACTGGGGAATGCTTCCATTCCTGACAGAGGAAGATCATGAAGCACTTTCCTTCAAGAACGGAGATTACATCTTTGTTCCTAATGTGAGAAAAGCAGTAGAAGAGAAAGCGGATGTGATCAAAGCTTATGTTGTAGGTGATGAACTCAAAGAACTGAATCTTAAGCTGGGAGATCTGACAGACGCAGAGCGTGAGATCATTCTTGACGGATGTCTGATCAATTACTATAGAAATCATTAGTCAATCATTAAATATGATAAAATGAAAGAAAAGCGGCGAGATATGGGAAATGACCTGTATCTCGCTGCTTTGTTCTCATAGTTGTATTTTAGAGCTAACATGTGTTAAACTAAAGCATAAGACTGGAAATATTGAAAATAGGCGGTAAATAAAATGATATTTGATACACATGCACATTATGATGATGAGCAGTTTGACACAGACAGAGATGAGCTACTAAGCAGTATGGCAGCAGGCGGCGTTGGAACAATTGTGGATGCAGCGGCGACAGTAGAGTCCTGGGATAAGATAGTAGAACTCGCAGAGAAGTATTCATTTATATATGGATCAGTAGGTGTACATCCGGACGAAGTCGGTGCACTGAATGAAGAGAATTTTGCTCGAATGAGAGAATTATTAAAGAAAGAAAAGATCGTTGCGGTTGGCGAGATCGGACTTGATTATTATTGGGATAAAGAAGGGCATGATCTGCAGAAACATTGGTTCATCAGACAGCTGGATCTTGCGCGGGAGATGAACAAACCTGTGATGATCCATAGCCGTGAGGCGGCAGCTGATACGATGGAAATTATGAAAGAACATGGAAAAGGACTCAAAGGTGTGATACACTGTTATTCTTACAGCCTTGAGATGGCGCGAGAATATGTAAAGATGGGATATTACATCGGAGTCGGCGGTGTTGTGACATTCAAGAACTCAAAGAAGTTAAAAGAGATTGTAGAAGAAATTCCACTGGAGTCAATTGTTCTTGAGACAGACTGCCCGTATCTGGCACCGACACCGTTCAGAGGGAAGAGAAATTCGTCCTTGTACCTGCCATATGTTGTAGAAGCAATCGCAGAGTTAAAAGGCATTTCTGCGGAGCAGGTGATCGAACAGACAGAGAAGAATGCAAGGGAGTTATATCAATTATAAGAAATGGAGAGATGAGATGAAAGAACCAACACTTGGAAATCCACAGAATACGATAGAAGTATTACAGAAATATAATTTCGTATTCCAGAAAAAGTTCGGTCAGAACTTTCTGATCGATACACATGTACTGGACAAAATTATTGCGGCAGCAGAGATTACAAAAGATGATTTTGTGCTGGAAATCGGTCCGGGAATCGGAACGATGACACAGTATCTGGCATGTGCAGCGAGAAAAGTTGTTGCAGTTGAGATTGACAAGGCACTGATTCCGATTCTGGAAGATACGCTTTCAGATTATGACAATGCCCGTGTTATTAACAATGACGTCCTGAAAGTAGATATTGCAAAGCTTGCAGAAGAGGAAAATGGAGGAAAACCGATCAAGGTTGTGGCCAACCTGCCATATTACATTACAACGCCGATCATTATGGGACTTTTTGAGAATCATGTTCCGATCAAGAGTATTACAGTTATGGTTCAGAAAGAAGTTGCAGACCGTATGCAGGTGGGACCGGGAACGAAGGACTATGGTGCACTGTCTCTTGCTGTGCAATATTATGCGAAACCATATATTGTTGCAAATGTACCACCGAACTGCTTTATGCCTCGTCCGAAGGTTGGATCTGCGGTAATCCGTCTGGAACGTTATGAAGAACCACCGGTAAAGGTGAAGGATGAAAAGCTTATGTTCCGTATTATCCGTGCCTCCTTTAACCAGAGAAGAAAGACTTTGGCAAATGGACTGAAGAATTCGGCAGAACTTGACTATACGAAGGAAGAAATCGAGGCAGCGATTGATGCACTCGGAAGAGGAGCATCTATTCGTGGAGAAGCCCTTACGCTGGAAGAATTTGCAAAGCTGGCAGATTTTCTTTATGATTGCAGATAAAATAATATTAAAGGAATTTACAAAGTTGCTGTTTACAAAAATGTAGTGGACAGCAACTTTATTCTTCTTCACTTTTTTGATTCATAAAGATTTAATATTCAGTTAATTGTTTACTAGACGGATATCTAGTATAATTAAAAGATAAAAGACATTAGAAGAAACAAGAGAAGGAGGAAGAGCCCATGGCCAAAGATATTAACAGCATATTTTTTGACATCACTCCGGAGATTGAAGAACTTGCTCTGAAATGTGAAACGAACAATGCAATTGACAAAGAACTCTATACCAAATACGAGGTGAAAAGAGGACTTCGAGATCTGAACGGTAAAGGTGTACTTGCCGGATTGACGAATATATCCGATGTGTGTGCAACAAAGATTGTAGACGGTGTATCCGTACCGTGTGCAGGTAATCTTTATTACAGAGGTTACAATATTAAAGATCTTGTAAGCGGATTCCTTGAGGCGAAACATTTTGGATTTGAGGAGATTGCATATCTGCTTCTTTTTGGAGAGCTTCCGAATCAGAAGGAACTTGAGAATTTTAAGGATATGATAGCTGACCGCCGGATGCTTCCACCGAATTTTGTACGTGACGTGATCATGAAGGCTCCGAGCCGTGATATGATGAACAGTATTACAAGAAGTATTCTTCAGCTTTATTCTTACGATGACAAAGCGGATGATACAAGCATTCCGAATGTACTGCGTCAGAGTCTGAACCTGATCAGCCAGTTCCCAATGCTTATGGTTTACAGCTATCTTGCTTACAATTATAAAATGGGTGAAGACCTGTATATTTATGCACCGAAGAAAGAACTGTCTATGGCAGAGAATATTCTGATGATGCTCAGAGAAGATCGTCAGTATACAGAACTTGAGGCGAAGATCCTTGATATGGCTCTTGTTCTTCATATGGATCACGGCGGTGGTAACAACTCAACATTTACAACGCATGTTGTTACATCTTCAGGAACAGATACTTATTCTACAATTGCAGCAGCTATGGCGTCCTTGAAAGGGCCAAAACATGGTGGTGCGAACGTAAAAGTAACACAGATGTTTGAAGATATGAAGACGCAGCTGACAGACTGGCAGGATGATGATCAGATCAGAGCTTACCTTGAGGCACTGCTGGAGAAGAGAGCGTTTGATAAGAGAGGTCTGATCTATGGAATGGGACATGCGATTTATTCTGTATCCGACCCAAGAGCGGAGATCTTCAAGAAGTTTGTAAAGCAGCTTGCATATGAAAAGGGCCACGAGGCAGAATATGTACTGTATGAGAAAGTAGAGAAGATGGCACCGGAGATCATTAGCGAGAGACGTAAGATGTATAAAGGTGTTAATGCGAACGTAGATTTCTACAGTGGACTTGTTTATAGCATGCTTGATCTTCCACCGGCATTATATACTCCAATTTTTGCGGCAGCACGTATCGTTGGATGGAGTGCACACAGACTGGAAGAGTTGAAGAATGTAGATAAGATCATACGTCCGGCTTATAAGCCGCTTGCACCATATCGTGATTATATCAAATTAGATGACAGGTAGTGAATGAACGATGAGAGATGAGTTTTATTTCCCTTCAAAGGATGGCAATACGGAGATCCACACGATTGAGTGGAAACCGGAAGGAGAAGTGAAAGCTGTCCTGCAGTTAAGCCATGGAATGGTGGAATATATTAAGAGATACGATGAATTTGCAGAATTCATGTGTAGTCATGGATATTATGTCGTTGGAAACGATCATTTAGGACATGGAAAATCTGTGCAGAGCAAGTCGGAGTATGGATTTTTTAACGAAAAATATGGAAATGCATGCGTGATCGGAGATATGCATACACTTCGTCAGCGGACGATGAAGAAATATCCGGATGTACCTTACTTTATGTTAGGACATAGCATGGGCTCAAGTCTTTTGCGCCAGTATGTACAGATGTATGGAAATGGGCTGGCGGGAGCAATGTTTATCGGAGTTGTAGCAGATCAGCAGAGAGCGACACTTCAGTTTGGAAGAAGATTGTGTAGGACACTGGCGATGTTCCGTGGCTGGCATTATAAAAGTAAACTGGTGGATAGAATGGCAGTCGGTGCCTATAATAGGAAATTCAAGAATCCAAAGACACGCGCGGACTGGGTAACCAGTGATGAAGAACATCTGGAAAAATATATTTCAGATCCACTGTGCTCCTTTGTCTTTACAGTGAACGCGTATTATAGCATGTTTACCGGGATGCTTATAATGGAGAAAAAAGAAAGTATCTATATGATTCCGAAGCAGCTTCCAATCCTTTTCGCAGCCGGTGCCGAAGATCCGGTTGGAGGATTCGGAAAAGGCGTAAGGAAGGTTTATGAGAAATACAAAGCGGCCGGAATCCAGGACATCAGTCTAAGACTGTATGCCGGTGATCGTCATGAACTGCTTAACGAGACAGATCGGGAGCAGGTATATGAAGATCTTCTCGAGTGGATGGAAGAACGTAGAAAAATAAATTATTAGTTTATATTTTTTCATAATCTGTTTATATTTTTTCGTATTCTTTAAGAAAGCACTCATACTTTTGACACATTTTCCGGATATACTAATATCAAGATAGTTGATAAGAGAAAATCAATTATCTTCCCCCCTCATAAAGTTGTGACACAGGAAAGTGTCAACACTTTACTCTCATTCCTTTAGATAACTATAAACACAACGAAGCCCGTTAGCCGAAAGGTTAGCGGGCTTTCGCGTTGCAGTGATAACTTAGATGATGCCAGAATATAGGTGGTGTTATATATAAAACAATCCTGCACGACATCATATGAAAACACAAAAAGTAAGACCCGAGCACCTCACTGCTTCAGCAGATCGGCAATCGGGTCTTCTTTTTATTATCTAAAGGAATGAGAGTAAAGTCGACATCCCGGCACACCGGGATGCCATTACTTTATGAGGGGGGAGATAGTTGTTTATCAACTATCTGAGTCTTAGTATAGACAGAAAATGTGTCAAAATTATGTTCAAACATTAAAAGAAAAATAAATTAAATAAAATAAACTTAACCCTGAACGCTTACAAACACTTCATAGACCTTCTTGAGTGATTTATGAAGATAAGGTTTGTACTCTTCCATAGAAACAGGTTTCTCATGAAGGATACAGTTGTAACTTGTTGAACTGATCAATTCAATTAGTGTAAAAAGTAAGAGATCCGGATTCTCACAGTTTACGTTATATTTTACAAGTGAATTTCTGTAGTGATCATAAAATTGCCTGGACACTACAGAACCTGTTCCGACAGCATCCTGGAAAACTCCCCAGGAGAGATTCTTTGACAAAAATTTTAACAAGGACTGCTGTTTCTGGAAACGGTCAATAATATAATCTGTTAAAAAAAGAATCTCTTCTTCTAAAGAATTAATCTCAGTTCCTTCAAGCTGCTTGTGTGCATCATCAAAAAGCTGACAGGCTTTGTATGCGATCAATTTATCTCTTAAATCATACTTGTCTTTGAAATAAAGATAGAATGTCCCCTTTGCCAGACCGGCCTGATTCACGATGTCGGATACAGTTGTTTTGGCAAAGCCTTTTCCGGTGAACAGGTCAAATGCAGTCTGGAGCAGTGTATTCATTTTCAGCTTTTTATTATCATCTACTTTTCCCATAATCTCAATGACCTCCTTTGTGTGTCTTTAGTGATTGTAATATATAATACAAACTTTGCCAATAAGAGGTTTTCATAAAAATACATTCTGTGAAAAATTCCTATTGTCTTTTTACTAGTATGGCACAAAATTCCCAAAAGTCAATAAAAATGACTATTTTTCATTTTTTAACAAAAAAATATTGACTAATGGTCATTTCGCGCTATACTATAAGAGACTTGAGTAGTAAGACAGTATAGGAGATGATACAAATGGTTAAAGTTGGCAAATGGATTGCCAAACACAGAGTTCTGATGTTGATCATCGGATTTCTTCTGATTATCCCGTCGGTCATCGGGATGGCAAAGACACGTGTAAACTATGATTTGCTCAGTTATCTGCCGGAGCATCTGGAGACAGTAAAGGGTCAGGATATTCTGGTGGATGAGTATGGAATGGGCGCTTTCTCCATGGTCGTGGTAGAGAACATGGACATGAAGGATGTTCAGAAGCTTGAAGATCAGTTCAGTGAAGTACCGCATGTAAAAGATGTACTTTGGTATGACGATGTAGCTGATATCAGCCTTCCGGTGGAGATGATCCCAAAGGATTTAAAGGAGGCGTTTTTCAAAGGCGATGCCACGATGATGCTTGTATTGTTTGATAATACAACATCTTCTGATGAAGCTATGGATGCTGTCGGACAGATGAGGAAGCTGGCGAATGATCAGTGCTTTATCAGCGGTATGACAGGAGTTGTTACAGATATTAAGAATCTGGCACTTAAAGAACTTCCGGTTTATGTGGTGATTGCAGCACTTTTAAGTCTGGTCGTACTTGAATTGACAAGCGGATCTTTCGTAGTACCGATTTTATTTCTGATCAGTATTGGACTTGCGATTCTCTACAATCTTGGAAGCAACATTTTCCTTGGAGAGACTTCGTATATCACAAAGGCATTGACTGCGGTATTGCAGCTGGGTGTGACAATGGATTATTCCATTTTCCTCTTGAACAGCTACGAGGAAAACAAGAATCGTTTTCCGGGAGAGAAAGAACGTGCCATGGGACATGCGATTTCCAATACATTTAAGTCTGTGGCAGGAAGCTCTGTTACGACAGTAGCCGGATTCGTAGCGTTGTGTGTTATGACATTTGCACTTGGCCGAGATCTTGGTATCGTTATGGCAAAAGGCGTATTGATCGGTGTGATCTGTTGCGTAACAGTTTTACCTTCTCTGGTTCTTGTATTTGATAAACCAATTGAGAAGACAAAACATAAACTGTTGCTCAGCAACATGGATAAGCCATCAGCTTTTATTACAAAGCACTATAAAGTATGGATCGTTGTTTTCCTGGTACTTTTATTCCCGGCTATTTATGGAAATAATCACACAAAGATTTACTACGACATTGCAGATTCACTCCCGTCCACACTGGACAGTAATGTGGCGAATGCAGAACTTAAGAAAGACTTCGATATGAGTAATATTCATATGGTTATGTTAGATAGAAGTATGGATGCAAAACAGAAGTCGAAAATGTTCGATGAGATTGATTCTGTGAAGGGTGTCAAGTGGACGATCAGTATGAATTCGCTGATTGGACCGGCAGTGCCGGACTCTATGATACCAAATGATATCAAAGAAATGCTGCAAAGCGATGATTACGAGCTTGCATTTGTATGCTCGGAATATGAATCAGCAACAGAGGAAGTCAATACACAGATTGCATCGATCGATAAGATTGTAAAATCTTATGATAAAAATGCGATGGTAATTGGAGAAGCTCCTTTGATGAAAGACTTGGAGGATGTAACCAATGTGGATCTGGTAAATGTAAATGCACTTTCAATTGCAGCGATATTTATCATTATTATGATTATCTTCAAATCAATATCACTGCCAATCATATTGGTGGCAGTTATTGAATTTGCAATTATGGTTAATATGGCAATCCCGTTTTATCAGGGAACAAGCCTTCCATTTGTTGCAAGTATAGTAATCGGAGCAATTCAGTTGGGAGCAACTGTAGATTATGCAATTCTAATGACGACCCGCTATCAGAAAGAGCGTCAGCGTGGACGAGATAAGATGGAAGCAATCAGTATTGCCCATAAAACCAGTATGCCGTCAATTATCAGCAGCGGATTAAGTTTCTTCGCGGCAACATTTGGAGTAGCCTGCTACTCACAGGTTGAAATGATCGGTTCTATTTGCACTTTGCTTGCGCGAGGCGCGATTATCAGTATGGTTGTTGTAATCCTGATATTGCCGGCGATGTTTATGATATTTGACAAAGTAATATGTAAGACGTCCATCGGATTCCTCGGTGGAAAAAAGTAGAAAGGATGTAAGAATCATGAACAAAAACAGAAAAATCAAACGTGGACTCACAACTTCTCTTGCCGTTGGAATGTCAGTAATGATGGGCGCTGTGCCGGTCTTTGCTGCAGGAACAAGTTCTGACGCAGATGCAGTTTATAAGGAAGAGACAGTTTATGTAAATGCAGACGCAACAGGAACAATTGATGAAGTAACAGTATCTAACTGGCTGAAGAATTCAGGCAGTGTATCAGGAAGCCTGACAGATGCAAGTACTCTGAAAGATATTAAGAATGTAAAAGGTGATGAAACATTCAAAGCATCCGGAGATACATTGACATGGAATACAGACGGTGAAGATATTTATTATCAGGGAACAACAGATCAGAATCTTCCGGTTTCCGTAAAGCTTACTTACTATCTGGACGGAAAAGAAATCAAACCGGCAGATTTGAAAGGAAAAAGCGGACATCTGAAGATTCAGGTGGATTATACAAATAAAGAGAAGAAAACAGTCAGCGTAGATGGAAAACAAGAAGAAGTTTACACACCATTTGTCATGATGACGGGAATGATCCTTCCGAATGAAACATTTAGCAATGTTACGATTGATAACGGAAAAGTTATTTCTGATGGAAGCAAGAATATCGTAGTCGGATTCGGAATGCCTGGCATGAAAGAAAGTTTGAATCTGGACGAAAGCAAAACAGAAGATCTGACAATCCCGGAAAGTCTCTGCGTGGAAGCTGATGTGACAGATTTCACAATGTCTTCTACATTTACAGTGGCACTTACCGATCTTCTTGATGACATTGATTTTGATAATATCGTAGATGTTGATTCGCTGAAGAGTTCCTTAGATGAACTGGAAGATGCAGCACTTCAGTTAGTAAGTGGATCTGACACACTTGCAGACGGAGCCGGAACACTTGCAGACGGTGTCAACAGCTATACAGAAGGTGCGGATACTTTGAATGATGCAATTCAGAAGTACCTTGGAAGCAATGGAGAACTGAACGGAAGCGTGACAGAGTATGTGAATGGTGTCAATAAAGTTGTCAAAGGCGTGCAGGATTATACAGACGGAACAAATGCACTGGCTGACGGAGTGACAGCTTATATTGGCGGTGAACAGCAGCTGGCAGCAGGTGCCGCGAAACTGAGCCAGCTCAGCAGCGGACTGAAAACAGTACAGGGAGCGATCAGTCAGCTGAATGCAGCGATTGACGGAGAAGGAGCAGCGACAGAAGATATTCAGGTAGCAGCCGGCCAGCTGGCAGCGGGAACAGCACAGCTGAAAGCAGCACTTGGAAGCAAAGAGGTTCAGGCACTTTTGGGTCAGGTAGGAAATATGTTGGCGACAGGAACTGAAATGATCAATCAGACAGAGCAGCTTGGAACAGCGCTGAATGATGGAATTGCAACACCGGTTCAGAATATTGCAGCTAACCTCACAAGTCTGAGTCAGCAGCTTGGAATGATTAACCAGCAGCTTGCTACTTTGGACACAACTTGTCAGAGTGCAGTAGATGATCTGAATGCAAAGATCAGAGATTATAATGATAAGGTTGATACAGCAAAAAATGCAGCAGCAAACAGCAAAGCAACAATTGATTCTGCAGTCAGTGAATTACAGGCGAAGAAAGATCAGACAACAGACGAGACTGCAAAAGCGGATCTTCAGGCAGCAATTGATAAATTAAATGCAGCAAAGAGCGCGGCAGACGGATTGAGCGGACTCGAGAAGGCAAGCGAAGTTAGTGTGACAATTCCAACAATTGATACAACAGCGATCCAGCAGGAGATGGGAGCAATCAGTGTGTCAATGAAAACATTTCAGCAGACAGCACAGACACTGACAGCTCAGCTTCCGGCAATGCAGGAGAAACTTCAGACAATCACAAGTATGAAGGATAAACTTCCGGCGGAAGCAATCGGACAGTTATCAGAATCTGTAGATCAGCTGGATGCAGGAATGCAGGGATTAAATATAGCAATCGGAACATTTTCATCTAACCTTGGTAAGTTAAACAAATCTGTACAGGCACAGTTCCCGGCAGCAGTTACGGGTATTCTTGAACTGAACGGTGGATTCTCACAGTTGAGTGCAAATAATGACGCACTTTTAGCAGGAGCCAACAAACTGAAAGCTAACAGTTCAACACTGGTAGCAGGAGTTCAGACACTTCAGAGCGGAACAAACCAGCTGGCAAGCGGACTAAATACACTGGGAAGCCAGATGTCATCCGGAGCGGCAAAACTTTCACTGAACAGCGCAGCCCTTCGTGAAGGTGCAGCAACTCTTCAGTCAGGAGCAAGAGAACTCGCAGACGGTATGGAGAAGTTCGACCGTGAAGGAACAAGCAAATTAAAGAGCACAGTAGAAGACGAACTCGGTGATGTACTTGACCGTTTCGATGCACTTACATCGGATGATTGTACTTATACAACATTCAGTGGAAAAGACAGCGGAATGGAAGGAAGCGTGAAATTCGTAATCGAGACAGAAGCAATCGAGTAAATCGTATCATCTCTATAATATAGGAAAAACGGAGAAATCCCCGACCAGGATTTCTCCGTTTTTTGTGTTTTGGAATTTGCCATCACAAGAAAGGATTGCAAAAAATACCATTATATAGTAGTCTGTCTATAGAGATGCATATTGA
>ENA-ORTU01002740-ORTU01002740.1-human-gut-metagenome-genome-assembly--contig:-NODE-2740-length-15523-cov-5.085144_pt1 | contig 15523 bp, 14 predicted proteins | sample MGYA00241910_ERZ509184 | MGnify/ENA primary metagenome ERZ509184 (study PRJEB26280, sample SAMEA2338847) | human gut metagenome | biome: human gut; feature: human-associated habitat; material: faeces... | reverse complement strand
TCGCGCGGAAGTTGTCGGAGTTGGACTTCATCGTCAGGCGGCAGACACGCATGACCGACTTCTCCATGCCCTCGTACACGCGGTTCCAGACCATCTGCAGCACCCCGAAGCCGACGAAGACTTTGCGGATCCGATTTGTGATTCAGAAATGTCGTCAATCGAGTTTTGAAGAAAGCGTCAGAAGCTGGTAAACAGCCCGTTTTGATGTCCGCAGCAAATTGATACTCGCCATGGTCAAAACAGACGTGAACCCATCACTTCTTTCGTCCCCAAAAACGAGAAATGAATTGATAGCACACGTCGATACGTTTGAGACACATGAGCGTAACGACAATAAAATTGCAGCATAGAGCAAGAGAGAAAGCTGTGAATAGGTTATTCACAGCTGCGGTATCGTTAATCTCGCCGGATATAGCCATGCAACCAACCGACAGAAAGCCGACAACGACCGACCACAACACGTCAGAGAACAGCTCATCGATTAACTCGATTTCCCGAGCGTTTTCTCTCAATTCACCATTACTTTGACTCAGGTTGATTCTAAGCTCAAAGATCATTACCGCAAGACCACACATGAAGCCTGAAATAACCGATATGACAGTCATCGCATTTGCAAAGTAAGCTCGAACAGCAGCGGCACTATCGGTTTTAATGATTGCCCAAATAAACAATCCAAAAGGAATGATAAAATGAACGAAAACATCTGGGATATAAAGAGAGTCGTCATCAACCGAATGAAGCGTTCTTAAATAGCGGACAAATAAACCCCTAAGTGAAATCTTCCCCATACGAAACCGCCATTCATTAATCAAGCCCGTCCAAGACGATGCTCAATGATCTCGCACTTATCATTGCATCTTTTTACAAAGGCCGAATCACTTAGGACTGCTTCGCCACGGTCGTTAAGGAGCTCTCTGATTTTCATATCGAACGATGATGAAATGTCGAATCTTACGGTTCGGCCATCTTTGCTATTTGCTCGAACAAATACATCGACCTTGTTATCAGTTATGTCAGGCTCAACAAGGCCAAAAATTGTTTTTGCTTTGGTGAAATCAGCTAGAGCTTCCTTAAGTAGGGCGATTGGAAAAGGTTGCCTTCTCTTATGAGCCAACTTATAAGAAATGTAATTCGCGCCAGTAATTAACGAATCCGCCAAGTCGCATGACCTAAGATATTTACGAACTTCGAAATCTTCGATGCTTTTAAAGGCCTCAAGCGATTCTTCTTCTGCAACAGGCTCCCAATCTAAAAGACATCCTGGGACTGCTGCTTTTAACCAGTTCTTAAATGGTGACTTTAGAAACGTGTCGCCGGCAGATCCGTTTACATGCTCAACGCATAAAATTGCATAATTTCCAATAGGATTTCTAAGATATACCCTCGAACGAACCATGGGCGCCTTTTCGCTATCATATTCGCCAACAATGGAATCTGATCCAGGGTCAAGAATGGAAATATTTTCACCGTTTGAGCCAGATTGAAGCTCAAGCAAAACACCTTCATCTTGAACTTTTGGCTTTTCAAGATGACAGTATTTCCCAAGATTCTTTTGCTGGATTGCGCCTTGATCTGATCCGCAAAAATCAACGAACGCTTGGGTGAATCCACTTTTATAGATTGAATCAAGCTCAAGCAGCTTATCGGGCTTACGAGCTTCATGACAAGTCAATTTATAGGCAACAAGCGTCCTTCGAGAAGTGACAGGCATTAATAACTCCTCAGAATTAAAGTCGTAGTTATTTTTAGGCTCGGCGATAATCACTCAATACAAATCACGCATTGATAAAGATGCGGACACGCGGACCTAAAGAAACTTGCAGATAATATCGTACGCTTCTTGTTCTTTGCGTAAGACATCTTTAGAAAATGAGCCCTCGTGTTCACAAGGTGGCTCAAGTTCAAATCGACTGTAGAAATCGTTCGGCTTGTCACAGTAAACCGGGCAATCATTCTGTAGGGGATACAGCTCGAAGCGAAACTGATCTCCAGTAATGTCAACTATGGTGCCATCAATAAGTTCAAGCCACGCATGTGACCGTGAGTCATTTGTTGAGTAATCACGATACGTTCCAGATACATACCGCGTTGCTACGCCCTTTTCGGCTAGATACCTTTGCAGTAAGTCGCTTGTGTATCCGCAACAACCGCTTGGAAAGGACGCAATTGCAGAATATATCAGTTTATCGGACTCTAGAGCTCTTTCAATCGCCATGCGAAAATCGCTTGCAAGGGACCGCACGAACTCCGTCTGGTTGTCTAAGTTACCGCTCAATATAACCCTCCTCTAATGCAGACTAGGACTAGTACTAATGTCTCATGATTAATCTAACAGTTTAGATAACAGGTGATGATTCGGGGACCGGAAGGTCCCCGAATGCTATGCTCTTCCCAGCCAAACAGAGAATTTGCCCGAGCGCCCACCCGGTTTTTTGTTTGGCGACAATCCCTCCGGGTGGGCGTTCGGATGGATGGGACAGATCAATATGGGAAGCGCGAACCCCTTTTGGGCGCTCGTGGCGGGCCTGACCGCCGACGAATTCCTGCTGCTCAAAGAAGCCGTCGACGAAAGGCGCTGCCGCGACGAGGTCGGCGTTGGCTCGCTCGCCGAGGCCGGCGCGCCCTATCGCCGGACCTGGAATGCCCGAGGTACCGCGCTCGCGGCGCCTGGAGGGACAGTTTCATCGCTGCCGGCGTCCCGAAGTGGCGCCGTCGCTGCCGCGGCAGGAGGTTCACCTCCCCCAGGGGCACCGTCCTCGAGCGCTGCCGAACGCCGCTCCCCGCCCGGGTCTCCTCCATCAGGCTCATGCGCCACAACATCCCCGTCGAGTGCACGGCCGAGCCGTGCGGCGTCACCCACATGACAGCCTTCGAGTGGCGACACCGCGTGCTCGCCACGGTATCCGGCTACCAGGACCGGATCGTGCTGCGCGGCACCGTCTAGGTAGACGAGACCCACGTCAACGACACCGACCTCTCCCCAAGGGCTACGGTCAGGTCAGGAAGCGCGGCCTATCCCGCCAGAAACTGTGCATCTGCGTCGCCATCGACATCCACAAGAACCCAGTCGCGTCGTCCGCGGCCACGGGAAGCCCAGCTCGGCGCTCGCAAGGAAGGCCATGGGCGGCTGAATGTTGCCCGGGTCGCTGCCCATCCACGACCTGGAGAAGGCGCACTACGCGTTGGTCAGGGACGGCGGGCTCGAGAGTGAGGCACACAGGGCCGACGTGAACGACCCGGTCTGCCTGGAGCGGATGGAGACAGTGAACGACCTGTGCTCCAAGCTCAAGCGCTGCCTGTGGCGCTTCACGGGGAAGTCGCCGCGGAACCTGCCGGTCTACCTCGACTTGTACGTCTACCTCTTCCGAATTAACCAGACCAGGGACAGATGGGACCCGACCGCAGGGGTGGTGCGCCATATCCTGATGGCCGACGCGACTTACCGCAGCTTGGGGTAGGTGCGGCAAGTCGCGTTATCTAACCCATTGCATTACTAATCATCCCGTAATCCATCAATTCACCCAGCACCACATAGGGCCTGTTAATTTTATTTGGCGCTGAATTGCACTTCTCTTGTTTAGCTGGCATAGAGTCATGTATGAGGCAGCAAGAGCGCTTTCTTTTTCAAAGAGATCTTGTCGTTGAATGGGCTCATCTAACCTTTCAGAAGCCTGTTCAAGCGTCCATTGATATTCCCTTGCATTCTTGAGCATCTTATTAAATAGAATCTGATACTGATACATTGAAAACAACAGGGATTGATAAGCTTCTATGAAATCGGCAATTGCCTCTCCACTCTTTCCTTTGAAGCAAAACCTCGCCTCCATGGCGAGCGATCTCATTTCATCAAGCTTTAAATGCAGTTTGATCTAAAATCAGCATCTAACACCTTATTAATTGAGGCTGAAATTGATTGCAGGTACGTGGTGTTAGTTAGCCAAACAAATAGTAGGTCGATAGCCATTTGCGGTTCGTCATCATGTTCCAAGTTCTTCGCGTTTTTTGCGTAAACGCTCATGAGTTTATCGACGGTTATCCATATATTTAAACGTCGATTGAATAGAGACTGTTTATTGCTGAGACGAGCTTGGTAACAAGAAATGAGCAACGCGATGATTGCCACAATCGCTGAGATGTACTCAGGTAGATTTGTTAAGTTCATTGTCTCCTCCGCTACTAAAAATCAATTTACAATGCGATGATTATCGCTACGCATTCATGATTCTCTGATTCGGCTTCCAGATTGAGTTCAGGCCAATGCTGATGGAGCTGAGGTACGGCAACATCGACCGTCCTCTGCACCCAGTTCAAGAAGAAGGATTGGCACCCGAGGCTCGTCGGCGGGGTCCACGCGGACGCGACCATGGACAGGATCGCGCACAAAGCGGTATGGGTCGACATGGGCGAGGCAAACATGCGGCAGCGCCGCGGGGCGAACCGCTAGCAATAAAACGGCACCGGGGCCGACGCGGGCCCCGGTGCCGACTTGGGCTTATAGGACAAAATGTGTGTCCCGATAGAACATCCGTTTCCATCCATTATTCCAGCCAGAACGGGTACGGGTCCCTGTGGTGGAGGTCCTCCCACACGGCCCTGTCGCCCCACTCCGGCCCTCCGTCCTCGCGCGACGGCGAGGCGGAGTAGACGCTGAACAGGAAGTCGATGTCCGCGTCGGTCGGCATCGTGGCGAGCTTCTCGCGCGCCGTCCTCGCGTCCCCCGAGTGCGCGTGGCACCACCGGAACACCGCCTTCACGCGCTTGACCGACGTCAGCCCCCGGTGGTTGCGCAGGACGGCCCCCGGCTGCGAGTTCACCCCTCCCTCGATCATGTTGTTGGTCGACGGCAGCGGGCCGACCTTGGCCAGGGCGGGCTCGAGGTAGGTGAACAGCGTCCCCGCCGACACCAGCGACGACAGCGACGAGCGCGCCCGCCTCAGCCTCTCTTGGGTGTAGACCCTCCTGCCGTCCACCACGGTCCTGTCCTCCAGGAAGTCGGCCCAGAACCCGCACCAGTCGAGGTAGCGCTCGACCCAGAGCTCGGCCTGGTGCAGCGTCTCGATGCCCATGAGGTCGCGCGCGATGAGGTAGAGCTCGCGCCCCGCCTGGAGCTTCGGCCGCGTCGTCGTGTAGCGCTTGACCTGCGAGAAGGCGTGGAAGGTGCACCTCTGGACCCTGGTGCGCGGCCAGGTCTCGCGCACGGCCTTGGCGAACCCGCTCCCGCCGTCGGTGACGACCACGTCGGGCGCCGGGATCGGCGCCATGAGGGCCGACCACGCCCTCGAGTTCTCGGACCTGGCCATGTACCAGGAGACCGATCCACGTGGAACGACATGTACAAACCTCGCACGCAACGGCGGGCTCACGCACCGCTTGCAGCTGCCCGTCGCATGCCGCTAGCGAATGCCCTCGCGAGCAACCTTGAGCACCTTGCGTTTGATCGCTCCGAGTTTGCCGCGGACGCGCTGCTTAAGAGACGACTTGAAGTCGTACTTAGCCATCAGTCCCTCGATACCCATCCTTGAAGCAAAATCTGCCATAAACTCATCGCACTTCGCATACGGGGCAACCGATTTGACCAGGCTAGGATTGCCAGCAAGAACCTGTTCGATGGTCGCATCGCCACAGTCAATGGAGTTCGCAATTCCTTGAAAAGCTGCGATACCCTTATCGGTATTACAGATAACCGCAGAGACACCCTTAGAGTAGTCGACCTCAGGATGGATGCCCTGGAAACCCCAGAAGTCGCCGAGGGTGATGTCGGAGCCGCAACTTCTCTTGGCAGGACACATGAAACAAGAGGGCCTCAGCGACGCATTGGCCAGAAACGCTTTCATGTACCAGTCTTGATTGAAAATGGTGGACTCGCAAGACGAGAATGGGTCTTTCTCCGCTATGTACTCGTACATAGCGGAGTAAGACAACCATCCGGTTGTCTTACTCCGCATATTAACGTCACAGACGTTCGAATCGCGGAGCACATTCTTGTAGTCAATCCACTCCGACCATAGGCGCGGCGCCGGGACACCGTGGCAGATAACGTCAACGGTGAGGAGAAGGGCGTTCCCCCCCGTCTTTCCCAGATAGCGCTTGAGGCCCGCGACCTGGCACGCGGTACCAGCGAAGAGCACACGGCGACCCGAGCGGATTGCATCGCGAACCCCCGCGTAGACCTCCCTGCCTACGCGGCTCTGGACGTACTTGGAGCGCATGACACGATCGAGAGAGACAGCGTCCTCGACCAGCACATGCTCGACGTGGCGGCAACCGTCGGCCCAGGCGGCTCCGCAGACAACACCGCCGCCCGCGATCACGCTTTCTGCTAGGAGGCCAAAGATGCCGCCACTGGAGGAAGCCTCCAACAGCTCACTGGACTTGCCCTTGGCCCAGCGGATCCCGAGAGCTTCGTCGCACTTGCCCCCGCCAAGCGCGGGACATACCGAATCGCACGCATGGCACCCCACACAGGCGCCTGCATCGATAACGGGATGTAGGAAGCCAAACTTATCCTCCTGCATGGAGATGCACGACTTGGGGCACTTCGCGGCACATGCACCACAGCCACAACAGGCTTCGCCGAGCTTGGATATCTTCATCTCGTCATAAGACACAGCGAACTCCTAACGAAGGAACGGCAGGCGAGCAGCGAGCATGTTCTTCTCGTCGGCATCGAGTACGAACGCCCACATGGCGGCCATGAACAGGACGGTGTAGACAGCACCCCAGCAGAGGAACAACGCCCATCCAGTGACGGGCACGAAGGCTGATCCCAGCAGGCATGCTGCGAGGACGCAAGCGGAGACCAACAGCACGGGAAGGTTGCGGCGCCAGTAGAAAACCATATCGAGCCCAATCCTCTTCTGGTAATACCAGTTCATAAAGAGGCCGTTGCCCAACGAAATGCTCAGAATGTAGGCGATGGCCGGAGCCCAATAACCCAGAACAGGTGACATAGCCCAAGTGAACACAACGTTGATGCCCGCCATGCAGAGATAAACGACGGAGCGAGCCTTGTGCTTGTTCTTGGCGCGCTGAATCTCGATTCCTGTGTTCTGACACAGGGGAATTCCCAGTGGCAGCGCCATGGCGCAGATAAGCCAGTACGCGTCCATGAAGCCCTCGCCCGCCCACTTGGCAATGAAGAAGCGCCCGAGAAGGACGAATCCACAGTACACCCAGCAGAATAGGAACATCTGGTAGCGTCCCACGCGCGTCATGAGTCGGGTGAGTTTAGTGTTGTCATCGCTTGTGGCTACGATACGATTGATCATTGGAACAAAGACATTCGACATCACCGTTGAAAGGGAAACGAAGACGCTACGAACTTGAATTGAAATTGCAAACACTGATACGGTGACGGCACTCGTAAGAGCGCCAAGTAACATATTTGGAACACTCTGGTTAACCAGTTCACAAATCTGATTACCAAATATCCACGCGCTGAACGCGGCAATCGAGAGGAAGAGAGACCCGTCAAAGTGGAAAACATCAAATCTCATGCCAAGCTTTAAGACTGCGAACCTGGCGTTCAGAACCAACAGTGTCAATGAAACTGCAAGCTGCGCCGTCGCAACGCCCGCCGCCCCCATCCCAAGATTGAGCAGCACGAAAGCCACGCCAGGAGTCGCCAAAGATGTGAACATCTGCCTCGACTGTTGAAACTTGAACTGTTCATGGGCAAGAATGTACGCATCGAAGACGGTTGAAAAAAGCGTCACGGCGACGTTGAACGACATTATCACCATGAGCTTACCCGCGAGCCCCACCTGGTTGTCCGTGAAACTATCTGAGAAAAATGTCCCAACATTAGCAGAAAAGAGTAGGCCCAGCGCAAGGGCTACGACACAGACCGCAATGTAAAGCATGAGATACATGCCGTTGAGCCTGCGAATGTCGCCCTCGCTACCCTTCGCTCGTTCCTGCGTATAGAAGCGGATGTAGGCCTCGGAAAAGCCGAAGGTTAGAAGTGTAAGCGAGAATACGAACGAGTTGGACGTCTGGTATACGCCGTAGTCAGCCTGGCCCACGAATGCCAGCAGCATGGGCGTATAGACGAGGTTGACCAGGTTCTTGACTATGATGTTTGCATAGCCGAGTATCGCACCGGTCTTACGTTGGCTAACCATGATAGACAAGTTCTTTTCTCGATTTGCTGAACAGAGATCGATTAAGGAAAGAATCGAATTTTGCGCGCTCAATTCGAAGCTTATCCTCAACATCAAAGGATTTTGGCTCCCCGCTTTCGAGGTAATTCCAATTTGCTTCACGCCAATTACCTAGGCCAAGCTTCTCAGCCAAGGTATCGAACCGATCGCTCATGTCGAATTGCGAACCTGCGCGTTCGAACATCAGAAGCGGCTTACGATATAGGAGCGTAAAGATGCTTCCGTGGTAAGAATCAGTAGCAACAAGCGAGGAGTTCCTTATGAGGTAGATGAACTCAGAAGGTCCACAGGCAAAGAACCGAGGATCCCCCAGAAGATCTACGACCTCCAATCCCGCTCGTTTGCAATATTCGTCGAACATCGCAACCTTGGGAGAATCACTACCGAGAAAGTACTTCAGGGCATAGCGCCTAGGAAGTAAAGCCGCAGGCGCTTCGGCGAGTTTATCCCAATCTGCAGCGTCAAGCATAAGGGTTGGATCGATCAAAACCTCCGCGTCCAACCCAGCGCATTCCTTAATCAATCTTGCGGCGTTCTTCTCCCTAACCGATATGAAATCAAACGCAGCGAGTCTTTCCCTGTATGCGCTTTTTTTCTCCATGGGCAGCTCAGGTGCAGAAATGCTAGCCGAGAGAGACACTTTCTTGACACTTTCGGCAAAGCAAAGAAACATAGCACCATTGCTATCAGGAATGTAAGGGGACCAAATCTGATCGCTTCCCGCTACAAAAGCGTCGAAACCATCGGATTTTCTCGGCGGGAAATCCGGCAAAGAATAATTCGGCTCATATTTAATATGTTCCTCATCGAATCGAAGAAACGCTGAATGCCTCGCTCGTTTGGCCCCCCTCTTACCAGCGAAGCTATCGACAAGAAAAACTTTAACCTGGTGCTTTAAGCTGCAACGTGGTTCGCTTTGGCGAATCGTGCTCGCATCCGCTCCCCTTCTTTGAAGCAGCTCCTGAACAGCATAATTCTGCAGACGCTGACCATAATTGTCCCCAAAGGTAAAAGTAACAATTCCGACCTTCATATTACCAGTCACTCCTTAGAAAGGGCCGACGTACTCTGAGCAATGGACTTCCACCTTTCGACGAGCGCAAGCCCTATAAGCAAGAACAGCAAGGCATTATTTGCCCTCGTAAAACACTGAGTGTAGATTGTCGCAGTTGCCGCAAGCGCAACAAGGGAAAGATAAAGAACGTATGGTCTGCGCCCCCGACACCCGCAAGACACGCAGAAGACATAGAAAGCAAACAGGGCAATAAGGAACCAAACGCCCAGAAGGATGACCAGCGATCCAAAATCAGCTTGGCCGAAATGAGTAAACCCGCAGAAGGCGCCCTCGTGGAATGTTGCTGCGCCCAAACCGATACCAAAAAGCCAGCTTGACGCCAAATTTAAGGCATAACCGATTATTGCAATTCTTTCTCCACTGCCCACCGCATCGGTTCCTATCGAACTAGAGCTTTCCACAAGGTCAAATAACGACAGGACATTGTCATCAAAAAAGTTTGCGAACGATGAATTGCATATGTACAGCAAGAAGACAATTCCCAGCAGGACAGCAAGAAACATCAGGCCCTTGGCGATTCTCATGAAATTGATCGATGACAAACCTTCGGCATAGAAAAGCAGAAGAACGATGGGCATCAAGGCGAACAAAGCCTTGTTGTCGTTCAAGGCGGCAATACCAAGTGAGCTAGCAAGAACCGCCGCCGCGCAACAAACGACGGGGATTCGCAACTCCCCGCTTCCATCCCGTATGCTGTTCAAATCAATGAGCAAAACGAAGCACGAGAACAACGCAACGGCATGGGTCGAAGCATACATGAAAAGACCTGAAATCAGGTCTTCATAGAAGGGAATTTGGCCCGTCATGGGGGCGGCCGCCATAAGAGAATATGGGTAATAGACCTGAATTAGGATAACTATACAGTTGACGGCATAGACAACGTTAAAGAAAACAATCCATCGCTGCTTGCCGAAATCCAGCAAATCTGACTCGTTGGTCTTCAGCATCACGATGAAGAGCGCATAGAAAAAGAAGGTCTGTATGGCTTTAAGGTTATATGAGGTCTTACCGGGAACTATGCTCCCAGCAGAGTAACTCAAAACAAGGAGCATCGTAATTAGGCAGATGAGGAAAAGCAGCTTCTTCGGAATCTTCCAGCCACTGAAGATAAGGCGAACTCCAATGAGAAGAAAGATAACGTTATTTACGATTCCGGCCATACCAAGGTATTCAAGCAGAAAAACCTTAGCCATAATCAGACTGATTATCAGTGCATCTATCCCCGACCCTGTTTTTTTCTCAAGAATACTCATATGGCGAACTCTTGTTTTCGTTTCCGTGAATTTGCAGCCTCGATTTTTTTTCGCTCCCGACATGAATAGAAAATACGCAGCGGCAAAGAGAAGCAATTGTCTAGCCGGAATCTGTAGGTTCGGCATTGCCTCTCATTTTCGACGGCATTTTGCGCAGTCGGCCTGCTCGGTTTCGCCAAAGCAATGAATGCGTCATTGGTCGCGAGGGCCATCGCGCCCCCATCGTGATTAGCGCGGAACCCGTTCAACAACTCCAGAAACTTATCAGGCTCATCGAGCAGCTGGCATAGCTCCTGCTCCGAAGAAAGAACCTGGCCGCAATGCGTCATACTCACAAACTCAGCTATGTTACCGCTTGATGGACAAGTGATGATAAAAGCATTTGAGGCATATGCCTCCATGCAGGTGTACGAATACGTCTCTAGGCATTGAGACCAAAGTAAAGCAGCATCCACATTCTCGCGTCGCAGCTCGTCAATCATAGCATTGGGTTTTCCTGGTGAAAATTCGACGAAGACCCGTCTCATTCCGCTAGGTAAAGGCTTCGTCTCGTTGTTGAACACAACGAATTCATATTTTCCCTGGCCACGAAACGCGTCAACAAGGCGACACCAACAGTCCCAGCCTTTTATAGACTGTTGTTTCCCAAGATATGCAACTTTGATCGCATGATTGGGAGGAAGCATCTCCTTGTTGCCAAGATAAATCCCGACGTATCTTTGATGTGGAATTACCGTGCAATGCCCCTTTGCTTCCGGATGGAAAGATTGCACCATTCTTTCGACAACGCTTGAAGGGAAAGCAAATACTATGCGATGAAGCTCGTTGTGCAGAAGCCTCCAGATGCAATCTTCACGAATAATGCTGTCAGCGTAATAGGCACATCCCGCGCATTGTGCGTCGCCCAATCTAGCAGATCCGCATAATTGAGTACTATCCTGTATCAAATTATAGTTTGTGCAGCACAGGTAGTAGTCATGCGCATATACGACCAGCTGGACCTTAGGATACGAAGATACTATGCCAGCAATCGATTCAAGGTTCCATCCCATGAAGTGATGGATGTAAATGCATCCCAGTTCATACTCGCCATCGAGCAAACGTCCTACCCTAGCCAAGAAAGCTTCAAGGCTGAAAACTCCTGCGAACTTACCATCACATATCACACCGAATGAGTTGCTGAAAAGCCTCTTTGCAAATTTAGAAGAACCGCCAATGGGAAATAAGGCAACATACTTGATGCCAGCGTCATTGGCAGCAACCTGATGACTCATAACGACCTTCGGCGTACCCGTACGGTCAATAAGATAGTTCGAAAGCGTTATGGCAATGAACAGTTTCTTCTTTTTCATTCGTTCGGCCCATCCTGCATGATGGCCCGCAATGTCGCATCAAGATATGCATACCCCCACAGTGAATCAGGTTCCAGGTAGGCACCTTCTCCCCACTCGTTCCAAGCGTTTAGAAAGACCACCTTCTTGTCTAAGTCGCGCCTACGGCGCACCTCGTCAATCGTGTCCGCAAGCCATCGTCCATATAGCTCAGGCGTGCTCCCGTGAAAAATCGTTCCTCTGTGATTCCTTCGGGCCGTGTTGTCCCACATGGGCATAACGGCGGGATAGACCTTCTTATCGCGGCTCCAAGTCGCATATCGCTTATTCTCGACCAAATCCGCATAGTCGTAGACGGTGCCGCCGAAATCTTCGCGCAACGGACGCACCTGTTTGGTTATGTTGCGACAGTTGTGCTGCACCTGCTTGGGTTGGAACTCGCTCTCGGCATCAAAGCCAACTGCCGACCAATCAATGTTGGTATCACGCTCTTGCACGGCAATAAGATAGGGTTCTGAGCCGCATTCGTCCTTACAAATGCGGCGCCACTCAGAAATCACATGCTCCGGATCTCGAATAAGCGATGGGCGATACACGGATAGGACGGGCTTGCCGTCTATTCGGAGATATCGCTCATCGCTGAAATCATGGACAACATCCCTCATGAAGGCGGTGTAGTTCTCGGAACTCTGGGTGATCTCCATCAAGACATCGTTGCTCGTACCGCTGAATCGCTTTGTCCAGTTTTCATTCGCCCAGCAATAAAAGAAAGGCATGTCAAGGTTTGAGTCATCCAGAAACATATCTAAAGGTCCTTCGAGAAGTCTCTGACCACCATCGAACCAGTAGTAGTAAAAACAGAAAGCTCCTACGCCATAATTCTTCGCAAGCTCAATCTGCCTTTGCATATTGCATTTCAAGCGCAAATCGTAATAGCCGAGCTCGCCGGGCTTTCTTGGCTGATAATGCCCCGTGAACTGAGGGACGGCCTTGCAAACATTGTTCCACTCAGTGGTTCCTCGTCCCCACCAGGAGTCATTTTGAGCATTGGGGTGGAATTGCGTCAAATAATATGCCACCAACAGCACGTCCGACTTAGCCTCATCATGCCTTCGATAGCCGACGTAGCCCTCGGCACGCGCATCATAACTTTCTAGGACATACTCGGCGTAAGAGCTCAAAAGGTCATTATCAGCCACAATACGCAAGGAGCCCGCATCGGCTGCCGCTTCGCGTTCGAGAATACGCTCATAACGCCTGACTCTGAGGTTTTCTTTAAATTCAGCGCTCAACGGGAGTTTCCAAAACAAACCTTTAAGCATCTCGTTGATTTGTCCGCAGTTAAAAAGATTCATCGACATTCACCATCACGTATTCCAGCCTCGAGAGAAGAACGACCCAAAGCTTCCGCGATCCGCTCGCTCGCATGTCCGTCGCCGTAGGGATTGGAGGCGCGGGACATGGCGACGTACTCCTCGTCGTCGCAAAGAAGCCTACTGAACTCGCGGTAGATGGCCTCCTCCTCGGTGCCGACGAGCTTCAGCGTGCCTGCTGCCACGCCCTCGGGACGCTCGGTGGTGTCGCGCATGACGAGCACGGGCTTGCCCAGGCTCGGGGCCTCCTCCTGGATGCCGCCCGAGTCGGTGAGGATGATGTGGCTGACGGCCATGAAGTTGTGGAAGTCGAGAACCTCGAGCGGGTCGATGATATGCAGCCGGTCGAAGCCGTCAAGCTCCTCGTGCGCCGCCTTGCGGACGAGCGGGTTCATGTGGATGGGGTAGATCGCCTTGGTGTCGGGGTGCTCCTCCATCACGCGGCGGATGGCGCGAAACATGCGGTGCATGGGCTCGCCCAGGTTCTCGCGACGGTGCGCCGTGATGAGGATGAGGCGGGAGCCCTCCGCCCACTCGAGCTCGGGGTGGGTATAGCCATCGCGAACGGTGGTGCGAAGGGCGTCGATTCCCGTGTTGCCGGTGACCCAGATCTTCGACTCCGGCTTGCCCTCGTCCAGAAGGTTCTTCTTGCTGGCCTCAGTGGGGGCGAAATAGTACTCGCTCACGATGTCGACCACCTGACGGTTGAACTCCTCCGGCCAGGGGCTGAAGATGTCGTGCGTGCGCAGGCCGGCCTCGACGTGCCCCACGGGGATCTGCAGGTAGAAGCACGCGAGCGTAGCGGCGAAGCTGGTCGTGGTATCGCCGTGTACGAGCACGACATCGGGCTTCTCGTCCTCGAGGACCGCCTTGAGCTTGAGCAGCACGTCGCACGTAACGTCGAACAGAGTCTGTCCCGGCTTCATGACGGCCAGGTCGTAGGCGGGTTTGACGTCGAACACGCGAAGCACCTGGTCCAGCATCTCACGGTGCTGACCGGTGACCGTCACAACCGTGTCGAACTCGTCGGGGCGCGCCCTCAGCTCGTTCACGAGCGGGCACATCTTAATGGCCTCCGGGCGAGTGCCGAAGACGAGCATAACTTTTTTCATATCAGCCTTTCAAAGCAAGTTGATAGCCGTCGAGAGTTTTCTCAGCAGCCTTCTCCCACGTGTATTCCGTAATTACCTTTCGGCCGAAAACCTCGTCGTAATTGACGGCGTAAGCCTCATCCAGCGCAGCCCTGATGGAGGAAGGGCTGCTGACATCGCAATAAAACGCGCTGTCACCGAAATAATCCCGCGTCGTTCCTTTGGGAGATACCACGATATTGCACCCCATAGCGGCTGCCTCCAGACTCACGAGGCCCGGCGTCTCGAACCAACTAGGCAACACGCTCACACGGCACTCGCGGCACAGCTTGTAGATGTCTTCGTTGGGAATTTGCTCGATCCATTCCATGTTCGGATTGGCTTCTATCTCCGACACAACCTTGTTCGCATACTCGATATGCCCGGGAGACTTCTTTCCCACAAAGACGACCTTGTAATCCGACCCCTCCACCGCCTTGATTAGGTTGAGCTGGTTCTTGCGAATGTCGATGCGGCCGATGCAAACAATCCATCCACTGAATTGCTCGTATCCTGTTGATTCAACCTCTTTCGCGGCCTTAATGCTCGCGACGTCGACGGCGTTGGGGACGACCACATAGTTGTCGGTGCGAAAGCCGAGATGAGCCGCTATCTGGTCCATCTCGGTCTTTGCATTCGGCAGGAACACATCGCAGTTGTCCAATATCTCGAGCTGCATCTTTTGGAAGCTATGTGTCATAAGGTAGCGTGCACCCTCGCTGCGCTCCCCGCGCAAGACGTACTTTCCGAAGGCCTTGAGGCGCTCCATTCCATCGACGCTAAGATGTTTTCCCAAAAAACCTCTCAGGCCTTTTGCTGCGCTTTTTTCGAAGCTGTCAGTCGGCCAGTAAATCGTGGAGAGCACGACAGGCTTTCCGGCCTCCTTGGCGTTTTTCGACTGGATGAAAGTTTCCTGGACCCGCGTGAGGTTGAACAAGTGGACCACATCGTATCCAGAAACATCGGGTCGCAAGTCCAAGGACAGGTCGACATCAATACCCTTTGATTCAAGGGCCTCCTTCGTCTTTACAAGTTGTGTCGTGTCACCGCCCGCTAGATCAAAAACGTTTTGGCGGGTCTGCATCAGTACTTTCACAGCTGCTCCATATTTGCTTTTTCAGAAGAGCCAAACAGGTATTCTTCGAGCTCATCCTCCCAGTCGGGCATGTGGAACCCGACCGACTCGAGCCTGGACAGGT
>ENA-ORTU01002710-ORTU01002710.1-human-gut-metagenome-genome-assembly--contig:-NODE-2710-length-15618-cov-2.672043_pt1 | contig 15618 bp, 10 predicted proteins | sample MGYA00241910_ERZ509184 | MGnify/ENA primary metagenome ERZ509184 (study PRJEB26280, sample SAMEA2338847) | human gut metagenome | biome: human gut; feature: human-associated habitat; material: faeces... | reverse complement strand
AAAGGAACGGCCGTTCCCTCGCCGGGAAACGACAGTTTCCATTAAAAGAAATCATAGGAAACTATATACCATTGATTTCTAACCACATAGAGTACTACCGGTAATGTTATAGAGTTTATGTTCATGTCTATACGGTTCTAAGGCAAACTCAATCAAGTTATGAGGCAAATACATCTGTCGTCCTAATAGATATGCTTCTGCACAACAGACAGACACGCTTCCGAATGACAGCTACGGTTAATACTTAATACCTAATACTTATCTCCTATAATATTTCCTTCCAATCCATCGTTTTTTCTTCTTAATTTCGTAAATTTGCCTTTCGTAACATTCAATAGAATAGAGAAAATATCAATGAGAATAGTTGTACAACGAGTAAGCCACGCATCAGTAACCATCGAAGGACAGTGCAAGTCTTCCATCGGAAAAGGGATGCTGATATTAGTCGGCATTGAAGAATCCGACGGACAGGAAGACATAGACTGGCTCTGCAAAAAGATAGTAAATCTGCGTATTTTTGACGATGAAAACGGAGTAATGAACAAGTCGATCCTGGAAGACGGAGGCGAAATTCTGGTCATCAGTCAGTTCACGTTGCACGCTTCTACCAAGAAGGGCAACCGTCCGTCATACATCAAAGCCGCCAAGCCGGAGATATCTATCCCACTCTACGAACAGTTCTGCAAAGACCTGAGCGGGGCGCTGGGAAAAGAAATCGGAACTTTCGGAGCGGACATGAAAGTTGAACTTTTAAATGACGGTCCTGTTACTATATGTATGGACACCAAAAATAAAGAGTAAAACCTTGATGAAAAAGCCGGTAAAGCTCTTCGAAGAGCGATAAACAGGCTCCAAACATCAAACTAATCATCATAAACCAACAGCAATTATGACCCTGGAAGAAGCTCAAAAAGAAGTAGACAAATGGATAAAGACATACGGTGTCCGCTACTTCAGCGAATTGACAAATATGGCCGTACTGACTGAAGAAGTCGGAGAATTGGCCCGTGTCATGGCCCGCAAATACGGCGACCAGTCTTTCAAAGAAGGCGAGAAAGACAACCTTGACGAAGAAATAGCAGACATCTTATGGGTGCTCCTGTGTATCGCCAACCAGACAGGCGTAGACATCACCAAAGCCTTCAGGGAAAGCCTGGAAAAGAAAACGAAACGAGATAATAAAAGACATATCAATAACCCAAAACTGAACGATCATGGAAGAGAATAGCTCACAATCCAACAAGTATGATGCCGCATTGGCAAAGTATAACACCAATCTGAGCGATGCAGACATACAGGCTCGGGACCTGATTGAAAAGAAAGTGCCGGAAAACAATACGGAAGAAGTCAAGAAACTCCTGTTCAACTGCATCGACCTGACCACGCTGAACAGCACGGACAGCGATGAAAGCGTGATGCATTTCACCGAAAAAGTGAATGAGTTCGACAATGAATTCCCCGATATGAAGAACGTCGCTGCCATCTGCGTATACCCCAATTTCGCGGATATTGTAAAGAATACACTGCAAGTAGATGGCATCAATATCGCTTGTGTTTCGGGCGGGTTCCCTTCTTCTCAGACTTTCATCGAAGTGAAAGTAGCGGAAACGGCACTGGCTATCGCTGACGGTGCGGACGAAATAGATATTGTTATCTCTATCGGTAAATTCCTGAGCGGTGACTACGAAACAATGTGCGAAGAAATTCAGGAATTAAAAGAAGTCTGCAAGGAACGCCACCTCAAGGTAATCCTCGAAACAGGTGCTTTGAAAACCGCCTCCAACATCAAGAAAGCCTCTATCCTATCCATGTATTCGGGTGCAGATTTCATCAAGACATCGACCGGAAAGCAACAGCCTGCCGCTACCCCGGAAGCCGCTTATGTGATGTGCGAAGCTATCAAGGAGTACTATCAAAAAACAAACAACAAGATCGGCTTCAAACCGGCAGGAGGCATCAACACCGTCCATGATGCAATCATTTATTACACTATTGTGAAAGAAATATTAGGCGAAGAATGGCTGAACAACCGATTGTTCCGTCTGGGTACCAGTCGTTTGGCCAATTTGCTTCTCTCCGATATCAAGGGCGAAGAGATCAAATTCTTCTAAGGAATTACATTAGCAATCAAGTATGCCGTACCGCGCTTCACCTTCCGTTCCTATGGAAGGAAGCGCGGTATTTTTTATATAATAAAAACTAAAGATACTTATGGACAAAACCATTATTTTCATTATCTTTGTCATAGATGTAGCTATGCTAACATAGTTAATCATCTGTATTAGAGAACGTTTCTTTTATTACCTGATTCCTGGAATTCGGCAAAATTCAAAGTTATGAGTGGTAATAAGCAAACGGGTCTCACGCACCTTCATGTATATACTTTTGTTATATATCGAACGGAGCGTGAGACTGTTGCTTTTATGTCATCATAACGGCTTGCCGAAGCCCCAGGAAAAGACATATAGCAGCAGTTCTCACGCTTTTTTTAGTTAACCATAAGCGAAAAAGTATAAAATGAAGTCACACACAAAGAACTTACGTTTTAACCATAACCCCTTAAATCTGATACTCGGCACCAGAAAGAAACAAGGTCTGCGCATCGGTTATATGGAGGCTGCACTGGATGGCTTCTATCTTAACTGTATAGAAACCGGAGTACACCCGGAAAAACTAAGTAAACTATTATCAGATAAGTTCCATTGCACAGATGCAATTTCTTCCTGCCAGCTATTCCTATTCCTCATCAACGAAGGCGACAGAGCCTCCTATTCTATTATGGTCCCCTATTTACTCTCTACCGAAAACCTAAACCAGTTTGAAAACACCATCCGCGAACGCTTCTACGGAGTAGACCGATTCATTCAACAGGGCAGAAATCTATACAAATTCAAAGAGTATATAGAAGAAAGAGGAGAGCCGATTGTATGGATTAACGACTTAGAGAGAGGAGTGATCGGATGGGATATGGCACAAGTTGTCGGGCTGGCCCGGGCTGCCAAAGACTGCGGCTACATCACCAAAGAACAAGCATGGGAATACATCGAACAGGCGAGCACGTTATGTTCCGAAATCCTCCGCACACCGGAAGAAATAGACAAAAGTTTCCTCATCGGAGGAGCGATGAAATCGAATAAAATTGAAGATTGGGAGGAATTAATCCTGTGTTACTCTCTGCTCAGGAACAGTGGGGAGTAGTTATTTCTCACGGGCGACCACGTAATCCAGATAAGTCCGCAGGGCAAGGCAAATATTTGAATCCGGCAAGGCAGCCAGCAAATCAAAGGCCTTCTTTTTATATTGTTCTATTGTACGACAGGCATATTCAATACCTCCATTATCTTTGGTAAACTCAATCAGACGTACGATTTCATCAGGAGTTGCCGTACCTTCCTTCACCTTGAACGCTATCTGTTCCGCCCACGCATCTTTCGTTGTATTCAATGCATACAGGGCAGGCAGCGTCAGCTTACCTTCCAGCATATCATTACCAGTCGGTTTGCCGATCTTCTTGCTATCAAAGTAATCGAAAATATCATCCTTAATCTGAAAACAGATACCAATATATTCGCCCAACAGACGGGCAAAAGCGACTTCCTCCTCACCCACCTGCACTGACAAGGCAGCCGCCTCGGCACAAGCGGCAAAAAGAGCCGCTGTTTTCTTACGTATTACGTCAAAATAAACTTCCTCCGAAAAGCTATGATTACTTACATTCGAAAGTTGAAGCAACTCTCCTTCAGCTAGTTTCTGCCCCAGCGAAGATACCAGACGGATAATCTCATAATTATTAGTCTGCTCCGCGTGCACAAGGCTTGTAGCCAGCAGATAATCCCCCGCCAGTACAGATACCTTATTATTAAATATAGCATTTACCGAAAGCTGACCGCGACGCTCGGTACTTTCATCGACTACATCGTCGTGCACCAAACTGGCTGTATGAAGCAATTCCAAAGAAACTGCCGCATGAAGGGTGGCAGGAGTCACAGCCCCATAAAGGCGTGCTACCAATAAGACAAGAATAGGACGCATCATCTTGCCATTCCTCTTGCGTATATGAGTTATTACGCTGTCGAGCAATGCATTCGAATCGGAAAGAGGGGTGTCAAAAAGAGCTTTAAAATCCTCCAGTTCCGCTTCTATCGGGGTTTTGATAAGAGAGATACTATCCATTCACAACACTATTTGAGCACAAAAGTAATAATAAAACGCTTAATACGGTATTTTTTTGTACTTTTACCATGAAAAATTAATTAAATCTATGGAGTCAGACAATAAATTATTTCTTTTAGACGCTTATGCACTGATATATCGGGCTTATTACGCCTTTATCAAGAATCCCAGAATCAACTCCAAAGGGTTCAATACTTCAGCTATCCTCGGATTTGTCAATACCCTCGAAGAGGTGCTGAAAAAGGAGAATCCGTCACATATAGGAGTAGCCTTCGACCCCTCCGGCCCTACCTTCCGCCACGAAGCTTTCGAGCAATACAAAGCCCAGCGTGAAGAAACTCCGGAAGCTATCCGCCTCTCCGTACCTATTATAAAGGATATCATCCACGCCTACCGCATCCCGATTCTGGAAGTGGCAGGATACGAAGCCGACGACGTGATCGGAACTCTCGCCACTGAAGCCGGACGTCAGGGCATCACCACCTATATGATGACTCCCGACAAAGACTACGGCCAGCTGGTGACAGACAACGTATTCATGTATCGCCCCAAACATACGGGAGGTTTTGAAGTGATGGGCATCGAAGAAGTGAAAGCAAAGTTCGATATCCAGTCGCCCGCACAAGTAATCGATATGCTCGGACTGATGGGCGATGCCTCCGACAATATCCCTGGTTGTCCCGGTGTCGGTGAAAAGACTGCCCAGAAACTAATCGCCGAATTCGGAAGTATCGAAAATCTGCTGGAACATACCGACCAACTGAAAGGAGCCTTGAAAACGAAAGTGGAAACCAATAAGGAATTGATTACTTTCTCCAAATTCCTTGCCACTATCAAAATCGATGTTCCTATCCAACTCGAAATGGACAAGCTCGTCCGCGAACAGGCAGACGAAGATTCACTCCGACAAATTTTTGAAGAACTGGAATTCCGGACACTGATCGACCGGGTACTGAAAAAAGAAAATTCTGCCGGCGGAGTAACAATGGCAACCGGAAGCAAAACGGCAACGGCCAAAAGTGCTCCCTCTCCTCTTCCACTTTTTCCCGAAGAAGGAGGAGCCATACAAGGCGATTTATTTGCGAATTTTACGGGCAATGACGCAGGCGAAGCCAAAAAATCGAATCTAGAGACATTAGAAACGCTTAATTGCGACTACCAACTCATTGATACAGAGAAGAAAAGAACTGAAATCATTCAAAAGTTACTTACATCGAAAATTCTCTCGTTAGACACGGAGACTACAGGAACGGAACCAATGGACGCCGAACTAGTCGGAATGAGTTTCTCTATCACCGAAAATCAGGCTTTTTATGTGCCGGTCCCCGACAATCGTGAGGAAGCATTAAAAATCGTCAACGAGTTCCGTCCGGTCTTCGAAAATGAGAACTCATTGAAAGTCGGACAAAATATCAAGTACGACATGATCGTTCTTGAAAATTACGGAGTGCAAGTGAAAGGTGCGCTCTTTGATACGATGATCGCCCATTACGTTCTTCAACCGGAACTTCGTCATGGAATGGACTATCTGGCAGAAATCTATCTTCACTATCAGACCATCCACATCGACGAACTGATAGGTCCGAAAGGGAAGAACCAGAAAAACATGCGCGATCTCGACCCGAAGGATATCTACCGCTATGCCTGCGAAGATGCAGACGTAACACTGAAGCTCAAAAACGTCCTGGAGAAAGAACTGAAAGAGAACGATGCCGAACGTTTGTTTTATGATATCGAAATGCCGCTTGTACCCGTATTGGTCAATATAGAACGGAATGGGGTATTGCTGGATACGGAAGCGCTCAAACAATCGTCTGTTCATTTCACCGCTCAGATGCAACGCATCGAGCAGGAAATTTATGAACTGGCAGGCGAAACCTTCAATATCGCTTCGCCCAAACAAGTAGGCGAGGTACTGTTTGACAAACTAAGAATCATCGAAAAAGCGAAGAAGACCAAAACCGGTCAGTACGTCACTTCGGAAGAAGTGCTCGAAAGCCTTCGGCATAAACATCCCGTAGTAGAAAAGATTCTGGAACACCGCGGACTGAAGAAACTGCTGGGAACTTATATCGATGCACTTCCCCAACTGATCAACCCGCGCACGGGACGGGTACACACGTCTTTCAACCAGACCGTCACCTCTACCGGACGCCTCAGCTCCAGTAACCCGAATCTGCAGAATATTCCTATCCGCGACGAGAACGGTAAGGAAATCCGCAAGGCATTTATCCCTGACGAAGGCTGCCTGTTCTTCTCTGCCGACTATTCGCAGATAGAACTTCGTATCATGGCACATCTCAGCGAAGACAAGAATATGATCGACGCCTTCCTCAGCAATCATGATATCCACGCAGCTACAGCTGCCAAAATATATAAGATCGACCTGAAAGACGTAGACTCCGATATGCGACGCAAAGCGAAAACCGCCAACTTCGGTATCATCTACGGCATCTCCGTATTTGGCCTTGCAGAGCGAATGAACGTAGACCGAAAGGAAGCCAAAGAACTGATCGACGGCTATTTCGAAACTTATCCAAGCGTGAAAGCCTATATGGAGAAGAGTATCCAGATAGCTCAGGAGAAAGGGTATGTAGAAACGATTTTCCACCGGAAACGCTTCTTGCCGGACATTAACTCACGAAACGCCGTTGTACGCGGCTATGCCGAGCGAAACGCCATCAACGCACCGATTCAGGGAAGCGCCGCAGATATCATAAAGGTAGCAATGGCACGCATTTATCAGCGATTCCAGACAGAAGGCATACAAGCTAAAATGATATTGCAAGTACACGATGAATTGAACTTCAGCGTGCCCGTCAACGAAAAAGAACGTGTAGAAGAGATCGTTATTGAGGAAATGGAACACGCTTACCGTATGCACGTTCCCTTGAAAGCAGATTGCGGCTGGGGCAAGAACTGGCTCGAAGCACACTAAAACAAGGTTTATCCTGCCATAACAAAACAGGATAAATCAGCTAAATAATGGAGAGGATGAGTTATAACATTATTTAACCCACTATCCAGAAAGCTAGGAAAAAGATCACTTCCCCAACGAAGTGTTTCATTCTATATCCGGCAGGTTGACTGCCGGATATTTTTTTGTCACCAATCTTGGCAAAAAGCAAGGTATCACCTTAGCCATCATCTGACATTTTGATATTATTTTAGCTTTATATTTGTATAAATACCGAATAAATATATAACTTTGCAGCGTAATACAAGAGTATTACTAGACAAATGAAAGAATAATACTAAAATCAAATAGCCATGAAAACAAAAGTATCTTTAAAAATGTTTGTTCTATCCGTAGTTCTTCTCATGACCTCTTTTGTTGCTTCTGCACGCAGTTATGATGGTCAGTTGGTTTATAATCCAGTAGAAGAAAATGGAGTAATGGTAGGTCAGACCGTTTACAAAATGAACGGAAGTACACTTGCCAACTATATGAAGTATAACTACAAGTACGATGACAACAAGCGCATGATTGAAAGCGAGACCCTGAAATGGAACAGTACCAAAGAGGAATGGGAAAAAGATCTCCGCATCAATTATACATACGAAGGAAAAACTGTAACAACCAATTACTATAAATGGAACAATAAGAAACGCGCTTACGTGTTAGTTCCAGAAATGACAGTGACCATGGACAATACTAATTTGTAACAGCATTTTTTTAACAACATACTCTCTCATTCTAATATTCTAACAAATAGAAAACGCCGTTCCTGATGAAGAAACGGCGTTTTCGCATCTATCTTAAGAAGTAATTGTCACAACACAAAAAACCGGTCCTGCAACCCTTTCAGAAAACTTCGGGAAATCACCAAATCACTCTTATCATGAAAAGGCGGATAGAGCTGACAACACTTCCCATCAATCATCGCCAGATAATTAACATTAACAATAGCCGACTGACTGATCTGAATAAAAGCTTGTGAATAACCAATGATATCTTCGGCTTTTGTATTTCGCTTCAGATTCAATCGGGTCTGATTGAACAGGACTACCTGCCACTGCCGCTTGTCTTTCAGATATTCGAAATAGCCGATTTCTTCCAGTCGCAAAAGCTTGAATCCCGTCACCGTGCTGATCATAAACATTCCCTGTTGCGGCATCAAAGCACTGACAGAAGAAGAAAAAGAGGAAGAAGGAGTTGCCGGTATTGAAGCTACAGCTTTCCGGTAGCGCTCTATAACAACTTTCAGATCTTCCGTCTCAAAAGGTTTCAGTAAGAAATCGAAGGCGGACTCACGCAGGGCCTGAAGCAAATATTTATCATACGAAGTATAAAAGACAACTTTCATATCCCACAGCACCTCATCGCGCATCTCACTCAACAAGTTAAGCCCCAGCACATCCGGAAGTTCCACATCCAGAAACAACAGATCCGGACGGAGTTCCATTATCATCTTTTTGCCTTTTGCGCCATTGTTTGCAGTTCCTTTTATTTCTAATTCCTGATAAGCGCCCAGCTCCCTGCGCAAAGCATCGATTGCCGTACGCTCATCATCTACAATAACGACTTTATATTTATCTTCTGCATTCATCATAAATCATAAGAAAAATGAAACGGTATAAACACCGACACTTGCGTACCGGTCTGCCCATCGTTTCGGTTATCTATATTGAAACGTATCTTCTCATTTTTATTCTTTGTATTGAGTAGCTGTATCGTTTGATAGAGCACTTTCAGCCCCGTTCCCGTTCCTCTGGTCGAAGAAGCCACTTGCGGAAGATACCCCCGCCCGTTATCACAAATCACGATACGGACTCCTTTTCCTTCACGGGAAATACGGATAGTCAATTCCTTCTCACCGTCTTTTCCGGCCAGCCCGTGCTTTATCGCATTCTCTACCGGAATCTGTACAATCATGGAAGGAATCATTATACTTTTTGCGTCCAGCCCCTCCTCCACTACGACCGACGCCGTGAACTCTTCGCCGACACGCCCGCTTTCCAAGCCAATATATGACTGTACAAAATCCAGCTCATCCTGCAAAGAAACACTTAGTTTTTCTGTCAGTTCAAGACTCCGGCGGAGATATTTGACCAGTTCCATCAGATTATTCTTCACCTCTTCCGATCCATTGAACTGATTAATTTCACGCCCCAGCACATTGAAAGTGAAATGGGGAGAAATCCGGCCCCGCAAATTCTCCATACGGACGCGATTTATCTGTTGGAAGAAACGTTCACGAAGAAACTCCCGCTTTTTCCGCATATACCAGATGATCACCACCGTTCCGGCTGCCAGCAACAGGCAGACAAGCACCCAGATATACATGCTCAGTTTCAATACACGCACTTCACCCGCTTGTCGTTGAATCTGCATTTCCTTGCGCAATACGATCGTGTCCTGACGGTAACGCATATCCAGTTCGGCTACACGGGTACGAATCCGTTCGCTACGGATGGAGTCATTCAGTTGATAATCACGTTTCAGATACTCATATGCATTACGGTAGTCACCTGCCTTTTCATAATAATGTTGCAGATACTGGTTGCGTATAGTAAGCATATTGGCATCCACGTGTCCGGTAGAAGCAGTCCGTGCTATCATTTCCCTGGCACGAGCGATATTTCCTTTTTTCAGAGAAAGCTCAATCATCAGGGTTTCAATGTAGTGCATGGCGGAGTTGTTCTTTATCTCCGAAAAGTAACGGTAACCTTCATTCAGATTGTTTTCGGCAGAATCCAGCCGGTTCGTCAGCAGATAAAGATCGCCCAGATTAACTTTCGAAAGATTGCTTTCGAATACCATTTGCGGGTAATCCGCTATCAGCTCCGCTGCTTGCCGCATATAGACCAGGGCTTCCTGATAATCTTTCTTATAATAGTAATGATTTCCCCGATTATTAAGATACACCCACTTTTCGCTGACTGTCATTTCATCAAAGAACTGTCCTGCCAGTTCGTAATAATGATTGGACAAATCAAAATCACGCAGATCCATGTAAGTCTGTCCCAGTCCGCAATAGACCGGAAATTTGGAATGTTCCGACAGATGCAGGGAGTCACAGATAAACAATGCTCTCCGGTAATAGGAAGCGGTATGTGCCAGTTCGCCACGATGCAGATGGGCATCCGCCAGATTCATACAGATATCTGAGAGAAGATGTCCCTTCTCTCCTTTCAGACGGTAAGCATAGGATTTCTCATAATAGGCAACCGCCGAATCGGGCTGATTGAGTTGCATCCAGACATTTCCCTCAATGTTATACACATCCGAAAGCACATCATTCCATCGCGGGCAGGCAGCTGCACGCTTATCATACTCTTTTACAGGGCGGTTATAATAGAGGATAGAGTCGAAATCGGACGAGATGAAGAAAGTCTTTCCATACAATCCCATCAAGCGGTAATAACTCATCGAGTCCTGTGCCTGACGCATTGCGTTACGTAATAAAGAACGTGAATAAGGTAAGTTGGAAAACAGAGAATCCTGTGCACGGACTTCTAAAGAATCGATAAGTGACTGTTCACACAAAGCGTGACTGCGGTGCCTATCCACGCAACTGCAGTTCCACAATATCAACAACCCTATCAACCCAAATAGCTTCATAGTAGATTTCGCTTTATTCATCCCCTTTGTCCGTGTTGAATTTTGAATGCCACAAAAATACATTAATTATATTGAATCTCAACGAAATTTATTATTTTTTTTAATACCTTTGTCCCCATATAAACATGAGTAACTGACCTAATGAGTCCATTGAACTTTACCCACATTCTGACACAGGCAGTCGATGAGCTATCGGAAAGCGAATCTTACAAAGGACTGTTTCATCAACACAAAGATGGCGAACCATTGCCCTCTGCTAAAGTTTTGTATGAAATTATCGAGCTTTCACGTGCCATTCTCTTCCCCGGATACTACGGAAATTCCACCATCAACAGCCGGACAATCAATTATCACATCGGTGTAAATATCGAAAAGTTATTTGACTTGCTCACAGAGCAAATCCTGGCCGGACTATGTTTCAGTACGGCTGAAGGAGACTGCAATGTCTGCTCGGAGTCGAGAAGAGAAGAAGCCGCCCGACTGGCTGCGAACTTTATCAGTAAACTACCCGCCATGAGAAGAATACTGGCTACGGACGTAGAAGCTGCCTACAACGGTGACCCCGCCGCCAAGAGCTACGGTGAAGTTATTTTCTGTTATCCCGCCATTAAGGCAATCAGCAACTATCGTATTGCGCACGAACTGCTGGAACTGGGTGTTCCCCTGATTCCTCGCATGATCACGGAAATGGCTCATAGCGAGACGGGGATCGATATCCATCCGGGAGCGAAGATAGGCAGTCACTTTACCATAGACCACGGAACGGGTGTCGTGATCGGCGCTACAAGCATCATCGGGAACAATGTCAAATTATATCAGGGTGTCACCCTGGGAGCAAAAAGCTTCCCGCTGGATGCCGACGGAAAACCGATCAAGGGTATCCCCCGCCACCCGATACTGGAAGACAATGTCATAGTCTACTCAAACGCCACCATCCTTGGAAGAATTACTATCGGAAGCGACGCAACCGTAGGAGGAAATATCTGGGTAACGGAAAACATTCCCGCCGGAGCAAAGATTGTACAGACAAAAGCAAAGAAATAAAATCAATAAACTATATATGAGCGAACAATTCGAGATGATAGCCAAGACCTTCCAAGGACTGGAAGAGATACTTGCTGAAGAACTTACAACACTGGGAGCCAACGATATCCAGATAGGACGTCGCATGGTTTCATTTACAGGAGACAAGCGTATGATGTACAAGGCAAATTTCTGCCTCCGTACTGCTATCCGCATTCTGAAGCCGATCAAGAATTTTACGGCAAAGGATGCTGATGAAGTTTACAACCAGATACAGGCCATTCCATGGGAAGAGTATCTTGATGTGAACAAGACGTTTGCGATAGACGCGGTTGTTTTCAGCGAAGAATTTCGCCATTCAAAGTTCGTTTCGTACAAAGTGAAAGACGCCATCGTGGACTATTTCCGTGAAAAGACAGGCAAACGCCCGTCGGTACGCATCAATAATCCGGATGTACTACTCAATATCCATATTGCACATACCACTTGTACGTTGTCTCTGGACTCTTCCGGAGAGTCGCTTCATCGTCGCGGATACCGCCAGGAACAGGTAGAAGCTCCGTTGAACGAAGTACTGGCTGCCGGTATGGTTCTAATGACAGGATGGCGCGGTGAATGTGACCTGATTGACCCGATGTGCGGTTCGGGCACGATTCCTATAGAAGCTGCACTGATCGCAAGAAACATCGCTCCGGGAGTATTCCGCAAAGGATTCGCATTCGAGAAATGGGTAGATTTCGATTCGGAGATGTTCGATGAGATTTACAATGATGATAGTCAGGAGCGCGAATTCACCCATAAGATTTACGGATATGACAACAGTCCGAAAGCGAATGAAATAGCGACGCATAATATAAAAGCGGCGGGTGTATCCAAAGATGTGACGCTGAAACTGCAACCGTTCCAGCAATTCGAACAGCCGCAGGAGAAGTCAATCATCGTGATGAATCCTCCTTATGGCGAGCGTATCTCCACCAATGACCTGCTCGGACTGTACCAGATGATTGGCGAACGTCTGAAGCATGCATTTGTAGGAAACGAGGCTTGGGTACTCTCTTATAGAGAAGAATGCTTCGATCAGATCGGGCTGAAACCAAGCAAGAAAGTGCCGTTGTTCAATGGCGCATTGGAATGCGAGTTCCGCAAATACGAGATTTTCGACGGGAAATATAAGGAGTTCAAAAGTCAGGAGGGAGAAGGAGAAGAGAAGAAAGAGACTGAAGGAAGCTATGATACTTCCAGACCCAGAGAAAGAAAGGAATTTAAACCACGCGGGGAAGAAGAATTTAAACCCAGACGGGAAGGCGAATTCAAACCTCGTCGCGAAGGGGAATTCAAGCCACGCAGAGAAGGAGAGTACAAGCCACGTCGGGAAGGGGAGTTCAAACCTCGTAAAGAAGGAGACTTCAAGCCGAGACGAGAAGAAGGAAGCTTTACCCGGGATGACAGGGACAGAAAGCCTAGAGGCGAGTTCCGTGGGGAAAGAGATTCGAGAGCTCCGAGAGAATTCAGAGGAAACCGTGAGCCCAGGATACCGAAGAAGGAAGAAGAGTAATTTCATAGATAGTTAATGGCATCCCACTAAAAAAAATGCCATTAACTTATTGATAGACAATATAAGGTCACATTTTGCGATCTTATCATCTGATGAGTAAGAAAGCGAATTGAATATCTCGAAAAAGACGTATCATCCGACAGAGAAAGACAACTCTCCTGAACAGGGTAAAATAGAAGGATTTAAAACCAATAAAGATAAATAAAAGCAATGAGTAAAATTGGAAAAAGAGCCATTCTGATATTGCTGGCGCTACCAATCGGATTCAATGTTATGGCACAGGAAATCAAAAAGCTGACACTGGAAGACTTGATTCCGGGCGGCGAGACCTACCGTTATGCAGAAAACCTGTACGGCCTGCAATGGTGGGGAGACGTGTGTATCAAACCGAGTACCGACACCATCTACACTGTTCAACCCAGAACAGGGAAAGAGACAGTGCTGACTACCCTCGGACAAATCAACAAAGTACTGGTAGACAATAAAGCAGGGAAGCTGCCGACCCCGTACTCAATCCGCTACCCATGGGCGGACAAACCGCAAATGTTACTGAAAGTATCCGGTAAGTACATCGTATACGATTTCGAGAACAACCGGATTGTCAGCACGCTGAAGCTGAAAGATAAAGCAGCCAACGAAGATTATTGCGTCGCCAACGGAAACGTAGCCTACACAGTCAACAACAACCTGTATGTGAACGAACAGGCAATCACCGACGAACCCGAAGGCATTGTCTGCGGGCAGTCTGTCCACCGCAATGAGTTCGGCATCAATAAAGGTACCTTCTGGAGCCCGAAAGGCAACCTGCTCGCTTTCTACCGCATGGACGAAAGCATGGTGACGCAATACCCGCTTGTAGACATCACCGCACGTGTAGGAGAAGTGAATAACGTCCGTTACCCGATGGCAGGAATGACCAGCCACCAAGTAAAAGTAGGCGTCTACAACCCCTCCACCGGCAAGACCATCTATCTGAATGCAGGTGATCCGACCGACCGTTACTTCACCAATATCAGCTGGTCACCGGACGAAAAGAGCATCTATCTTATCGAACTGAACCGCGACCAGAACCATGCCGTACTTTGCCAATATGACGCAACGACAGGCAAGTTACTGGGCAAACTGCTGGAAGAAACGCACCCCAAGTATGTAGAGCCTCAGCACCCCATCGTATTCTTACCGTGGGACAACAGCAAATTCATCTACCAGAGCCAGCGTGACGGATATAACCATCTATATTTATGCGACCTCACCTCCAGCCTCAAAGGCGAATGGAAAAGCGATGCCGCAGGCGGCAAACACATCGAATACATCCCGACGAAGCAACTGACCGAGGGCAAATGGCTGGTAGGCGACATTCTGGGCTTCAACGCCAAGAGGAAAGAAGTCATCTTCCAAGGAGTGAATGGCACAGGCTCCAATAACTTTGCAGTAAATGTCAACACAGGAAAGCGCAGCCTCCCGTTCAGCTTCCGTTCTATCACAGAAGGAGAACATAACGGAATGCTCAGCGCATCGGGAAGCTACCTCATCGACCGTTATTCGACTCCCACCCTTCCGCGCCGCATTGACATCGTGGATACCAAAAGCCTGAAAACAGTCAACCTGCTGACAGCCAAAGACCCATACGAAGGCTACGAGATGCCGACCATCGAAACCGGTACTATCAAAGCCGACGACGGAACGACCGACCTATACTACCGCCTCACCAAACCCGCAGATTTCGACCCGAACAAAAAGTATCCGGTCATCGTCTACGTATACGGCGGCCCGCACGCACAACTCGTCACCGGTGGTTGGCTGAACGGCTCCCGCGGATGGGATATCTATATGGCTAACAAAGGCTATATCATGTTCACCCTCGACAACCGCGGCAGTGCCAACCGTGGACTGGAATTCGAAAACGCCACCTTCCGCCGCCTCGGCATCGAAGAAGGCAAAGACCAGGTGAAAGGCATTGAATTTCTGAAATCCCTCCCCTACATAGACGGAAACCGCATCGGTGTACACGGATGGAGCTTCGGAGGCCACATGACCACTGCCCTGCTGCTCCGCTACCCCGAAATATTCAAGGTAGGCGTAGCAGGCGGACCTGTCATCGACTGGGGATATTACGAAGTGATGTACGGCGAACGTTACATGGACACTCCGGAAAGCAATCCGGAAGGCTACAAAGAATGTAACCTGAAGAATCTTGCCGGTCAACTGGAAGGTCACCTGTTGATTATTCACGACGATCATGACGATACCTGCGTGCCACAGCACACCCTGTCGTTCATGAAAGCCTGTGTAGATGCCCGCA